>Ga0316613_10001851_pt1 | contig 14101 bp, 16 predicted proteins | sample OWC_soil_day10_C_2_FD_207647 | JGI IMG/M metagenome (GOLD analysis project Ga0316613, IMG submission 207647) | Wetland soil microbial communities from Old Woman Creek delta, Ohio, United States - OWC_soil_day10_CT_b | ecosystem: Environmental > Terrestrial > Soil > Wetlands | place: USA: Ohio...
TGTCAAAATCTCCGGGCATGTGAGGCTATAATACCATAAGGCTTTAGTGTATAATAGCTTTACATGGGCTTCTGGAGCACGATAAAAAAGGATTTCAGGGCTGTCTTCAGAAACGACCCCGCTGCAAGAAATGGTCTCGAAGTGTTCCTCGCCTATCCCGGGTTTCACGCAATAGTGCTCCACAGAATTAACCATATCCTCTGGGACCTGGGGATACCGGTAATCCCCCGGCTGCTATCCCATCTATCGAGGTTCCTCACCGGAATCGAGATTCATCCCGCAGCAAGGATAGGGCCCGGGTTTTTCGTCGACCACGGAATGGGTGTGGTCATCGGAGAGACCTCAGAGGTGGGGGAAGACTGCCTGTTGTATCAGGGCGTCACCCTGGGAGGCACCGGAAAAGAAAAGGGGAAGCGCCACCCGACACTCGGGAATAATGTAGTGGTGGGCACGGGCGCCAAGATACTGGGTGCAATCACCATAGGAGATCATGCTAAGATAGGTGCCAATGCCGTAGTCCTTGATTCCGTACCCGAATACTCCATCGTCGTGGGGGTGCCGGGAAAGGTGATAAAAAAGAAGATCCTCCGGATGGTAGACGAAGGGCCGGTGGAAAGCCTTGCCCGCGTGCACATGCCTGACCCGGTGGAAGAGAAATTCAGGGAAATGGAGAAGCACGTGGCTGAACTGCAAAAAAGGATTGAGCAGCTTGAAGGAAAGGGAGGGATGATGCGGGTTTATAACACACTTACCGGGAAGAAGGAAGAACTCATTCCCCTCACCCCCGGAAGGGTCGGGATCTATGCCTGCGGGGTCACTGTGTATGACCTCTGCCATATCGGCCATGCCAGGAGCGCCATTGTGTTTGACGTCATGAGGAGATACCTCGCCTTCAGGGGCCTTCAGGTGAACTACATCAGAAACTTCACTGACATCGACGACAAGATCATTAACAGGGCAAAACAGGAAGGTATTTCATGGGACGCAGTGGCAAAAAAGTATACCGAGGAATATTACAGGGACATGGACCGCCTGGGTGTGGGAAGGGCCGATGTGGAGCCCAAGGCCACAGAGCATATGGAGGAGATCATCGGGATCGTGAAAGGGCTCATGGAGCGTGGATTTGCCTATGCGGTTGACGGGGACGTGTATTTTGAGGTGAATAGATTCCCCGGCTATGGAAAGCTCTCAAAAAGGGATACTGAGGATATGCTCGCCGGCGCGAGGGTCGAGGTGGATGAGCGAAAGAGAAATCCTATGGACTTTGCCCTCTGGAAGTCGTCGAAGGAAGGCGAACCTTCGTGGGACAGCCCGTGGGGACCGGGAAGGCCCGGGTGGCATATTGAATGCACTGCCATGTCCATAAAGCACCTTGGGGAAGGCTTCGACATTCACGGCGGGGGCGCTGACCTTATCTTTCCGCACCACGAGAATGAACTGGCCCAGTCAGAGGCATATACCGGGAAGCCGTTCGTAAAATACTGGATACATAACGGCTTCATCACCATCGACCGGGAGAAAATGTCAAAATCCCTGGGCAACTTCTTCACCATAAGGGAAATCCTTGATAAGTTTGACGCAGAGGTCGTGCGCTTTTTCCTCCTCTCCACTCATTACAGAAGCCCGATCGAATTCTCTGATGAACTGTTAAGGGAGGCCGAGGTCTCCATTGACCGGTACTACACCACCGCAACCCGGATGGAGGATTTTTTAAAAGGGGGAGTGGGCGCTCAGAAGCCTTCTGCCGGAGACCATGCGCTGGAAGAAACCCTTGCTGCATTCATGAACAGGTTCAGGGAGGCAATGGATGATGATTTCAATACTGCGCAGGCACTGGGTCATATCTTTGAAGTGATAAGGGAGGTCAACAGGTTTCTGGACAACCATCCTGCCAGCCAGAAAGCGAATGATCTGGTGCTCAGGGCAAGGGACCTTTTAACCCAGGCGGGCAAGGTGCTGAACATTTTCAACAGGACGCCCGAAGAATGGTACGATGCACTGATGCTGACAAAAAGGATTCCTTACACAAAGACGGATATCCTCCAGAAAATTCAGCAGAGGAAGGACGCAAGACAGAGAAAAGATTGGGCGGCTGCTGATGCCATAAGAAAGGAACTGGAAGAACAGGGAATAATCCTTGAGGACAAGAAAGACGGTTCCACCTGGAAGGTGCGGGTGAGCAGGTAACTGCGGAAGTCTCTTAAATCTGTTGTCTCTGTCTCTGCGGGCAAAAGCCAAGCCGCCTCAACATATAACCCTTGCATGTCCTGGTGTGCCACAGCATTTAGGAACGCGTTCAGAACAGTATAGGTGTCGGGGGGGGAAAAAAGATTACGACCTGGAGGCTTGCTCCGCCAGCTTGCCCTTCTCCTTCATCTGTTCCATAAGGACCTCTTTCATGAGAAGGCATGCCTCGATCACCTTACGGTTCGAGACGCTGTAGTACATATTGATACCCTCACGACGAAATTTCAGTATCCCCTTATGTCTCATGACCGCAAGGTGCTGGGAAACATTTGCCTTGGGTACCCCCAGGATCTCCACAAGCTCACTCACCGTCTTCTCGCCCTCTTTCAGGGCATTCAGTATCTCGATCCTCTTGGGGCTTGCAAGGGTCTTGCAGACATCGGACTGCAATTCATAGAGAGTCCTATCTTTTCTCATTTGCCTATTCTATTCATTATTGGGTCCAAAGGTCAAGCCCTCCTTCCAGGGAACCGTTCTTGACATTTGGGAGAGCATTTAGATATTTTTAATGGTAAGCGAAACAGGTGCAGAGAGCTTAATAGGGAATCCCGTGGAAATCGGGAGTGGTCCCGCCGCTGTAACCGGGGACAAAAACCGACTGAGCCACTGTCCGCCTCAGGTGGACGGGAAGGCCGGTGAGTAGGACGAACCGGAAGCCAGAAGACCTGCCTGGATGAAGCATTTTAGCCTTTAGCTGTGAGCTGACAGCTGAAAGCCGGGTGCTGTTGAGTCCCTTTCCGTGGAGAAGGGTGAGGATGAAGTGAAACAGGGTGCAATCCTCTTGCCGCAGGCGAGGGGATTTTTTATTTTGTGCTGTGTTCAGGGTAAATGAAATGAAAAAGACACTTTTGTCCTTAACGCTCATTGTCTGCTGTTCATTTTCCTCCTCTGCCCATGCAGGGGAAACACCCCAGCGAATCATTTCCCTCGCCCCTAATATGACAGAGATACTCTTTGCCCTGGGTCTCGGCAACAGGATCGTGGGGGTCACAAGCTTCTGCGACTTTCCGGACGAGGCAAAAATAAAGCCGGAGGTCGGCGGTATGTCCAACCCGTCACTGGAGGCTGTCATCTCACTGAAACCTGATGTGGTGGTCATGACCATTGACGGAAACCCCAGGGAGTTTGAAGAGAGGCTGCGTTCTCTTGGAATTAAGACGTATGTCTTCAGAGCGAGGAGGCTTTGGGAATTGCCCCACGGCATCAGGGACCTGGGAACGGCATTGGGCGTGAAAGAGAAGGCCGATCTCCTCGCCGGAGAGATCGAAAATATGCTCGCGAAATTCAGGACGGCCGGAAAGCCTGCCCAAAAGAAAAAAGTGCTGTTCATTATATGGCCCGAGCCCCTTATAGTTGCCGGACGCGGCAGCATCACGGACGACGCGTTCGCGCTCCTCGGTGAGAAGAACATTTCGGATGATTCCGGGACGTCCTACCCAAAGTATTCGATCGAAGAGATCATCCGCAGGGCCCCTGACGTCATCTTCATCGGAAGGGGAAAGGGCATGGAAGAGGTCTCCGAAGGGCTGTTGCAGCGTCTGAAAAGCGTGCCTGCTGTGAAAAACGGCAGGGTATTCTATGTGAGCGACTATCTGTACCGGCTCACGCCGAGAACAGTAAAGGGTGTTGAGGAGCTGGCAAGGTACCTGAGGGGGCAGTATTGAAGACAAGATTCTTTATTATCATTTTCGTTCCATTGGTAGTGTTCGGCTCATCCCTCGTGCTCGGCCCGAAGATCATAAACCCCTTTGGCATGGATGAGACGTCAAGGGAAATACTCTTTTCGATCAGGGCGCCGAGGAGTGTCGTTGCCCTGCTCATGGGAATGGCTCTTGGCGCCTCGGGAGCGGTCCTTCAGGGGATACTCAGAAACCCTCTGGCTGATCCGTATATCCTCGGCATATCGAGCGGAGCATCTCTTTCCGCGGCCATCGGCATCGTCGCGGGACTTACATTCCTGGGCGCGTTTACAATACCGGTCCTCGCATTTGGGGGCGCGATCTTCACCGGGAGCCTTGTAGGCGTGATAGGATGGAAACGGGGCGGTCTCTGGCCGGAGCGCCTGCTTCTCGGCGGAGTGGGGCTCAGCTTTCTTTTTTCCGCGCTCCTGATGCTCATGCTGAGTGTATCGTCCGATGAAGGGTTGAGAAGGGCGACTCTCTGGATCTTCGGCGACCTTTCAATGTCGGACTGGTCACGGATACCTTACGGACTCATTTTCGTTCTTGGAGGAATGCTGCTTTCGATGGTCAGGGCAAAGGCCCTCAACGCCCTGATCCTCGGTGATGAGATGGCCCACAGTCTTGGGTTTACCCCACATACGGAAAGATTCGTCCTCTTCGTCTCTGTCGGGCTCATGACTTCAGCATCTGTATCTCTTGGGGGGATGATAGGGTTTATCGGACTGCTTGTCCCCCACATGATCAGGTTCTTTACCGGTTCAGACAACCGGATGCTCATCCCGGCATCTGCGTTCATGGGAGGTGCTCTCCTGTGTGCTGCGGACCTCGTCAGTAGGTCGATTATGCCGCCGATGGAACTCCCTGCCGGGGTCGTTACCGCGATTATAGGGTCACCCTACTTCCTTTATCTCCTCAGGAGGAAAAATGTCCTCGGCCTCTGATCTTCCTATCCTCGAGTTCGACCAGACCTGTTTTTCCTATGCGAAAAACGGCTCCTTCATAAAGGATCTGACCCTCTCGATCGGAGAGGGTGAATTCATCGGACTCCTCGGCGCAAACGGCTCAGGAAAATCAACGATCTTAAAACTGGGAAGCGGCATCCTCAAACCTGCTTCAGGCGAGCTTACGCTTTGGGGGAAGCCTACTCATACGTATAAGAACAAGGACCGCGCAAAACTGATATGCTATCTGCCGCAGACCCTCGATATCACTGTCCCGTTCACAGTGCGGGAGCTGGTGAGCATGGGTCTTTATCCCTATGATATCCCTCCCTCAATGACTGCTGAGGAGGCGCTTGAAATGGTCGGCCTCGGTGACAAGGCGGCTGCGCATCTTTCCGACCTGAGTGGAGGGGAGCGGAGACGGACATTCATCGCCATGACCCTGGTACAAGGCGCAGGCCTCCTCCTCCTTGACGAACCCCTCGCGAACCTGGACATCCGATACCAGATAGAACTGCTACGTCTTCTCAGACGACTGAGAGAGGAAAGAAACATCTCCGTAGTCATGGCGCTTCATGATATCAACATCGCGTTTCAGTTTGAGAAGATCATGCTGGTAAAAAATGGCGTGTTGCTCGCTGCAGGAGCCCCGCTGGAAATACTCACAGAGGAACTCATCAGGGACGCATTTGGAGTGGAAGTTACCATCATACGGGAAGGGAAAAGAAACGCATATATAAGCTATGAGAAGTGTTTCTCCCCTTCAAGGAATGAAATATGAGGAGGCGGGATTGCGTGAGAAACCGGGGGATGGGCTTCCTGTGATTACCACCCTCTATTTAATCAGGCACGGGGAAACGGAAGGGGGGGAAGTGCCCAGATACAAGGGAAGCATAGACGTCCCACTCTCCGCACACGGCATTGACCAGATGAGGCGAGTCTCTCAGAGGATTGCCGCAGATACCACCCTGAGGGCCCTCTATTCTTCTGACCTGGCCCGTGCGGTCAAGAGTGCCGAGACTATCGGTGAACCCCACAGCCTCAGGCCGGAGGTCATCCCAGGGTTGCGGGAGCGCTCTTTCGGGATATGGGAAGGGATGAGCTTTGATGAAATCAGGGAGAAGCATCCCCTTGAATTCGAGGCATGGGCAGGAAATCCCCTGGAATTCAGTCCCATGGGCGGTGAAACTACCCTGGAAGTGAGTGCACGGTGCATGGAGGCACTGAACAGCCTCCTGAATGACCACCGGGGAGAACCCATTGCAGTGGTCTCGCACGGCGGGATCATCAGGATAGTCCTCTGCCATATGCTCGGAATGCCCCTCAAAAACATATTCCGCATTGATCAGGATTACGGGGCACTGAATGTCATAGAGATCTCAGACCACTACCCGGTGGTGAGGATGATCAATGGCTGAGGAGAGGTGAACAACATGAAAGATGCCAACAACTGCTTTCAGCAGTTTCAGCGAGGTATTGCAGGGGAATCCCGTGAGAGCCGGGAACTGCCCCGCAACTGTAAAGGGAACGAAAGCCATTGCCACTGTCCCGATATATCGGGACGGGAAGGCGGCAAGTAGGTAAGCGCCCTGAGTCAGGAGACCCTGGATACCCGAAAATAAGAACCCTTCGAGGGAAGAGGAGGATCGTAATGGGAAAGGATCAAAGGGTGACTTCCGTCCCCGGCAGTAAGTTCATCATAAGGAGAAGAATTCACCGGGAACAGGGGGCACAGTCAATGAAGAGGATATGGCTGATGCTCCTGTGCATACTCATGGCTTCATCCGTAAGCACCGGATGGGCAGAGGAGAAGATAAAGGTGGGAGAGGTAGTGGTGACCGCCTCGAAGATTGAAGAGTCAGCCGAAGAGACAACCAGTGAAGTTACTGTCATAAAGGGGGAAGACATAAGAAAGATGGATGTGGTGTTCCTCCCCGAGGTCCTCAAGAAGGTCCCTGACCTCAGCATTGTCCAGGGCGGGGGAGACGGCAAGGTCGCCTCTGTGTTTCTGAGGGGTGCTGATCCCAAGAATACCCTCGTGCTGATCGACGGGGTCAAGGTCAACAGCAACACCACGGGGGGCTTTGACTTCTCAGCCTTCCCCGTTACAGACATCGAGAGGATAGAGATTGTAAAGGGAGCCCAGAGCACAATGTACGGCTCAGAGGCAGTGGCGGGAGTAATAAACATCATCACGAAAAAGGGCGAAGGGAAACCCACGGTGAATGCATCCTTTGAGGGTGGCTCTTTCGGCACCTATTATCCCGCGCTCACTGTTTCGGGAAGTGAAAAATCCTTCACCTACCGGGTCACCGGATCGTACTTTAGCACTGAAGGGATATCAGCAGCAAAGGATGGCTCGGAAAAGGACGGCTACAGGAATGCATTCCTTTCATGGAAGCTTGGTGTCAAGCCCACCGAAAACTCGGAACTGGAGGTCTTCGGAAACTACTCGTACGCCCGCTCTGAACTTGACGATTTTGATTTCATTTCAGGAAGGGCTGTGGACGCCCTGAACTTTGTGCAGCGCGGCAACAATTTCCTGCTTTCTGCCAGGGGGAAACTCCTCCTCTTTGATAAATGGGAGCAGGTGCTCACGGTTGCCACCTACAGGGATTCCCTTACCTTCAGCGACCCCGATAACGTATTTAATAATTTTGATACCCTCAATACAAGGCAGCTCATAGACTGGCAGCATAATCTCTATCTCCTTAATGCCCTCACCCTCACCGCAGGTCTTGAATACAGAAAAGACGGGGGAGAAAACCAAAGCTCATCCGGAGGGTTTGATGACACCACCAACAACAAGGCCCTCTATCTCAACGGGATACTGAAACTCCTTGACAACAACCTGGTCCTCAATGCCGGACTGAGATACGATGACAATGACATCGCCGGCAACAAGACCACCTACAGATTCGGAGCGTCCTATGATTTCAAAGACGTTGGTCTCCTTTTCAGGACGAGCTACGGAACAGGATTCAGGGCCCCTTCATTCAATGACCTGTTTTTCCCCTTCTACGGAAATCCCGACTTAAAACCGGAAGACTCAAGATCCTTTGACGCACAGGTCGTGAAGACCCTTTTCCGGAACACCACTTCATTGTCCCTCAGTTATTTCTGGCAGGACTATAAGAATCTGATACAGGCAGACCCCCTCACCTTCACCGCTGCAAACATCGCAAAGGCATCGGTGCAGGGAATCGAGGCCAATGTCTCCGTGAGACCTCTGGAAGGGCTGGAGGTGAGAGCGGGGTATACGTATCTTGATACAGAGGACAAGGACACCCATTTACCCCTCATCAGGAGGCCTGTGAACAAATTCACCTTCGGTCTCGGATATTCAACCAATACGTTCTCGGCGCTGGCGGATTATATCTATGTGGGGGGCCGCTATGACTCAACACTTGCTGCACAGACCGGCACTAAGCTCGCGCCCTATTCCCTGGTGAACCTGAGCGGAAATTATAGGGTGTACAAGAACATCGCCCTTTTTGCCAGGATAGAGAATCTCCTGGACACTGATTACGAAGAGGTCTTCAGTTACGGAACAAAGGGTATATCATTCTACGGAGGAATGAGAGTGACGTTTTAGAGGAAGATGACCATACGTAAGAACATCGCATTTTCATTGTTGTTCCATTCACTCCTCTTCTTTCTCACGGTGTTGTCCGCGCGTTACATCGTGTCAGGAGAAAGGATATTCTTTGTGGAACTGAAGGACAACCCGGGTGCGGAACAGCACCTGAATAAGGGGGATGACAAAAAAACGGTCCATGCTTCCCAGGCCGGGAGAATCGCACAAAAGGACGAACCGGTGGTTCCGGCAAGGAATCAAGAACGGGAGCACGAAAGTGACATAAAAAGTGCACCCGAGGACCACCATCCTGAACCGCCCGTGAGCCAGCCTTTCCGTGAAAAGGTGGAGCAAGCATCTGGTGCCTTTCAGGAAAAATCCGGAAAGGCGGGGTATGGTGCCGGAGAAACCCATGCCTCCGCCACCTCAGTGTCATCGGGCGAGACCGCTTCCGGGAACACTGCCGGCGTGACCATGATAGAGATGCAATCCGGAGGCGGAGGAGGGAATACCCAGAGTATCGTCGGTCAGATTAGGGCATCCATAGAGAGGGCAAAAATATATCCTGTGCTCGCAAGGAAGAGGAAACAGGAAGGCACGGTGGTTACGGAATTCTCCATTAACGCAAAAGGGCTCCCTCAGAACATACAAATAATAAAGAGTTCGGGATTCTCTCTCCTGGACTCAGCGGCCAGGGATACCATACTCAAGGCATCACCCTTTCCGGTTATAAGGGGTACCATAGAGGTGCCCCTTATCTTCATCCTGAAGGCAGAGTGAACCAATGATATGGCACGTACAGGATAAGTATGGGTTACAATAGAGAGAAGAGGGGTGCCCTGGATTAAGGGGAGGAGATCGATGCGCAGAGGGTACATACAGGTTTATACCGGCAATGGAAAGGGCAAAACCACCGCAGCCCTTGGGCTGGCCTTGCGGGCAGCGGGCGCAGGGCTCAAGGTCTTTATTGTCCAGTTCATAAAGAAGCGGAGATGCAGCGAGCATGCCTCATTAGCACGATTCCGGGACTCCATCACCCTGCAGCAGTTCGGAAAGGGTTGCATCCTGAAGAGAAAGGCGAACCCCTCTGACCGGAAAGCGGCCCTTTCCGGTCTTGGTGAGGTAAAAAGGGCGATTACGTCAGGGGACTATGATCTTGTTATTTTGGATGAAGCAAACGTTGCTGTCCATTTACACCTCATCACCGTTGATGATCTCCTGGAGCTTATGGCTAAGAAACCGAAAGGGATCGAACTGGTAATCACCGGAAGGTACGCGGATGAGGGGGTGATGGCGGCGGCTGACCTCGTGACAGAGATGAAGGAGATCAAGCATTACCGGAAAAAAGGGGTGAAGGCAAGAATGGGTATCGAGTATTAGGCAGTGGCAGAGATTTTCGTGATAGGCATCGGCTACAGACCCTTCGACAGGCAGGAAAGGGAGATCGTCCTCTGTGCAGAGAGTATCCTCGCCTCCCAGAGGCTTTTCGATATCTTCCAGAGATATGAAGAGTTCGGGGCAGTGCGGGACAGGATAAAGGTCATCAACAATGTGAACGAAACCTTTGATTTCATAAAATCCCGAATCTCTGCCACTTCTGCCCAGGGGAATGTCTCGCAGAACATCGTCCTGCTTGCCGCGGGTGATCCCCTCTTCTTCGGCATCGGGAAGAGGGCCATTGAGGAGTTCGGAAAAGAGCATGTCGAGATACTCCCTGACCTTTCCAGTATCCAGGTGGCATTTGCAAGGATAATGGAATCCTGGGATGGCGCGTTCCTCATAAGCCTTCATGGGGGCCCTGATCCGGAAAAGAGGAGGAAGCTGGAGTACGGGCTGAGCGATATCCCTTCCCTCGTAGCCCGATATACGAAGCTTGCCATTCTCACAGACAGGGAAAACAGCCCGCCAAAGATCGCCGGAAAATTGTTACACCCCGGGGTCGGGGGCCATGGGAAATCAGCGATCACCATGTATGTATGCGAAAAGCTCGGGTATCCGGATGAGAAAATTACCCGGGGGACTCCGGAGAGGATTGCGCAAATGGATTTTGACGACCCCAATGTGGTCATCATTATTGCATGACAATGACTGTGTTCAGGAGGTGCACATGCTGGAGGTGATCAGACAGAGAAGGAGTGTGAGATCCTACCTTAAGAAAGATATCGAGGAGGAAAAAGTGAGGGAGGTCCTGAAAGCCGCCATGTTCTCCCCCACCGCGAGGAACCTCAGACCCTGGGAATTCATCCTGGTCACCGATATCGAAACAAAGCATCAGCTTTCCCAGGCAACCCCTTATGCCTCCTTTGCCAAGGATGCTCCCCTTGTACTTGTGATCTGCTACGATACCGCCAGGGCAAAACGCTTTAAGGAGGACTGTTCCCTGTGCGCGGAGAACATCTATCTTGAGGCGACACATCAGGGGCTCGGCACCTGCTTTATTCAGATTGCTGAAGGCACTGAAGCGGACAAAGGCGATCCCGAGGATTTTGTGAAAAAAGTTCTGGGCATTCCCGAACACTATCGTGTGCAGTGCCTTATGCCCGTGGGATACCCTGCGCAACAGCCTGCGCCGCACAAGGACGGGGAGTATGAAGAACGCAGGATCCATTACGAGAAATTCTGAATGAAGCTCAGGATAGGGCATCTCTCCACCTTTTACCATACTGCCATCATTCTCATGGCAGAAGGCGCCGTCACAAGGACCCTCGGTATGGACGTAGAATGGAGGCTGTTTGGTACAGGCCCTGCCATTGTGAATTCCTTCGAAAGCAAGGAACTTGACCTCGCATACGTAGGATTGCCCCCCGCAGCCATCGGAATCTCCAGGGGTGTGGGAATCATCTGTGTCGCGGGAGGGCATATCGAGGGAACGGTCATTGCCGGGACAAAAGAGTTCATAGGGTTTCCCGAGCAAGAGGACTTACGGCAGATTCTCGGCCAGTTCAGGGGAAGGAAGATCGGGGTTCCGGGCAAAGGGTCAATCCATGATGTCATCCTGTCAGAATGCCTTGAGCGATACGGCCTCGCAAAAGAGATAACGGTGATCAACTTCCCATGGGCAGACCAGGTGACCGAGGCCGTGGTCAGGGGAGAAGTCTCCGCTGCGGTGGGGACACCCGCGCTGGCAGTGGCCATCAGGCGTTTCGCTCTTGGCAGAATCCTCTACCCTCCCTCAAGATTGTGGCCCAATAATCCGAGCTACGGGATAGTGGTGGACAGGGAGTTTCTCGAAAGAGAAGAGGCGGCAGTGGAGAGATTCCTCGTGATGCATGAAGATGCCACCTCTCTCATAAGGAACAACCCTCGTCTCGCTGCACGGATTATCTCGGAGCATGTGGGATTCATCGATGACGACTTTGTCATGGAAACCTTAAAGGTGTCCCCAAAATACTGCGCCCGGATCACCGGCAGGTTCATTGCTTCCACCATGGAATTTGTAAAGGTGTTGAAGAAGCTGGGGTACATCAGGAGAGAGATCGCTTCTGCTGAGATCTTCGACACTTCTCTCATCAACAGGATACATCCCGAAAAAGACCACTACGAAGACGGAATCAGCAACACCGTCCTTTAACTTAGATAATTCATAAACTCAGGGGAGGCGTCCGGCTCGAAAGGCACAGAGGGCTATTGTATTTTGCCTTGGAGCGGGTGAGCCTCTTACCATCAAGAAACTTATGAATTAAGGGCTAAGTCCGGCAGCTGGATGCGAGCTTCTTTCCCAAAAGGCGGGCCTTCTTCCTCGTTCGCTCCCCTATCTGCTGCCCTTCCTCACGGGCTGCCAGGCCGATGAAGAGTACGCCGATGGTTTTCGCCCCAAGGATACCCGCGGTCTCCTTTAATACGCCAATCAGCTTTGACGACAGGCGTGCGATAAAAGAGGGGGCGGCTGAGGAGGCCACCACAAGGGCTCGCTTCTTTTTCTCCTTATTGCGCATCTTCGGGGCATTCATTCCCCACGGCCAGTAGGCAAAACACACGAGCCTTTCGATGGATCTTTTCATCACTGCGGTGACCGTACCGAAGTTCATGGGTGAGCCAAGCACAAGAGCATCCGAGCGCTCAATCTCTTCTAAGACGCCGGCCATGTCGTCATCTATACAACATCTGCCCCGTTGCGGTCCCGGCTGCTGTGTGCAGATGCGGCAGTTTCTGCAGAACTCAATCTGTTTGTCCATGAGGTAAATCTTCGCCACCTCAGCCCCTTCTTCTCTCGCACCGGCGAGAATCTCATCGATCGCGGCATCAATGATACCGCCTTTACGGTAGCTCCCCACTAGAGCGGTCAACTTTACACTGTTTTTCATTGTCTCCTCTTAATGCAGGGATAATTATGCTGCCTTCACCCTGGCAGTTATTTAGGTGTAGTTTAGGATAATTGTGAAAATTTCTTCAACACGTCATAAGGACCGGATGTCGCTCAATACGCAGAGACGACCGGATTGGTTTGAGCTTTCAACAGAGGTTCCCCAATTCGCTTATACGCATGGTAGTGGAGATGATGCTTCCCCATGACCACGCTTTTCCCTGTTTCATCTATGGTATAGTAGAAAGAAAACGCATCCAGGGAAGGAATAATGTCAGAAAAAGAGCGCCCTTTGCCCAAACCTCCCACCACACCCTTTGGAAGAAAAAGGCCTTTTGAAGAAAAGGAAGACAACGCTCCCCTGATGGCTGACCGCTTGGCTGCGGCCATGGCAGAAGGAACCCTGGATGAATTCATGAAACAGGAGCTGCCTGATAATGAACATGCCAGGACCCTTGCCATGATGATGATGGGAATGAGCGGGATGATGCCCCCGCAAGGACTCCCCTCTGTGCAGGAAAATGAGCCCCAGGGACAGTCCGTGAACCCTCCTTCAGAGCCTTCTGAGGACGTGGTAAAGGCAGCAAAAGAAGGGGACGTGAAAGGGCTCATGGATATTCTCCAGAAAGAGCATAAGAAGAGGTCGTCCGCCACAGGGGCCACAGAAGAAGGTATGGCCCCGGAAAAGACGGAAGATGACTCCTCTGCTATCGGCAAGGTGGAAAAAGAGACTCTCGACCGGCTCATGGACATTGCATCCAGGAACAATCTTTCCATGGACTGGATAGTCCTGAGGGCACTCAGAGTCTACGTGGAGGAGTATCAGAAGACAGGCCGGCTGTAGGAATTCTCTCTAAATTAACAAGCCCCTCTTTGCAAAGTACAATGACGATCCAAACTGCATACATCTAAGTGAAAGTATTCATTTCAGTTTCCCCACTCACCTTCACCAGGTTTGAGTAGCAGAATCGATGGTAACGGCCACAGTGGCTCGCAGCCAACTGAACTTTGCCTTCATGAAATCATAATCAGGTCCGGATGTGATAAAGGTCGCCTTTCCCTTGATCAAGAATCCGGCACCTGCGCCGTGCAAGCCCTCAACCTTGCTGCTCCCCAGCGTAATCAGCACATTGGGGTTGTGGGCAATATTAGCCTCTGTCTTATGCATGTAACCTGCAGGAATGAACAATCGTCCGTCTGATGATATTTTGATGTAGCTATTCCAGGTGTTGACCATATGCGGCCCATCCTTTCCCAAGGTCGCAATGGCAACAACCCCATCCTTTTTCATAATTTCCAGCAGTTTTTCCGGGATCATGGTGACCACCTCCTGTTGTTTGGTTTGTTGCTC
>Ga0316613_10001852_pt1 | contig 14098 bp, 15 predicted proteins | sample OWC_soil_day10_C_2_FD_207647 | JGI IMG/M metagenome (GOLD analysis project Ga0316613, IMG submission 207647) | Wetland soil microbial communities from Old Woman Creek delta, Ohio, United States - OWC_soil_day10_CT_b | ecosystem: Environmental > Terrestrial > Soil > Wetlands | place: USA: Ohio...
GACCCGCGTCGCCCATCGGACCGCCCACCACGAAGCGGCCGGTCGGATTCACGTGGAAGATCGTGTCGCCGTCGACCAGACTGGCCGGTAGCGCCGGACGGATCACCTTCTCGATCACGTCCTTGCGCAGCTTGTCGTAGCCGACGTCGGGCGCGTGCTGGGTCGAGAGCACGACCGCCGCGATGCGCACGGGTCGGTTCTGGTCGTCGTACTCGACGGTGACCTGCGACTTCGCATCCGGCCGCAGGTAATCGATCTCGCCGCTCTCGAAGTGCGTGCGGTGCATCTCCATCAGTTTGTGCGCGAGGCGGATCGGCGCCGGCATCAGCTCGGCGGTCTCGTTGCACGCAAAGCCGAACATCATCCCCTGGTCGCCGGCGCCCTGCTCCTTGTGCAGGCCCTCGCCTTCGGTGACGCCCTGGGCGATGTCGCGCGACTGCTGACCGAGCGCGACGAGAACGCCGCAGGTATCGGCATCGAAACCCATGTCCGATGACGTGTACCCGATGTCGCGAACCACCTCGCGCGCGAGGTGCTCGTACTCGACCCGGGCGCCCGTGGTGATCTCCCCGGCCAGCACGATGAAACCGGTCTTGGTGAGCGACTCGCAGGCGACCCGCGAGCGCGGATCCTGCGCGAGCAGCGCGTCGAGGACCGCGTCCGAAATCTGGTCGCACATCTTGTCCGGGTGTCCCATCGACACCGACTCGGACGTGAACAGCGAGCGGGAAGCCATGCGATTTCTCCTCTGCCCGTGGGGGACGGGCGCAGTAGTCTAAGAGACGATCCGCTTCGGCTCAAACCCACCGCAAAGGCAGCCGTGGATGCGTGCGGAGGCCCGGTGACTAACCGCCATCGCCTTCGATGGGTTGCTCGAGGATCTGCCCGAGCGCGGCGACGGCGCGCTCGGCGTCCGCGCCGGAGGCTCGCAGGCGCAGCCGGGTGCCGAACGCGGCGGCGAGCGAGAGCAGCGAAAGCACGCTGCGCCCGTTCACCGTCTCACCCGGCTCTCCGGCGCGCGCGACTTCGATCTCCGCCTGGAAGCGCGACGCGAGCGCCACGAAGCGCCCCGCCGGCCGCGCGTGAAGACCGAGCTTGTGTCGCACCGTGAACTCGCCCTCGCAAGCGGCGACGTCGTTCACCGACGCCCTTCCGGAAGGATCTCGGACGCCACGCGGATGTTGCGCTGGCCGTATTCCTTGATGAAGGTCGCCAGCTCCTCGAGCGGCCGATTCTCGGTCATCGTCGCGAGCTTGATCAGCATCGGCAGGTTCAGGCCGGTGACCACCTCGACGCGGTGCTCTTCGAGAAACGAGAGGCCCATGTTCGACGGTGTGCCGCCGAACATGTCGGTGAGGATCAGCACGCCCTCCCCCGCCATTTTCTGACGGCCCGGCGGGACCGTCGCCTCGCGCCCTTCGGCGCGGCGCAATGCGTCGGCGATCGCCTCGCGCATCTGGTCGACGGACTGCTTCGGGTCGATCGACACCGCCTGGAACGGCGGCGCATCCGGTACGATCAGACGCAGCGCCTGCAGGAATTCCTCGCCCAGCCGGTAGTGGGTCACGATCACGACGCCGGGTGCCATCACGGTTCCTTTTCCAGATCTCTGTGCTGCACGTTGACCTCGCGCCCGCTCTGGCGCAACCGCGCGGCCATTGCCGTCGCCACCGCCACCGAGCGATGGCGGCCACCGGTGCAGCCGATCCCGATCGTCAGGTACGCCTTCCCCTCCGCGTCGTAGCGCGCGAGCAGGTAGTCGAGGAAGCCGCCGAGCCGCTCGAGCAGCTCTTGCGTTCGCTCGTGCTCGAGGACGTAGTCGGCGACGTCCCTGTCGAGCCCCGTCTTCGGGCGCAGCAGCGGCTCGAAATGCGGATTCCGCAGGAAGCGCACGTCGAAGAGCAACTCCGCCGCGGGCGGGATGCCATAGCGATAGCCGAAGGAGACGAACGTCACGACGCTCGGCTTCCCTTCCCCCGTCGCCCAGCGCACGACCGCGTCGCGGAGTTGATGGATGTTGAGCCGCGAGCTGTCGAGCACATAGTCGGCGAGCCGCGCGACGTCGCCGAGCAGTGCGCGCTCGCGCAACGTGCCCTGCTCGACGGTACCGGCCGGCGACAGCGGGTGGACCCGGCGCGTCTCGCGGTAGCGCGACACCAGGACTTCGTCGGCGCAGTCGAGGAAGAGCACGTCGGCGCGGGCGCCGGTCGCGCGGATCGCCTGGACCACCGCCGGGAAGCCCTTGAGAAACGCCGCCTCGCGCGCGTCGAGCGCCAATGCGATGTTGCGCACCGGCGGGTTCGCCTTGGCACACAGATCGACGAATTGTTCGATCAGCTGCGGCGGGATGTTGTCGACGCCGTAGAAACCGAGATCCTCGAGCGCGCCCATCGCGGTCGTGCGGCCGCTGCCCGAGAGTCCCGAGACGAAGACGATGCGCGTCTTCTCGTGACTCATCGGCGTTTGCCTTCGCTGCGCAGTCGGTCGTCGAGGCGACTCGCGGCGCTGCCTGCCGAGCGGCGGTGGACATGATCGCGCACCGCCACCTCGACGAGCGTGGCGAGGCTTCCCGCCGGCCGCGCCGGCAGCAGCAGTGCGGGGAGCGGCACCCCGTCCCAGCTCTCGAGCGGGCGCTCGAGGCCGACGCGCTCGACCTCGAGACCCGGGCGCCATTCGGCCAGCCGGCACACGAGCCCGATCTCGGCGCGTTCGGCCACCGCCTCGGATCCGAACAGATCGGGCAGGTAGACGATGCCGATTCCGCGCAGTTCCATGTGGTGTCGGATCAGCTCTGGCGATTCACCGAAGAGACGGCCCTCGCCGTCCCGCTCCAACACCACGACGTCGTCCGCCACCAGCCGGTGCCCGCGCCGCACCAGCTCGAGCGCGCATTCGCTCTTGCCGATGCCGCTCGGCCCGAGGAGCAAGACTCCGACGCCTTGCACGTCGACGAGCGCTCCGTGGGCGCGTGCCGCCATCGTGTCCCGGCTAGAACTTCGCGTCTTCCTCCTCGATGGCCCGCAGAACCTCGTCCCGGGTTCCGGCCTCGAGGAGTCGCTTGCGGAAGCTGGCGTCGCGCAGGAAACGCGAGATCCGCGCGAGCGCCTTCAGGTGCTGTCCGCCCGAGTGCTCGGGCACCACGAGCAGGAAGAACAGGTGCGTCGGCTGCCCGTCGATCGAATCGAAGTCGATCCCGCCGCGGCTGCGCGCGAACGAGGCCAACAGCCGCTCGAGCCCGGGCACCTTGCCATGCGGAATCGCCACCGCCTCACCGATCCCCGTGCTCTGGAGCTTCTCGCGTTCGACGAGCACGTCGAGCAGGCGCACTTCGTCGAGCCCGGGCTCGGCGCTCGCGAGCGCCTTGGCCATCTCTGCCAGCACGTCGCGCTTCTCGCGCGCCGCGAGATCGAGGATCACGGCGTCCCGGACCAGGATGTCGGAGATCTTCATACGCGTCCTCGCCGCGGAGCAGGCTAGCCGACCCGGCGGCGCTTCGTCGAGGAGAGGAGGTTCATCGCTTCGCGGTACTTGGTCACGGTGCGCCGTGCGATGTCGATGTTCGCGGTGCGCAACATCTCGGCGATGCGCTGATCGGACAGCGGACGGCGCGGATCCTCGGCCTGGATGATGCGGCGGATCTTCTCCTTCACGCTTTCGCTGGCGATCGCGTCGCCTTCGACGCGGTGGATGCTCGAATTGAAGAAGAACTTGAGTTCGAAGATGCCCTGCGGCGTGTGCGCGTACTTGTTGGTGGTGACGCGACTCACGGTGGACTCGTGCATGCCGATGTCGTCGGCGACGTCGCGCAGATTCAAGGGCTTCAGGTACTGCACGCCGCGGTCGAAGAACTCGCGCTGGTTCTTGATGATGCTCTGCATCACCTTGTAGATGGTGCGCTGGCGCTGGTGGATCGACTTGATCAGCCACAGCGCCGACCGGACCTTGTCCTGCACGTAGTCGCGCGTGTCCTTGGCGACGCCCTCGGCGCCGCGTGCGAGCACGTCGCGGTAGAGCTGGTTGATGCGCAGCTTGGGCAGGCCGTCCTCGTTCAGCACCACGTGCAGCTCGTCCCCGATCTTGTGGACGTAGATGTCGGGGATGATGTAGACGGCCTCTTCGCCGCCGAAGGGCCGGCCGGGACGCGGCTCCAGGCGACCGACCACGCGCGAGGCGACTGCCACCTCTTCGATCGTCACACCGAGCACGCGCGCGATGCCGCGAAAGTCGCGCTTCTGGAGCGCATCGAGGTGATCGGCGATCAGCGTGCGCACCAGCCGATCGTCTAGGCGCAGCGCATCGATCTGCAGCAACAGGCACTCGCGCAGATCGCGCGCGGCGACGCCCGCCGGGTCGAAGAGCTGGAGCTTCTCGAGGGCTCGCTCGACCACTTCGAGCGACACCCCGGAGCGGCGCGAGATCTCATCCAGGTCCGCGCGCAGATAGCCGTCCTCGTCGAGATTGCCGATGATCCACTCGCCGCCAATCCGCTCGGCGGCGTCCAGGTCGGAGAGCTGGAGCTGCCAGGTCAGGTGCTCGGCCAGGGTCTCGCGGCGCGTGAGCGTGCCTTCGAGGGAGCGCCGCTCGTCGTCCTCACGCACCTCGTTCTGGAAGCCCGTCTGCGGATACGCCTCCGCGTAACTCTGCCAGTCGATGTCGGCGATCTTCTCGGCGTTGCTGGCCTCGCGGTTCTCGGGGATCTCGGAGTTCTCCTCCGAACTCGGCGTCGGCGCCTCCTCGCTGTCGGCGACGACCTCGCGGGGCAGGTCCTCGGCGCCCTCGATCGACTCCTCGAGGACCACGTTGTCCTGCAACTCCTGCTGCACCAGGTCGGCGAGTTCCAACCGCGACAACTGCAACAGCTTGATCGCCTGCTGCAACTGGGGCGTCATCACCAGTTGCTGACTCAGACGGAGCTGTTGCTTGATCTCGATTGCCATCGCGTTGAACCCGGTTCCAGTTGCCTTCGCTGCGCTAGTTGAGCTGGAAGTTCGCGCCCAGGTAGATCTCGCGAACCGTCGCATCGGCCGCGATCGACGCCGGCGCTCCTTCGCGCAGGATCGTGCCGTCCTTGATGATGTAGGCGCGGTCGCAGATCGCGAGCGTCTCGCGGACGTTGTGGTCCGTCACGACGATCCCGATGCCCCGCGCGCGGAGCTGTTCGACCACCTTCTGGATCTCGCCGACCGCGATCGGGTCGATGCCGGAGAACGGCTCGTCGAGCAGCATGAACTTCGGCTCGAGCACGAGCGCGCGCGCCACCTCGACGCGGCGTCGCTCGCCGCCCGACAACGCGGAGCCGCGTAAGTGTCCCTTGCCGGCGAGGCCGAGTTCCTGGAGCAGTTCGTGCAGCCGCTCGCGCCGGATCGCCGCTTTGTCCTCCACGGTCTCGAGGATCGCGTTGAGATTGTCCGCGACCGAGAGGTGCCGGAAGATCGACGGTTCCTGCGGCAGATAGGTGATGCCGAGCCGCGCGCGGCGAAACATCGGCAGGTCGGTGATTTCGCGCTCGCCGAGAAAGACACGTCCCTGCGTGGGCCGCACCTCGCCGACGATCAGATTGAAGGTGGTGGTCTTGCCGGCGCCGTTCGGACCCAGCAGCCCGACGATCTCGGCGGGCTCCACCCGCAGGTCGATGCCGCACAGCACCTCGCGGTCGCCGTAGCGCTTGCGCAAGCCACGAGCGGTGAGGACGGGGCGCGTCACGGCTTCGCCTTCGCCGGCTTTCCGGCGGGTGCCGCTTTGGCCGAGGCTGCCGGCTTCGCCTCGCGCTGCGACGGCGTCACGTTCACGGTGGCGCCCCCCCGCACCTTCACGCGGTTCTGCTTGATGAAGATCTCGATCTCGCGGCCGCGGACGCGGTCGTCGCCCTGTTGCAGCTCGGCGTTGCCGACGCAGAGCAGGCGGTCCTCGGTCTGGAAGAAGGTCGCCTTGTCGCAGAGCATGCGGCGCTGCGTTTGCGACACGCGCACATGACCCGACGCGACGAGCGTGTCGGGCTGACTGCCGCCCGGCGGGTAGAACGCCTCGAGCCGATCCGCGTTCACCAGCAGCTCACCCTGTTCGACCTGCACCTTGCTCGTGAAGAGCATGCGGCGCCGCCCCCCCGTCTCGATGGCTTCCAGCTCGTCGGAGCGGATCGAAAGCGGCTTGTCACCCTTGATCGGGAACATCGACACGCTCTGCTCCGTCCCCGCTGCGGCGGGCGTCGCGCTCGCCGCGGCGCTCTCGGCGCCGCTGCCGGCCTCTTTCGGCGAAACTGCCGGCGCACTCGAGGCGCTGGGCTCCGCTGCGCCGGCTTCAGCCGCCGGCAACGCGAGCAGCAACGCACCCAACCCTGCAAGCCAAGTCCAGCGCAGTCGCGTCAAGGCTTTCTGTTCTCCTCGACCCGCGCACCCGCCGTGAGGCGCAGGCGCCGATCGCGTACATGGTATTGGAAACCGCCGCCCGAGAGGATGCGGCCCTCCTCGATGATTTCGACCGGCGCATCCGTGAAGGCGACACCGCGGGCGCGGTCGTAGCGCAGCGACGGCCCGGCGAAGCGGCGCCCGTCAGCGAGTAACCCGCGCACGTTGCCACTCGCGACGAGATCGTTGGTTTCGAGATCGAGCTCGCCGCGCTCACAGGAGAGTTCGAGCGACAGTTTCCCGTCGGCGCCCGCCCACTCGGCGTGTACGGTGCGGAGGTCCGCCTTGTTGGCGGCCTCGTCGATCACGCCCGAATCGGCCTCGACGCGAATCTCGGTGACGCTCTCGGCCAGGGCGACGAACGTCATCTTGGACAGACGCATCGGCGGACCCGCTGCCCGAACGAGCCCGGCAGCGGCGACGAGAACGGTCACAGTCGCAGTGACGCGCAGCGCACGTCCCAGCAAGCGAATTGCCATGCAAGGACCATACCCGCCGGCCGGGAAACGAACAACGGAAAAGTTGGAAAAGAATCAGTCTTCGTAGCCGAAGATCGTGCGGAACGGCTCGTGTCGAACGACCCAGACTGCCGGGCGCACGAGGATCCAGTCGAGCGCGACGCCGATCGGGTGCAGTCCATACGCAACGATCCGAAGCGGGTGCGCCCCGCGAGCCGGGTCGTGATCGTCGGGCACCGGCGTAGCCGCGTACGCTGCGACCGGCTCCTCGGCTGCGGGCTGGTCTGCAGGCGCGTCGAGCGCCCGCGCTCCACTCGCGAAGATCGCGAGAACCAGGCCCACGAAGAGGGACGCCATCACGAGGGAAGCTCGCCGCGCGGTACGCCGCATCGCGTTCGACCGTAGCGCGCGACCGGCCCCGCCGCCCCGGGTCGCACCGCTCAAGGCGGCGCCCCGCGCCGCAGTGCCCCTTCGCTGAACAGCTCCTCCGGGATCGACGCGTGATAGTCGATGTCGCGAAACTGCAGGGTCGTACGATGACCCGTCGCGAGATTCTCCGCATCGATGCGTTGCGCCGTCCAGATCTCCTGCCGCAGCGCGACGTCGGAGAGCCGGATCGTCTTCTGCGGCGCGCCATCCAGCTCCCAGTACTCCGCGAAGCGGGGGATCCAGACCTCCGCATCCACGCGGATGCGGACACGGCCGTGGCCCAGCTCGCGCGCGACGCGCTCGTCGATCGGCGTCGCTTCGACGACGAAACAGCGGTGGCCGTCGACACTCTCCTCGCCGAGCGTGCGCCAGGCGTAGTCGCTGAGGCTGAGCTGCGTCTCGCGCTTCACGTCTTCGAAGGAGAAGTCGGTGCCGAGGAAGGCGCGCCCGCGATCCGAGAGCGCAACGCGACGCGATTTGCGCAACGCAGGCAGGTAGAGCCACTGGTCGTCGGGGCGCGCCGGGTCGGCGTAGTCGAAGGTGAGCAGCGCGGTGCCCTTGACGTTCGGCGGGTCCTCGAAGAAAAGAACGGAGCGTTTCTCGTCGCCGAAGCGACGCCGGTACGACCGCAACGTGCGCGCGCGGGTGCTGCCGTCCTTCTCGATGAGTTCCATCGTCCAGGTGCGAACGACCGACGCACCTTCGTCGCGCGCGTTCACGCGCCGCACGATCTCCTCACCGCTGGGCAGCGCCTCGTCCGCCCGCGCGAAGGGAGTCGTCGCGAGGAGCGTCATCGCGAGACCGAGCCACCGGATTCGCATCGACGGCCGTATAGGCGACGACGACGACGCGCCGCAAGGGGGGCACTGTGCCACGCTCGCGTCCATCCAGATCGAGTCGCGATGAGGTTCTCCCGCCGTGCGGCTGGCGTATCATGCCGCGCCGTGAGCGACCCTCGAGCCCGCCCCGTCACCGACCCCGCGCGCGTCCAGCGCTACCCCTTCGTACCGGGCGGGATCTGCATCCCGGTCGCACGCGCCGAGGGCGCGTGGCTGCAGCTGGCGGATGGGCGACGCATCCTCGACGCCGCGGGCGGCGCGATCGTCGCAAACGTGGGTCACGGACGCCGCGAGGTCGCCGAGGCCGTGGCGCGCAGCCTCGAAGCGACGAGCTACGTCGTCCCGCCGTTCGCCACCGACGAGCGCATCGCGCTGGCTGAGCGTCTCGTCGGCCGCTGGCTCCCGCGCGGACTCACGCGCGTCACCTTCACGAGCGGCGGCTCCGAGTCGGTCGACGCGGCGCTGCGACTCGCCCGCCAACACCACGTTGCGGCAGGCCGCCCCGAGCGCTGGAAGATGATCGGTCGCGATCTCTCGTACCACGGCGCCACGCTCGGAACGCTGGCCGTCGGCGGTCACGAGAAGCGCCGCGCCGGTCTCGAGCCGCTGCTCGTCCAGTGGCCGAAGGCGCCGGCGTGCTACTGCCTGCGCTGTCCGTTCGCCACGTCGCGACCGAGCTGCGACGTCGCCTGCGTGGACGCGATCGAAACGCTGATCGAGCGCGAGGGCCCCGAGACGGTCGCGGCCGTGGTCGCAGAGCCTGTGGTCGGTTCGACCGCGGGTGCGCTGGTTCCGCCCGACGAGTATTGGCCGCGTCTCGCCGAGATCTGCCGCCGGCACGGCGTGCTGCTGATCGCCGACGAAGTGATGACCGGCTTCGGGCGCACCGGACGCAACTTCGCCGTCGACCACTGGGGCGTCGTGCCCGACATCCTCGTCGGCGGCAAGGGGCTCGGCGGCGGCTACGCCCCGATTGGCGGCGTCTACGCCACCGACGCCGTGCTCGCGCCGCTCGCCGCGCGCGGCGAGGAGTTCATGTTCTACACCTACTCCGCGCACCCCGCGTCGTGTGCCGCGGCGCTCGCGGTGCTCGAGATCGTCGACCGCGAGGGACTGGTGGCGCGCGCCGCCGAGCAGGGCAAGCGTCTGCTGGATCGCCTGCGCGGCGCGCTCGCCGATCACCCGCTCGTCGCCGAAGTGCGTGGCCTCGGGCTGCTGCTCGCCGTCGAACTGGTGCGCGACCGCGCCACGCTCGAGCCCTTCCCGCTCGAGACGAAGTTCGCCAACCGCGTCGTCGCCGCGGGCTTCGGCCACGGCGTCTTCTTCTACCCGGGCGGCGCGGGCAGCGCGCGCGACGTCGTCTGCCTCGGCCCGCCCTTCACGATCAGCGACGAAGAGATCGAGCTGATCGCGACGGCCCTCCCCCGCGCAATCAACGCCGCCGCCTCGTAGCCGCGTAGCCGGTGCCGGCACCTCTCACTCACCGAGGTGGCTGCCAGCCGCCCAGTGCGCGTTCGATCTGGGCCGCCGCCGCCAGCGCGACGTCTTCGCGCCACGGCTGCGCGACCAGTTGCACACCGATCGGGAGGCCCTCCGGCGAAGTGCCAGCGCGCACCACCGCACCGGGCCATCCGGCGAGATTCCACGTCATCGTGTGGGAGAAGCCGGGCAAGTTCGCGTCCGACTCGCCATGCCGCAGCGCGGTGTGCGCGTTCACGGGACACACGAGCAGGTCGACGTCGCGCGTCTCCGCGAGGAGGTCGGTGCGGAAGCGGTCCCACTCGTCGATCACCCGCACGCGCCGTTCGATCGGGAGCGCGTCGAGCTCCGCGAAGCCCGCCAGCGAGCTGTCCTCGACGCGCGTCCCGGCGCGCTCGAGCAGCAACCGGATGCCCGCGCCGCCGTCGATCAGCATCACGTTCATGAAGAGCGGTGCGGTGCGCGCGACGGCCGGCGGCCGATACTCCGCGACGTGCGCGCCCGCCGCCGCGAGCGCCGCCGCCGCGGCGCGCACGGCATTCGCGACCGGAGCCTCCGCGCGCGTGATCCCGTTGTCGGTGAAGAGCGCCACGCGCAGGCCCGCGAGCGCCACCGCCGCGGGATCGCCGAGCGGCACCGGCGCCAGAAACGGATCGCGACGATCGGGACCCACCAACAGGCGCAGCGCCAACCCGAGATCCGCAACGCGCCGCGCGAGCGGACCGATCGTGGTGAGCGCGTCGATCGCGGTCCCGGGGCCGATCGCGTGCCCGGCGCGCGACACGCGGCCCGCGGTCGGACGGATCCCGGCGATGCCGCAGAAATGTGACGGCAAGCGAATGCTGCCGCCGGTGTCGGAGCCGAGATCGAGCGGGACGCCACCCGCGGCGACGATCGCCGCCGCGCCGCCGCTCGATCCACCCGGTGTTCGCGCCAGATCGTGCGGATTGTTGGTGCGTCCGTAGACGGGGTTCACGGTCTCGAAGCTCAGCGTGAACTCGGGCGTGTTGGTCTTGCCGAGCACGATCGCGCCCGCCGCGCGCAAACGTGCGACCGCCGTGGCGTCGGCGTCGGGTACGAAACCCTTGCGCCCCGGCGTGCCCCAGGTCGTCACCAGCCCCGCCGTGTCGAACGAATCCTTGATGGTGACCGGTACGCCGTGCAGCGGACCTGCGGCGCCGCCGCGCGCGAGAGCGGCGTCGGCGGCATCCGCGTCGCGCAGCGCTTCGTCCGCGCGCAGCGCCACGACCGCATTCAGCGCCGGGTTCACGCGCTCGATGCGGGCGAGACACGCCGCCACGGCCTCGCGCGACGACAACTGCCCGAGCCGGATCGCCCGCGCGATCTCGCCCGCCGAAGCGGCGCTGAGATCCATCGCTCAGCGGCCTCCGGCGACGAAGCTGCGCTCGTCGAGCGCGCCGAGCGCGAAGTGCCGATACAAGCCGCGGAAGCAGTCGCGACAGCGCGTCGAGTGGGCGAGCGCGCGCGCGCTGCCGGTGCGTCGCACTTCCTGCCGGAACGAGCCGTCCTCGTAGAGTTCGTAGTGCGCCCAGCCGCCCGGATAGTCCTTGGTGCAGTTCACTTCGACGAAGGGCGTTGCGCCGGAGGCGCGATGGAGCCGCAGCCGGTTGCGATGGGTGTGTCCGATCAACACGCCCTTCACCTGCGGGTTGGCGCCGATCAGGTCGAAGAACGGCAACGAGTGCTCGGGCAGCATCCCGATCGTGTTCGGATACGAGTCGCGATGCTCGGGCGGCACCGGCTGGTGATGCATCAGCAGCAGCGTCGGAATCGCTCGCTCACGCGTCTCGGCGAGGGTCTCGGCGAGCCACTGCAAGCGGTCCTCATGGAAGACGCCGTGATGGTCGCCGGGCTCGGCGGTCTCGAGCAGCACGAGCCGCCAGCCGCCGAGTGTGACACTGCGCGGGGCCGGCGGCTGTCCGAGCAGCGCGTAGCCGTCCACCTCGCCCGCGCCGTTGTGGCGACCGTAGTAGTCGTGGTTGCCGAGGAAGGCGTGGTGCGGCGCGCGAAGCTTCGCGAAAGCTTCGCGCGCGAAACCGAACTGCTCGGGCAGACCGCGGTCCGCGATGTCGCCCTTCACCACCACCGCATCGACGTTCGCGGCGTTGATCTCCGCGATCGCGTCTTCGTTCATCACGCGCCAATACGGAACCTCGGTGTCCTCCTCGCGGATCAGCGGGAAGCCCTCGGCCGCGTCGCCGTATTCGTGGTCGGCGGTGAGCTGGCCGCCGAAACGCGGCTCGCCGAAGTGCAGGTCGTTCAGCGTGGCGAAGGTTGCGGTGCGGCGCGCGCGCGGCGACGGCAGCGTACGCACGCGCTCGGGGAAGTAGCGATCGGGGACGGAGCGCGCCGCGCCGTCCACCTCGATCGTCAGTGTGTATTCCGTATCCGGGTCGAGACCTTCGATGCGCACCAGACGCGACGCCGCCGCGCCCTCGCTGCGCGCGCGCAACTCGCCGTCGATCAGCACACGGGCGGTTGCGTCGACGGCGCCGGCTGCGTCCTCGACGCGGAATGCGAGCGTCACGCTGCTCGCCGTGACGCCCATGATTTCGGGATCGCGAATGGTGAGCGACATGGGCCGCAGGGTATCACCGCGCGCCGCGCTCCCGCAGTGATTTCTCGATGCGCGTGATGATCTCGTCGAGCAGCGGTCGCGAGGTTGCGAAGTTGAGGCGCGCGAAGCCACGGCCGGGCGCGCCGAAGACGCTGCCATCCGAGAGCGCCACGCGCGCATGCTCGAGGAAGAACTGATGGGGAGACGCTTCGAGTTCGAGCCCGCGGCAGTCGAGCCACGCCAGGAAGGTCGCCTCGGGCACGAAGCTGCGAACGCCCGGCATCCGCTCGGCGACGAAGTTCGCCACGCGGCGCCGGTTGCCATCGAGATACGCGAGCACCGCGTCGAGCCACGGCTGGCCCTCACGCCAGGCCGCGATGGTCGCCGCCTGCCCGAGCGAGCCGAGTCCGCCGCGCACGTGTCGCGGCACGCGATCGAAACGCTTGCGCAGCGCGTCGCTGCCGAAGTGCGCGATCGCACAGCGCAGGCCCGGAATGTTGAACGCCTTGGTCGCCGAAGTCAGCGTGAGTGTGCGCGCCTCGACCTCGGGCGACAGCGACGCGAACGGGATGTGCCGGCGTCCGTCGTAGACGAGATCGGCGTGGATCTCGTCGGCGACCACCACGAGATCGCGCGCGATCGCGAGTTCCGCGAGCGACTCGAGTTCGCGGCGCTCGAAGACGCGACCGGTCGGGTTCTGCGGATTGCAGAGCAGGAAAACGCGCGTCGTCGGGTCGATCGCAGCGCGCAGCTGATCGAAGTCGATCTCGTAGCGGGAGTGGCCCGCGACGAGCGGGGCTTCGACCAGGCGCCGCGAGAGTTCGCGCACGGCGATCAGGAACGGCGGGTAGATGGGCGTCTGCACCACGACGCCCTCGCCCGGCGCGCTGAACTGGTCGATCGCGACGTAGATGCCCTGCACGACGTCGGTGAGCACTTCGACGCGGCGCGGATCGGGTCGCCAGCCGAAGCGCGACGCCATGCGTTCCGCGAACGCCGCGGGCAGCGTGTCCGGCTTCACGTCGAGCGGGTAGCCGAGGTCGTCGATCTCGAGCGCGGTCTCCAGCACGCGGCGCACCGGCTCGCAGAGCGGGAAGTCCATCTCGGCGACCCATGCCGGCAGCACGTCGGGTCCGTAGAGCTGCCACTTCTCGCCCCGGCGGCGGCGCAGCGCGGCGAGGTCGAGACGGTCGAAATCGATGGAGGGCGAGGACATGCAGGGTTCGTATCCCGCGTTCACCCGCCCGTCAAACCCGCGCACCGTGCAGGGTGCGCACGACCTCCGCCCAGGCCCCCGCGTCGGGCTGCCACGGCGCCACCAGGCTCACACGATCGGCGAACCCCGCACAGCGCGCGACGAGTTGTTCGGCGAGAGCCTCCGGTGGCGCACACACCGCGACGGCTTCGAGCAACTCGTCGTCCACCAGCGCGGCCATCGCGCGCCAGTCGCCGCTGCGCGAGAGCGCGTGCAACTCCGGGTGCAGCGCGCCGCGACCGCACGAGTCGAGCACGCCCCGATACGCCGGCGTCGAGGCGTAGAAGGCGATCTGGGCGCGCACGGCGCTGCGGGCGCGCTCGGTCTCGCCGGCGTCGCGGCCCGACGCGATCAGCACCTGCGCGCTCACCGTGACCTCGCGCCGTGCGCGGCCGGCGTGCGCCAGGCCGCGCTCCAGCGCCGGCCCCGTCACGGCCTCGAGAAATGCGAGGGTGTGGAAGGGATGCACGAGGAAGCCGTCCGCCACTTCGCCCGCAACTTCCGTCATGCGCGATCCGACACCGGCGAGCCACACCGGCGGCGCGCCGAACGGGGATGGCGCCGGTCGCAGCAGCGGCGGCATCAGCGTGTGCGTGTAGAAGTCGCCGCGAAAGTCGAGCGGCGCGCCGTCGTTCCAGCACGACCAGATCGCGCGC
>Ga0316613_10001854_pt1 | contig 14070 bp, 10 predicted proteins | sample OWC_soil_day10_C_2_FD_207647 | JGI IMG/M metagenome (GOLD analysis project Ga0316613, IMG submission 207647) | Wetland soil microbial communities from Old Woman Creek delta, Ohio, United States - OWC_soil_day10_CT_b | ecosystem: Environmental > Terrestrial > Soil > Wetlands | place: USA: Ohio...
GAACGAGATCGAGCAGGACACGGCGGTTGCCATTGCCCAGAAGAACTACCAAGCGACGCAACTCAAGTTGAACATCGACAAGGACCAGACGTTTGCCACCTTGCAGCAACAGCAGGAAGTCGCAACACGGCAGGCGCAGCAGTCAGCCGAAGTGGCGAGCATCACTGCTCAGCGCGAACGGGAAGCGCAACAGGCGAAGATCGATGCGGAACGGCTGGTCCAGGAAGCCGAGGTCGAAAAGAGTCGCGCCATCCGTCAGCGCCAGATCGAGGCGGACCGGGAGGTGCAGGTGGCGAAGATCGAGCAGGAAAAGCGCACGACGCTTGCCGATCAGGAAAAACTGATTTCCATCGCCGAAAAGTCCAAAGCCCAGTCCGAAGCGGAACGGCAGGCCAACGAAGCCCGGGCGCTGGCGGCACGGGCCGAGGAACAGGTCAAGACGGCGCGCGAAGTGGCCGTGGCCGAGCGGGAAAAGCAGATCGCCCTGGTGGCCGCCGAGCAGGAGGCCCAACAACAGGCGATCGGGATACGGGTTGCCGCCGAAGCCGAGAAGGACGCGGCGAAAAACCACGCGGAAGCTGTCACGATCAAGGCTGAAGCGCAGCAGGTCCAGTTCAAGGTGGAAGCCGCCGGGATCGAAATGCGCAACGCCGCCTTGAATACGCTGGCAGCCGATCAGGTCGCCTTGCAGGTAAAGATGAAACTGCTCGATGCCTTGCCGGGAATCATCGAAGCCTCGGTAAAGCCGATGGAACGGATCGAGGGAATCAAGATCGTTCAAGTGGACGGTCTGAACCGGGGTGGCGTTTCGGGGGGCGATGCTGTGGCAGCGGGTGCGGGCGGAGGCAATCTTGCCGAACAAGCCGTGTCCGCGGCGCTGGCCTATCGCGCACAACAGCCCATTCTGGATGCGGTGCTGTCGGAAATCGGCATGAAGGGAGGAGACTTGAACGGCATGGTCGAATCCGTGCGCAAGGAGCTCACCTCGGGGACAGACCCGGTAAACTGACGTTCGATTGTTCAATTGTTCGATTCGCGCGTCGCTGGCGCGATAACGCCGCTCCGTTGTGGGTGGTGTTATCGCGCAGTTGTTTTTTTGAACTCAGCCTCTTTGTTACCGCAGGGGCTGTGAGGAAGAAGGTGAAGGAGAAAGTCAGCATGGCAGTCGGTGTACCGACAGACGGGGTGTGTGCTTCCGGATTACGATGGAAGCCAAGGGCAATCGGGCGCGCGATGGCTGATTTCGCGTGCCTCTCTAGCAGCCGGAGAAGAGCAGATGCCTGACATGGCCGCAGTTTCAGCCATCCTGCATGGCGCGGAAAGCTACACGGCGATGGCTATCTTCATCGCTACCTACCTGTTCATCGCGGTCGGGAAACTGCCCGGCTATCACCTCGATCGTGCCGGCGCGGCACTCCTTGGCGCATGCCTGATGGTCTGGCTTGGCGTTCTATCGCTGGAGGATGCGTTCGCTGCCATCGACTTCGACACCATAGCGCTTCTGCTCGGCATGATGATCGTGGTTGCCAATCTTCGCCTCTCCGGGTTCTTTCAGCTGGTCAACGAATGGGTGGTGTTGCGCGCCCGACACCCGCTGATACTGCTCTCGGCAATCGTGGCGATGGCGGGCGTTCTCTCGGCGTTCCTGGTCAACGACACGATCTGCCTGGTGATGACGCCGCTGGTGCTGGATGTGACGCTCCGCCTCAAGCGTAATCCCGTGCCGTATCTGCTGGCAGTCGCACTGGCGTCGAATGTCGGCAGTGTCGCGACGATTACCGGCAATCCGCAGAACATGATCATCGGCAGCCTTTCGCGTGTTCGCTATGGCGCGTTTGCCGCGACTCTGGCCCCGATCGCGGCGGTCGGTCTGCTCATGACCGTTGTGATGATCGCGCTGGTGTACCGCGACGAATTCATCCATCGCAAGGGATTCGTCGTCAAGTCCCGGCGACCGGTGCGCTTTCACATGCCGGTGGTCGTCAAATCGCTGCTGGTGATGTCGGTGATGATCGTGCTCTTCTTTGGCGGTCACCCGGTGGCCAAGGTGGCAATCATCGGCGGGTCATACATGCTATTCACCCGCCGGATCAAGGCGCACAAGGTTTACCAAGAGATCGACTGGCCGCTGCTGCTCATGTTCTCCGGCCTGTTTGTCGTCGTTGCCGCGTTCGAGCGTGTGGCCGTGACGCCCGGAGTGATCGCCGCCGTGGCACGGCAGCACCTCGACAACGCGGCGGTGCTGTCGGCGGTGACGGCAGTTCTGTCCAATCTGGTCAGCAACGTACCGGCCGTGCTCATGCTCAAATCGTTCGTGAGCAATCTCGCCGATCCGCAACGCGCCTGGATGATCGTCGCCATGGCCTCGACCCTGGCCGGAAACTTCACGCTGGTCGGATCGGTCGCTAACCTGATTGTCGCTCAGCGCGCGCAGGGAGCGGGGGTAACGATCAGCTTCTGGGCGTACTTCAAGGTGGGCGCGCCATTGACGATCCTGACCATTCTTTTTGGCGTGATGTGGTTCGGCGCGCTGTGAGCGGTTTCCGGCCTGGATGTTGCAGTAAACTCGCTCGGTCCGTTCCCGTCGTGCCCGGCGCAGACTGCTGTGATTGCTTGCCGGGCGCGGCCCATGTGCTGACATTGCTCCGGTGATGTCGACGAACCGGCGCCCCGCGTTTGACGGCAAGAGAGGCGTGCGGTTCGCATTCCTTCCGGTATGAGTTCGCCCGGATCGTCCGGTCCCTGCCTTTGTGTCATCGACGAGGCGAGGATCGGTGCTCACCGGATTCCGTGAATCATCTTCAACCTGGAGGAACTATGCGTTTAACACTGGTGCGTCCGCTTGTCGCGGCGCTTTGCCTGGCATGCAGCGGAAGCGTTCTGGCCGAGAAGGACGAGGCCTTGCTCAAATTGGCCGAAGCCCGCAAGGCTCCGTTCATCGCCGACTTGCAAACCTTGGTGAATATCGATTCCGGAACGGGCGACACGGAAGGCTTGAGCAAGGTCGAGGCGATTCTTGTCTCCCGTCTGAAGGGGCTCGGCGCGACCGTCGAACTGGTCCCGTCGGAAAAGCCGGCCGTCGGCAATATCATCGTGGGCAAACTGGCCGGCAAGGGAACGAAGAAGGCGCAACTGCTGGTCCATTACGATACCGTCTATTCTCCTGGCGAAGCGGGCAAGCGGCCTTTCCGCGTCGAAGGCAACAAAGCCATGGGGCCGGGGGTGGCCGATGCCAAGCCGGGGTTGCTGTTCATCCTGAATTCGCTGGAGATGCTCAAGGAGCGCGGATTCGACAATTTCAGGGAGATCACCGTCTCGTTCAACGCAGACGAGGAGAAAAGCTCGCTTGGTTCGCGCTCGATGATCAAGAAACTCGCCGCCGATCAGGATCTCGTTCTGTCGTTCGAGCCGCCCGAAAAGGAACAGGTGATCATTTCGACGAACGGCATCGCCTACGTCCATCTCGATATCAAGGGGGTCGCATCGCACGCCGGTTCGGCGCCGGAGAAGGGGCGCAACGCCGCCATCGAAATGGCGCATCAGTTGATTCAGTTGAAAGATCTTGGGGATTCGGTGAAGGGAACGACGGTTAACTGGACGGTCATTCAAGGGGGCGAACGGATCAACGTCATTCCCGACAAGGCCTCGGCCAAGGCGGACATGCGCTTGTCGGCGCTCTCCGAACTTGAGCGCGTGCAACAGGATGCCAACCGGATCGTGGCGAAGAGGATGATCCCGGAAACCGAAGTCAGTGTTCGCGTCGAGGACCGGCGTCCACCGTTCAGCAAGAACGCCAACACGGATGCGCTGGCCGCAACGGCGATGTCCTTCTACAAGGACATCGGCAGGACGCTGGAACCCGTCGCCATGCGTTTCGGCACGGACGCCGGCCACGCATACAATCCCGCCAACCCGAAACAGGCCGTGCTCGAAGGGCTTGGCATCGTTGGCGATAAGCTTCATTCCTCCGACGAATGGGCCGATCTCGACAGTATTGTGCCGCGCCTGTATCTGACGGTGAAACTGCTGGAAAGCCAGTTGTCGCAGCCTTGATGCGTTATTCCTGAGGTCGCTCCGCAACGGCGAAGCGGCTTTGACGTGTTGCTGCGAGGAGGTTTTTCTGTCGGTTGCCGCCCGTTTTCAGTGGCAGGCAAGCGACAGAAAAACCTCCTCGCCTCCGTTGCGGCGCGAGCCTCTCAGCTTATGGATCAAGGCGACGGCTTCCTGCCGTCGCTTGGCCTTGCCGGTCTTTTCGTGGGCGCCGGCGCGGCGGAACTTGGCCGCGGCGACGTACGGATTGCGGGGTTTGCGTTGCACGTTCAGTTTCCTTTCATCATTCGACAGGTTCGAGAAGTAGCGGATTGTCGGCAAACCGGTTCAGGTGTTGGCCGAAGTCGGGAAGGATGCGCTCGTAGCTCGTAGACATCAAGGGTGACGAGATCATGAAGTCCGCCGTTGCGCGGTTGCACGCGACCGGGATGTTCCACACGACCGCCAGCCGGAGCAGGGCCTTGACGTCCGGGTCATGAGGCTGCGGTTCCAGCGGATCCCAGAAGAAGAGAATGAAATCGATCTCTCCTTCGGCGATTTTCGCGCCGATCTGCTGGTCGCCGCCCAGCGGGCCGCTGCGCAGTTTCTGGATCTTGGTGTTCAACGCCAGTTCGAGCAAGGTACCCGTGGTGCCTGTGGCGCACAGTTCGTGCTGAACGAGCAGGTTGCGGTTGTATTGCGCCCATTCGAGCAGATCCTTCTTCTTGTGATCGTGGGCGACCAGGGCGATTCGCTTGCGCGATGCCAGAGGGCTGGGGGTGATGTCAGGTTTCATGGTTTTTCCTATTGCTACCGGTGAAAGACGAGTCCATCTTCATCGAGTCGGTGTCGGTTGTGGTTTCCCTTTTGTGAGGCAGATGTAACGCTCTGTGCGTGTGCAGCGGTTTTGTAATCGCCCTCGGCGGTATGACATGAAATTTCGCCGGCCCGGTGATACATTGCGCGGCTTGTGGGTTGTCATGACGTGAGTGCAATGCTTGGAATGACCGGATGGCGTGTGTCGACAGCGAAACGAGGCCTCGCCCTGGTGGCGGTTGCGGCCGCGTGCGCATTGGTTGCCGACTGGTTGTTCCCTCTGCCGCTGCCGGACCGCTCGGTTCGTGCGAGCGCGCCGCATGCCCAGGTGGTGTTGGCGCGCGATGGCACGCCGTTGCGCGCTTTTCCGGATCGTCGGCATATCTGGCGGCATCCGATGCGACTGGATGAGGTTTCTCCGCGCTATGTCGAGGCGGTGATCGCGTATGAGGATCGCTGGTTCTGGTGGCATCCGGGCGTCAATCCGCTGGCCTTGATTCGCGCCGCAGGCCAATGGGTGCAGAACGGACGCATCGTCTCGGGCGGGTCGACGCTGACCATGCAGGTGGCACGGATGCTGGAACCAGCCCCGCGTGCATCGCGTACGTTGAGCAGCAAGTTGCGTCAGATTGCGCGGGCGCTGCAACTTGAGGCGCATCTGTCCAAACGCGAAATCCTTGAACTCTATCTGACCTACGCCCCGATGGGCGGCGTGCTCGAAGGCGTTGAGGCCGCGAGCCGTGCCTACCTCGGCAAGCCAGCGCTTTCCTTGTCGCATGCGGACGCCGCGTTGCTGGCCGTCCTGCCTCAGTCGCCATCGCTGTTACGCCCCGACCGTTTCCCGCAACGTGCTCGCGAGGCCCGCGACAAGGTGCTGGACCGGCTGGAGCCGCTCTGGGGAGCGACGGTGGTGGCCGACGCGCGGCAGGAACCGGTAATCGCACAGGCGGTGCGCGAACCGCTCATGGCCCCCCTTTTTGCCGAGCGTGTGAGACGGTTGTTTCCGGAGAAACGCCGCGTTGACACGACGCTCGATACCGGTACACAGGCCAGTGTGGAGCAGCTTGTTGCGGCGCGCCTGTCCGCTCTGCCACCGCGTGTTTCTCTTGCTGCGCTGGTGGTCGATAACGCGACGCTGGAGGTGCGCGCCTATGCCGGGTCCGCCGATTTTTCCGACGACGAACGGTTCGCGCATGTCGATATGGTGCAGGGAAAACGTTCGCCGGGGTCGACGCTGAAGCCCTTTCTGTACGGACTTGCGCTGGACGAAGGGCTGATTCATTCGGAGTCGCTGCTGGCCGACGTGCCGCAGTCGTTTTCCGGCTATCAGCCGGGCAACTTCCAGTCCAATTTCAGCGGGCCGGTCAGTGTCAGCGAGGCATTGCAGCGGTCGCTCAACGTGCCGGCGGTGGAAGTGCTCGACCGGCTCGGGCCGGCCCGTTTCGTGGCGCAGTTGCGCCGGGGAGGGCTGAAACTCGAACTGCCGCGCGGGGCGGCGCCCAACCTGTCGGTCATCCTCGGTGGCGTCGCTGTCAATCTGGAAGGGCTGGTCGGTGCGTATACCGCCTTCGCTCGTGCCGGGGTGGCCGGCAAGCCGCGCTATACGAGCGAGTCGCCGGTGGAAGAAGCGCGCATGATGAGCGAGGGGGCTGCGTTCATCGTGCGCGACGTGCTCGAAGCTGGCGGGCCGGTTGCCCGGCAGGTGGAAGGCAGTGTCGGCGCACGGCGCGGCATCGCGTGGAAAACCGGCACCAGCTTCGGATTTCGCGATGCCTGGTCGGTCGGAGTGAGCGATCGCTACACGGTCGGTGTCTGGGTGGGACGGCCGGACGGTACTCCCAATCCCGGCTTCTTCGGCGCCAATGTGGCCGCGCCGTTGCTGGTCGACATCTTCTCGGCAATCGATGATTCGAGGGCTCCGCTACGTAAGCCGCCTCCCTCGGTGGCGGCGGCAAGGATTTGCTGGCCGCTCGGAACGCGCGCCCAAGGATTGCCTGCTGCCTTGTGCCACCAGGAGCGTACGGCGTGGTTGCTGAACGACGTGGCCCCGCCGACGTTTCCCGACCGGTTGCGCGAAGGATCGGCGCGTTATACCGACTATCGCGATGCCGTCTCCGGATCGAGGGTGCGTGCCGCCTGTGCGCCCGGGGAAATGAAAGCGGTGGAAATGGCGCGTTGGCCTGCGGCGCTGGAGCCCTGGCTGGACGCCGCTACGCGGGATCGCGCGTTGCCGCCGGCGTGGGCGCCGTCGTGCGCCAGAGCGCAAGCTCCGGAGGCCGGCCTGAAGATCGTCGGCATTGCCAACGGCGAGACAATCCGCCGTGCCGGAAGCGGTCCCGCACCGACGCTGCGCCTCGAGGCGCGGGGCGGGCAGGATGAACTGATCTGGCTGGTCGACGGGCGTCAGGTGGGGCGTGTTCCCGCCAATCGCTCATTGACGCATGTCTTCGCCGAACCGGGCAGCCACGCGATCACCGTGATGGACGATGTCGGAAGGTTTGACCGCGTGGAAGTCAGCGTGCGCTGAATTGGATGAGACTCCAGGGGGGGGGCGCCGGCATGCCGCTAACGCGAGCGGTAATAGGTCGGCAACGGCACCGGCGATTGGCACGGTCCGAAGAGGACGTGGCCGCTCTGCTCGAGCATGGCCGATTCGCCGTCAAGGTACAGCGTGTAGTTGCCGTCGGTATATTTCTCCTGCGCCGCGCTAGAGCCGCCCCGGAGCAGGATTTCCTGGCCTTCGACAATGACCGACGCCATGCTGGCGCCGGGCGCGCGGGCTACGGGCAGAATCCGGTTGTCGATACAGATGTAGTCGATGCGCGCAGGCAGGGATGTCATCTCAACCCCTGAGATCGCGCAGCCCCCGAGCAGCAGACTAAGTGAAGCGATACAACCGCCGACGGCGGCGATTCCTGCGGACGTTTGCATCGCGACTTCCTCCTATTTGGCTGACCACGAATCCTTCATGGTGACGGTCCGGTTGAAGACGGGAGCGCCTTCCTGCGAATCGGTACGGTCGGCGACGAAATAGCCGTGACGCTCGAACTGGAACCTGTCTTCCCGTTTGGCGTTCTTCAGCGCCGGTTCGAGCTGGGCGCGGATGACCTTGACGCTGTCCGGGTTGAGATCGTCCAGGAAGTTGCGGTCGCCAGCCCCCGGCGCCGGATTGGCGAACAGACGGTCGTAAAGACGGACTTCGGCCTCATACGCTTCGGCGACGGAAACCCAGTGCAGGTTGCCCTTGACCTTGATGCTGTCGGCGCCGGGCGTGCCGCTCTTGGTATCGGGCAGGTATTCGCAATGCACCGCGACCACGTTGCCGTTCTCATCCTTGTCGCAGCCGACGCACTTGACGACATAGCCGTGGCGAAGGCGGGCCATATTGCCGGGGAACAGGCGCCGGTATCCCTTGACCGGTTCTTCCATGAAGTCCTCGCGCTCGATCCACAGCTCGCGGCTGAATGGCATGATGCGCGTGCCGAGTTCCGGCTTGAACGGATGGTTATGGACGATGCATTCTTCGCTCTGGCCAGCCGGGTAGTTGTCGATGATCAGCTCGAGCGGATCGAGCACGGCAACGCGACGTTCCGCCGATTCGTTGAGCACCTCGCGCATGGCGTCTTCGAACAGCACGTAGTCGATCAGCGAGTCGGCCTTGGAGACGCCGATGCGTTCGGCGAACAGATGGAAGCCTTCCGGCGTGTAGCCGCGCCGGCGCGCGCCGACCAGGGTGGGCATGCGCGGGTCGTCCCAGCCGCTGACGTGTTTTTCCTCGACGAGCTGGATCAGCTTCCGCTTGCTCAACACGACATAGGTCAGGTTCAGACGCGAAAACTCGATCTGCTGCGGCACCGGGCGTTGTAGCAGGCCGCCTTCGGCCAGGTGGTCGAGCAGCCAGTCGTAGAACGGGCGCTGATCCTCGAATTCCAGCGTGCAGATCGAATGCGTGATGTTCTCCAACGCGTCCTCGATCGGGTGGGCGAAGGTGTACATCGGATACACGCACCACTTGTCGCCGGTGTTGTGGTGGGTCGCGTGGCGGATGCGGTAGATCGCCGGGTCGCGCAGGTTGATGTTCGGCGAGGCCATGTCGATCTTGGCGCGCAGGATGTGCGCGCCGTCGGGAAATTCGCCGGCCTGCATGCGGCGGAACAGCAGCATGTTTTCTTCCGGGCTGCGCTTGCGGTAGGGCGAATCCTTGCCCGGTTCGGTCAGCGTGCCCCGATTGGCGCGCATCTCGTCGGCGCTCTGGCTGTCAACATAGGCGTGGCCCGACTCGATCAGGTACTCGGCGCAGGCCACCATCCAGTCGAAGTAGTCGGAGGCGTAGTACAGGTTATCTTCCTTGTCGTCGCTCCAGGAGAACCCCAGCCAATGCACCGCGTCGATGATCGAGTCGACGTATTCCTTTTCTTCCTTTTCCGGATTGGTGTCGTCGAAACGCAAATGGCAGCGGCCGCCATAGTCACGTGCTAGACCGAAATTCAGACAGATGGACTTGGCGTGCCCGAAGTGCAGGTAGCCGTTCGGCTCCGGCGGGAAGCGTGTGCGGATGCGCGCCGGATCGAGCTCGCCTGCCAGTTGCTGCGCTGCGAGCCCGGGGCGGCCCGACCAGCGGCGCTGGGCATGTTTGCCGGCCGCCAGTTCGGCGTCGATGATGTTGCGGATGAAGTTGGTTGCCACGGGAGCGGCGTTGTCGGACGTTTCCTTGCTGTTTTTCGGGGCGTTGCTCACGGTGCGATCCTTGAGTCCAGAATTTGGCTATTTTACCGGTGAACCGCGAATCCATCAGCTTTGTCACTCTTCGGCGCGGTATCGGGTTCGACCGACTCTCCGGCATCTCTCTGGAATGGCGGCGACTCTCGCCTCGCAAGAAGCGAATCTCCAGCGCCACGAAGCGCCGGATGCGTCTCCATTTTTGACAAATGCATGCATGTGCTATGTTTACTGGATGACCTTGTTTTCTCGTTTCTGCCTGTGTTCTTTTGCCCGCCGTGCCGTGTTGATATCGGTTCTGGCACGGAGTCCTGTTGCGTTTGCTCAGGAGCTGTCATCGCGGGGCATCTGGAGCGAGATTCACGGGCATGTGGATATCCCTGTCCTCCTCGCGCTGTTGCTCAGCGGATCGCTGCTCCTGATCCTGAACTGGATGTTGCGTCGTGAGACCGAACGGCGTCGGCAGGTCGAGCTTGAAACGGACGAGGAACGGGAGCGCCTGAACGCCATTCTGAATCGCGCCGGCGTCGGTGTTGTCCTTGTCAATCGCACGTCCCGGCTGTTCGACGTTAACCATCGCTGGTGCCAGATGTTCGGCTACCGGCGGCGCGAGGTGCGTGGACGGCTTCCGGCGCATGTCCTGGCCCTGAACGGGGATGGCCTCTCGCTGGAGGCGCATTTTCAGGACGTGCTGCTCGGCAGAAGCGCGACGCGAACGCTGGAAATGCGCTTCGTGCGCAAGGATGGAAGCGTTTTCTGGGGGTTGGTCAGTACGTCGCTGGTCAATGATAAGGATGGCCGAGGCAAATGGTGCGTGGCCATGATCAGCGATATCGATCCGCAGAAACGCGCCGAGGAGGCGTTGCGCGAAAGCGAGGAACGCTTGCGCTTCATTACCGAAAACACGCTGGACGTGGTTTGGCAGCTCGATAGCGAGTGCCGTTTTACTTATGTGAATAGCGCTGACGAGCGCATGCGCGGGTTTCCCCGCGATGAAGTCATCGGGCAGCGTTTCACCCAATTGCTGACGCCGAACGGTCAGGCTGTCTTCGTCGCAGCGTTGCAGCGCGCCAAGCAGATTGATGGCGCGGGGCAGGCCGGCGCCATCCGGTTCGAAGTGGAAATGCTGCGCAAGGATGGCGGAGCGTTATGGGCCGATATTAACTGCACGCCGATTCATGGAACGGGCGGAGAGATATCCGGTTACATCGGGGTGACCCGCGATGCGACACAACATCGCCGTGCGCAGGAAGTGTTGCGCGAGCAGACGATCCGCGACCCGTTGACCAATCTGTTCAATCGCCGCTTTCTTGATGAATCGCTGGAGCGCGAACTGGCGCGCGCGCAACGCGACGGCACGCCGTTGGCCCTGTTGATGATCGACATCGACAATTTCAAGCAGCTCAACGACACCTATGGGCATCCGGCCGGCGACGAAGTGATACGCAAGCTCGGCGAGCTCATCCGCAACGGCGCGCGCAGCGGCGACTTGCCGTGCCGCTACGGCGGCGAGGAATTCCTTCTGGTCCTGCCGAACATGACGGTCGAAACCGCCATCGATCGCGCTGAACTGTGGCGCTTGCAGTTCGCGAAGGACAGGACGGTGATCGGCTCGGACGTCATCCCGGCGACGGTGTCCATTGGCGTGGCGGTTTTTCCGCAGCATGGCCGCGAGCGCGAAGCGCTGGTCAAGGCGGCCGACCAGGCGCTTTACGCCGCCAAACGCGACGGCAGAAACCGGGTGGCCGTGGCGTCGTGAGGCTGCGCGTATAGTGTGGCGATCTTCAATTTCTTGCTTTTAAAAAATTATTTATTAAAATAAAACAATAATTTTTTATTGGAGGTCGTTATGAGCGCCGCTTTGAGGACTACTTGCCCCGAAACTCGCCCCGCATTGGCGGCAACAGCCCGCCGTCTTTCGCGCTTCGCCCTGTTACTTGCTGGAGTGATTCCGCTGGCGGTCATGATCCAGTTTCTCTTCTTCGACCCGTCTCTCTTCCCGGTTCCGTACGGCATGGGCTCGCTGCTTGCGGAACTCCCTTGGGACGGCTCGCAGCGGTTGCTGGGCGCGGCTGTTGCGCTTCTGCCCGCCGCCGGGGTGACCGTCGCCTTGCTGGCCGCAGCCAGGATCTGCCGTGAATATGCCGAGGGCGGGCTGTTTTCCGATGCCGTGCTGGCTGCATATCGGCGCCTGGGGATTGCGATGGCCGCAACGACCGTCCTGCACTGGATTCATCCCACGGTACTTGGTCTGGCGCTGGCTCTAACGTTGCCGCCGGGCAAGCGCTTCGTCACCGTGGGCATCAGTTCCGACGACTTGCTGATGGCCCTGGTTACCGGCCTGGTTTTCCTGCTGGGCGCGGTCATGCAGGTGGCCCACGAAGTGCAGGCCGATAACGCGGAGATCGTCTGAGTCCATGCCCATCATTGTCAATCTGGATGTCATGCTGGCCCGGCGCAAGATGCGTTCGAAGGAACTGGCGGAGAAAGTCGGAATCACCGAGCAGAATCTTTCTCTGCTGAAGAGCGGGAAGGTCAAGGGCGTACGTTTTTCGACGCTGGAGGCCATCTGCGAAGCCCTGCAGTGTCAGCCGGGCGAGTTGCTCGAATACCTGCCTGCGGCGTCGGGAGCGGGGCAGGACGCCGTATGACATGGCGGAGCGGGATGACCGACGGCGGCAAGTCACGGCGTCGGCTCCCCGTGTTTGCTAGAATCCACGCCTTGTCCCATCAGCGCCGGCCGATTTTTGACGCCGCATCCCGCATCCCTTGAAACGAAAATCCGAGTACGAAGACTGTCTTTCCGTTGATCAGCGCCGTCTGCGTTCGATGGCGCGCGACCTGCGCCATCTGTTCGGAGCCAAACGCGACGCACTGCAGGCCGAGCATGACAGACTGCTGGAGAAATCGCGTGCGGTGGTTGCCGAGCGCCGTGCCGGCTTGCCGCGACCGAAATTTCCGGAAGAGCTCCCGGTCAACGAACGCCGTGCGGAGATCGCACGACTGATTGACGCGCATCAGGTGGTGATCGTCTGCGGCGAAACGGGATCGGGCAAGACGACGCAGTTGCCGAAAATATGCCTCGAACTCGGACGCGGCACGACCGGGCTGATCGGCCACACGCAACCGCGTCGCATCGCGGCACGTTCGACCGCGGCGCGCATCGCGCAGGAGCTGGAAACCGAGCTGGGCAGCGTGGTGGGGTACAAGATTCGCTTCACCGACCGGACGTCGTCCCGCTCGTACATCAAGCTGATGACCGACGGCATCCTGCTGGCCGAGACGCAGGGCGATCCGCAGCTGGCGCAGTACGATACGCTGATCATCGACGAGGCGCACGAGCGCAGCCTGAACATCGATTTCCTGCTTGGCTATCTGCGGCAGTTACTGGCCAAGCGGCCCGACCTCAAGGTGATCATCACCTCGGCGACGATCGACGCCGAGCGTTTCTCGAAACACTTCACGATCGACGGAAAAGCGGCGCCGGTGATTGAAGTCTCTGGCCGCATGTTCCCGGTCGAGATACGCTACCGTCTGGTGCAGACCGAGGAAGCCGAAGAGGACGATGAGCGCGATCTTTACGATGCCATCGTCGATGCCTGTGACGAACTGAACCGCATTGGTCCGGGCGACATCCTTGTCTTTCTGCCTGGCGAGCGTGAGATCCGCGATGCCGCCGAGGTCTTGAGGAAGCATACCTTCGGGCGCGGTGGGGCAAGTACCGAAATCCTGCCGCTCTTCGCCCGCCTCTCCGCCGAGGAACAGTCGCGCATCTTCAAGCCGCACCAGGGGCGGCGCATCGTGTTGGCCACCAACGTTGCCGAAACCTCGCTCACCGTGCCGGGTATCCGTTATGTTGTCGATACCGGGCTGGCCCGCGTCAAGCGGTATTCGTACCGCAACAAGGTCGAGCAACTGCAGGTCGAGAAGATCGCGCAGGCCTCTGCCAATCAGCGATCCGGACGTTGCGGCCGGGTCTCCGCCGGCATTTGTATCCGCCTTTACGACGAGGAAGATTTCTCGAAGCGTCCTTCCTACGCCGATCCGGAGATCCTGCGTTCGTCGCTGGCCGGCGTCATCCTGCGCATGAAGGCGCTGCGCCTCGGCGATGTCGAATCGTTCCCGTTCATCGAGGCTCCACCACCCAAGGCGATCAACGACGGCTACCAGCTGCTGCAGGAACTGGGCGCCGTTACGGAAGAACGGGCGCTTACCCCCGTTGGACAGGAACTGGCGAAAATGCCGCTTGATCCACGCGTGGCGCGCATGATCGTCGCGGCGCGCGACGAGGGATGTCTGAAGGAAATGCGGATCATCGCCGCCGCGCTGACGGTGCAAGACCCGCGCGAACGCCCCCAGGAAAAGCAAGGGACAGCGGATGCGGCGCACAAGAAGTTCGCCGACGAGAAATCGGAGTTCCTCTCCTGGCTCAAGCTCTGGCAGTGGTACGAAGGCGAACTGGAGCACAAGAAATCGCAGCGCAAGCTGGTGCAGGCCTGCCACGCC
>Ga0316613_10001857_pt1 | contig 14047 bp, 12 predicted proteins | sample OWC_soil_day10_C_2_FD_207647 | JGI IMG/M metagenome (GOLD analysis project Ga0316613, IMG submission 207647) | Wetland soil microbial communities from Old Woman Creek delta, Ohio, United States - OWC_soil_day10_CT_b | ecosystem: Environmental > Terrestrial > Soil > Wetlands | place: USA: Ohio...
GGCGCAGGTCGCCGTCGGCCGAACGCTTGACGAACTCCAGGTTGCGGCCCTCGACGAAGCCGGCCTCTCGCAGCCCGGCGACGAAGCCGCGCGCGGTGATCTCTTCGTAACGGCCGTCCTGCTGCACCGTGAGCCAGCCGACGCGGGCCACGCGCTCCTGCGCCGGCGCCGGGCCGCCGTACGCCAGCGCGGCCAGCAGCAGGCCCAGCGCCCAGGCGCCAGGCCACGGGATGCGCAGCGCCGCGGCGCGGGCCGCCGGCCGGGGGATGGGGTCCTTGTCCATGTGCGTCACCTCGCGTTCGGCGCTGCCCGCAACCACTCACGGTATGCGCTGCGGGGCAACCCCTGCCCCGCCGGCGCGCGAATGCCGCTATGGTGCGCCGATCCGCGTATCGACGAAAGGGCCGCCATGACCGAAACCACCGACCTGGCCGATTGCAGCGCCATCGAGCTGCTGCAGCTGTACCGCAGCCGCCGCGTGTCGCCTGTGGAGGCCACGCGCGCCGTGCTGGCGCGCATCGACGAGCTGAACCCGAAGCTCAATGCCTTCTGCCACCTTGCGCCGGACGAGGCATTGACCTCGGCGCAGGCCAGCGAGGCTCGCTGGCGCACCGGCCGCCCCTGCGGCGTGCTGGACGGCGTGCCCACCTCGATCAAGGACCTGATCCTGACGCGCGGCTGGCCCACGCTGCGCGGCAGCCGCACGGTGGACCCGAAGCAGCCCTGGGACGTGGATGCGCCTGCCACCGCGCGGCTGCGCGAGGCCGGCGCGGTGCTGCTGGGCAAGACCACCACGCCGGAGTTCGGCTGCAAGGGCGAGACCAATTCGCCGCTGACCGGTATCACCCGCAACCCCTGGGACTTGAGCAAGACACCGGGGGGTTCCTCCGGCGGCACTGCCGCGGCCGTGGCCGCGGGGATGGGGCCGCTGTCGGTGGGCACCGACGGCGCCGGGTCGGTGCGCATCCCGGCGGCCTTCTGCGGCAACTTCGGCCTGAAGCCCAGCTTCGGCCGCGTGCCGGCCTATCCGCTGTCGCCGATGGGCACGGTGGCCCACCTGGGGCCGCACACGATGAACGTGCGCGATGCGGCGCTGATGATGAACGTGCTGAAGCAGCCCGACGCGCGCGACTGGACCTCGCTGCCGCCGGACGACACCGACTACCTGGCGCACCTGGATCAGGGCATCCACGGCCTGAGGATCGCCTACTCGCCGGCGTTGGGCTTCGCCCAGGGCATCGACCCGGAGGTGGCAGCCGCGGTGCACGCTGCCGTGCAGCAGCTGCAGGCAGCAGGCGCACATGTGGACCAGGTCGACCCGGGCATCGACGACCCGTTGGACATCAGCATCGGGCTGTGGTTCGCCGGCGCGTGGACGATCTGGAATTCGCTGACGGTCGAGCAGCAGGCACTGGCCGACCCCGACTTTGCGGCCGAGGCCGAACAGGGCTCGAAATACGGCGCGCTCGATCTGCAACGGCTGACGCTGGCACGCGGCGCCTTGGGCTCGCACATGCGCCAGTTCATGCAGCGCTACGACCTGCTGGTCACGCCAGCGGTGGCGGTGCCGGCCTTCGACGCCCGGCCGCCCGCCAGCGTACCGATGACACCGCGCAGCATGCTCGGCTGGACACCGTTCTCGTACCCCTTCAACCTGACGCAGCAACCGGCCTGCACCATCCCCTGCGGGCTGAACCGGGCTGGGCTGCCGATCGGGTTGCAGTTCGTCGGCCCGATGTTCGGCGATGCGCTGGTGCTGCGCGCGGCCCGGGCCTACGAAATGATCCGGCCGATTGCGCGGCCGCGGCTCGACTTCTGACTACTCGCCCGCACCGATCGCCGCGTGCCCTTCGGCGCGCCAGCGCAGCATGCCGCCGCGCAGGTTGGCCACCTCGGCAAAGCCGGCCTTGCCGAGCATGGCCGCGGCACGTGCCGAGCGTGCGCCCGAGCGGCAGACGGTGACGATCGGCTTGCCGCGCGGCAGCTCGGCCAGCCGGGCTTCCAGCTGACCCAGCGGTACCAACAACGCGCCTTCGATGTGGCCGAGGCCCTGGGCGTACTCCTCGGGTTCGCGCACGTCGACCACCTGCACCTTCGACGCCACCTCGGCCAGCGCGTGCGGGCTGATCTCCCACAGCCCGGCGATGCTGAAGTTCAGTTGCGCCCAGTTCGGGTCGGCCGGCACTTCGACGTCGCCCTCGGGCCGGCCGCAGCGCAGGTTAGCGGGCACCGCCAGATCCATCTTCTTCGGGTGCGGCAGGCCCAGGTGCTGCATGAAGCCGGCGAAGTCGGCCTCGGCCACGTCGCCGCCCAGGCGCGGGTTGAAGCGCCGCTCCTCGCCGATGCTGCTGACGCCCATGCCGTTGTAGTCGTGGCCCGGGTAGACCAGGCAGTCGGCCGGCAGCGTGAACAGCTGCATGTGCACCGAGCGGTACAGCGATGCGGTGCTGCCCTGCTGGAAGTCGGTGCGGCCGCAGCCGCGGATCAGCAGGCAGTCGCCGGTGAAGACACGGGACTCATCGTCGAGCACGTAGCTCAGGCAGCCGTTGGTGTGGCCGGGCGTGGCGCGCACCTGCAGTTGCCGCGAACCGAAGGAAATGTGCTCACCATGGCGCAGCAGCCGGTCGGCGCCGCTGGCGCCGCCATCCACCGACAGCGCGATGCGGCTGCCCAGGCGCTGGCGCAGCAGCCAGCCCGCCGTGACATGGTCGGCATGCACATGGGTTTCCAGCGTCCACTTGAGCGTCAGCCCCAGCTCGCGGATCAGCGTCTCGTCGCGGCGCAGCTGCTCGAACACCGGGTCGATGAGCAGTGCCTCGCCGCTGTCGCTGTCGCCCAGCAGGTAGGTCCAAGTGGACGAACTGGGGTCGAAGAGCGGGCGGAAGATCAGCATCGTTTACTCCTTCGTCGACGGCCTGGCCGGACCGCCGTTGTACTCGATTGCACCAATGCCGGCCAGGCGGGTGCACTGGCACACTGCGCCGCATCCCGAACCCACTCCAAGGAGTCATGGCCATGCACACGCCCTTTTCGCGCACCTTGCTGTCCGCTGCCGGCCTGGCATCGCTGTTGGCCTTCGCCGTGCCGGCTCAGGCGCAACAGGCGCTGCGCCTGATGACCGGCCCGCAAGGTGGCGTGTGGGTGCCGCTGGGCGGTTCGATGAAGAACATGTGGGAGAAGTCGATTCCTGGGGTGACGGTGCAGACCTTGCCCGGCGCCGGCATCGCCAACATCCGCGGCATCGACGAAGGCAAGGCCGACATCGGCTTCGGCAACAGCATCACCTCGGTGGACGGCATCAACGGCGCGCCGCCCTACCCGCAGAAGGTGACCAAGGTGTGCCAGGTGGCGAACCTGTACCCGCAGTACTTCCAGATGGTGGCGCTGGCCAATGCCGGCGTGAACTCGGTGGCCGACATGAAGGGCAAGGCCATCGCGGTGCAACCCAAGGGCAACACCGCCGAGCTGATCTCGCAGCACATCCTCAAGTCCGTAGGGCTGGGCTACGACAGCGCCAAGATCAATTTCGTCAACAGCTACACCGATGCCGCCTCGATGCTGAAGGACGGGCATGCGCAGGTGTTCACGCTGGGCACCACGATCCCGGCCTCGTCGGTGATGGACGTGGCCGCCGGTCGCGACATCAAGCTCGTGCCGGTCAACGACGAGATCGTCGGCGCGATGAAGAAGATCAACCCCGGCTACACCAAGGGCACGATCAAGGCCGGCACCTATCCCAAGCAGGACAAGGACGTGGACGCCATCGTCTATTCCGCGCACTTGGTCGCCGCCTGCGCGCTGCCGGCCGACACCGTCTACGCGATGCTGAAGACCATGGTCGCCAACCTGCCCGACATGGTGGCCATCAACAAGGCCATGGACGGCCTGACGCCGAAGATGATGGCGGTGGACATCGGCGTGCCCTTCCACCCGGGCGCGGTCAAGTTCTACAAGGAAGTGGGCGCGATGTAGTCGCCGCCGCGGACCCGCAGCCCAAACACCCGCAGCAGGACACCGCCTGAACTCTGCCACGCGCTGGCTGGCCGGCACGCTTGCCGTGGCCATGTCGCTGTACCACATGTGGGCCACGGCCATGGCGCCGCCGGAGGCGTTGATCTTCCGCGGAAGCCACCTGCTGTTCGCGCTGCTGCTGGTCTACCTGCTGTATCCGGTGGCGGTGCGGCCCGACGGCCAGCGGCGCTGGTGGGGCATCGACGCGCTGCTGATCCTGGCCAGCATGGCGGTGGTCGGGCACATCTTCATCACCTACCAGCAGATCACCAACCGCATCATCTACATCGACGACCTCACGCTCACCGACCAGATGATGGCGGTGCTGGCCGTGCTTCTGGTGCTGGACGCGACGCGGCGCGTCATCGGCTGGGCGCTGCCGATCACGGCGATGCTGTTCCTGGCCTACGCGCTGTTCGGCACCGACATCAAGCTGCAGGTGCTGCTGGAGCAGCTGTATCTGTCCACCGAGGGCATCTTCGGCTCGACGCTGGGCGTGTCGGCCACCTACGTGATCGTCTTCGTGATGTTCGGCAACTTCATGGAGAAGTCGGGCACCGGCAAGCTGTTCATGGACTTCGCGCTGGCGATCACCGGGCACACCGCCGGCGGCCCCGGCAAGGTGGCGGTGGTCAGCTCCAGCCTGTTCGGCACCATCTCGGGCAGCGCGGTGGCCAACGTCATGGTCGACGGGCCGATGACCATCCCGCTGATGAAGCGCACCGGCTTCAAGCCGGCCTTTGCCGCCGGCGTCGAGTCCACCGCCTCCACCGGCGGGCAGATCATGCCGCCGATCATGGGCGCGGCGGCTTTCGTCATGGCCGAGTACCTGGCGGTGAGCTACTTCCAGGTGACGCTGTGGGCCTGGATCCCGGCGCTGCTGTTCTACGTGGCGGTGTTCGCGGCCGTGCACTTCCATGCCAAGCGCGTCGGCCTGATGGGCCTGCCGCGCGCCGAGTTGCCGCGCCTGGCGACTGTGATCGCCGAACGCGGCCACCTGTTCATCCCGATCTTGATCGTGCTCGGCGGCATGTCGTTGTCCTTTTCTGCGCCGCTGTGCGCGCTGGTCGGCGCCTTGAGCTGCCTGCCGGTGGCGCTGCTACGCAAGACCACGCGCGAGGGCATCGGCTGGCGCACGGTGATCGACGCGCTGCAAGGCGGCGCCAAGGACGCGCTGGCCGTGGCCATGGCCTGCGCCTGCGCCGGGCTGGTGATCGGCACGATCTCGCTCACCGGGTTGGGCATCACCTTCACGCAGCTCGTCATCGCGCTGGCGCAGAACAGCCTGCTGCTGGCGCTGGTGCTCACCGCCATGGCCGGCATCGTGCTCGGCATGGGCATGCCGACCACGCCGGCCTACATCGTGATGGTCTCGCTGCTGGTGCCGGCGCTGGTCAAGCTGGGCGTGGCCACGCCAGCGGCGCACATGTTCGCGCTGTACTTCGCGGTGCTGTCGGCGATCACGCCGCCGGTGGCGCTGGCGGTGTTTGCCGCGGCCGGGCTGGCCAAGGCCGGGATGTGGGAATCGGGTTGGCAGGCGATGCGCATCGGCGCGGCCGGCTTCATCGTGCCCTTCATGTTCGTCTATGAACCGGCGCTGCTGATGATCGGCTCGTGGAACGAAGTGCTGCCGGTGGTGCTCAGCGCCACCCTGGGCTGCATCCTGCTGGCCGCAGGCCTGTTCGGCTACCTGCTGCGCGAGTGCAGCGCTTGGCAGCGTGCGGCGCTGATCGCCACCGCGCTGCTGCTCATCAAGCCCGGCTGGGCCACCGACCTGGCCGGTCTGGCGCTGCTGGCGCTGGTGCTGGGCACACAATGGTTGCAGCGCTCGCGCGAGCTGCAAATCAACCGGACCTGAATGTCATGAAAGTCGACGCCGTGCTGTGGGACTTCGGCGGGGTCATCCTGTCCAGCCCCTTCGAAGCCTTCAACCGCTACGAGGCCGAACTCGGCCTGCCGCGCGACTTCATCCGCCGGATCAACGCCGTCAACCCCGACCACAACGCCTGGGCGCAGATGGAGCGTGGCGAGATCGACATGGAGCGCTTCGCCGAATTGTTCGAGGCCGAGGCCCGCGCGCTCGGCGGCGAGTTGTCGGGGCACACGGTGATCGGGCTGCTCAGCGGCCAGGTGCGGCCCGAGATGGTCGAGGCGCTGAAGCGCGTGCGCCAGCACCACCGCGTCGCCTGCATCACCAACAACATGCCGGCAGGCCATGGCCCGTCGATGACACGCTCGCCCGAGACGGCCCGGCAGGTGGCCGAGATCATGCAGCTTTTCGAGCACGTGGTCGAATCGAGCAAGCTCAACCTGCGCAAGCCCGACCCACGCATCTACCGCCATGCCTGCGAGCTGCTGGGCGTGGTGCCCGAGGCCTGCGTCTACCTCGACGACCTGGGCATCAACTTGAAGCCGGCACGGGCGATGGGCATGGCCACCATCAAGGTCGAGAGCGCTGCGCAGGCGCTGGACGAGTTGGAGGCGCTGCTCGGCCTGCCGCTGCGCTGACGCGCTGCGTTCGAGGGTAGCGCCCCTAATCGGCTCGGCCGGCGGCCGCTAAGATCCTTCGTCGCCAGTGCAGCGCCCGTGTGAACGAAGGAGACAGCCTTGTACGACTACATCATCATCGGCGGCGGTTCGGCCGGCTGTGTGCTGGCCGCAAGGCTCAGCGAGGACCCGAACACCCAGGTGTGCCTGCTCGAAGCCGGCGGCGCCGACAAGAGCGTGCTGATCCACTGCCCGGCCGGTCTGGCGCTGATGCCCAAGCTCGGCAACATCAACTGGTCCTTCGACACGGTGCCGCAGAAGGGGTTGAACGGCCGCATCGGCTACCAGCCGCGCGGCAAGGTGCTGGGCGGCTCGAGTTCGGTGAACGCGATGATCTACATCCGCGGCCAGCGCGAGGACTACGACGCCTGGGCGGCCGCGGGCAACCCCGGCTGGGGCTGGTCCGAGGTGTTGCCGTACTTCCTGAAGTCAGAGCACAACGAACGCGGCCGCAGCGCGCTGCACGGCCAGGGCGGACCGCTGAACGTGATGGACCTGCGCAGCCCCAATCGCTTCGGCCCCGAATTCGTCAAGGCCGCACAGCAGGCAGGCCATGCGCTGAACACCGACTTCAACGGCGAGCAGCAGGAAGGCGTGGGCATGTACCAGGTCACGCACAAGAACGGCGAGCGCTTCAGCGCCGCCAAGGCCTACCTGACGCCGCACCTGGGTCGGTCGAACCTGAAGGTGATGACCGATGCCCACACCACGCGCATCCTGACGGAAGGCAAGCGCGCGGTCGGCGTCGAGGTGCGCATCGGCGGAACGCTGCAGCAACTGAAAGCGAAGCGCGAGGTGCTGCTGTGCGCGGGCGCGCTGCAGTCGCCGCAGATCCTGATGCTGTCGGGCATCGGCCCGGGCGCGCAGTTGCAGCAGCATGGCATCGGCGTGGTCCACGACCTGCCCGGTGTCGGCGCCCACCTGCACGACCACCCCGACCTGGTGCTGTGCTACGACGCGCCCAAGCTGACGGACCTGTTCGGCATCTCCTTCGCCGGCATGGTCAACGCCATCAAGGGCATCAACGAGTGGCGGCGGCAGCGCAGCGGCATGCTGACCACCAACTTCGCCGAGGCGGGCGGCTTCATCAAGAGCCAGCCCAGCGAGGCCAGGCCCGACCTGCAGTTGCACTTCGTCATTGGCAAGCTGGTCGACCATGGCCGCAAGACCGTGTTCGGGCATGGCTACTCCAGCCATGTCTGCCTGCTGCGCCCGAAAAGCCGTGGCAGCGTCAAGCTGGCCAGCGCCGACCCTGCGGCCGCGCCACTGATCGACCCGAACTTCCTGGCCGAGCGCGACGATGTCGAGCGGCTGGTGCGTGGCGTCAAGCTGATGCGCAAGATCCTGCAGCAGCCGGCACTTTCGGGCTACGGTGCGAAGGAATTTGCCAGCTCCGCGGCAGCCCAGGACGATGCACAGATCGAGCAGTTGGTCCGCAGCCACGTCGACTCCGTGTACCACCCGGTGGGCAGCTGCCGCATGGGGCCGGGCGCAATGGACGTGGTCGACCACGAACTGCGCGTGCACGGCATCCAGGGGCTGCGCGTGGTCGACGCGTCGATCATGCCGCAGGTGGTCAGCGGCAACACCAATGCGCCGGCGATCATGATCGGCGAGAAGGCCGCCGACCTGATCAAGGCCGCCGCGGCGGCAAGACCGGCGCCCGAGCTGCTTGGCAGGGTTGCGCCTTCATCCCAGACACTCCAGCTGGCGTCGTGAACCGAAGTCAGCGCGCGGCCGCCGCGGAACCGGCTCTGCCGGTCCGCTGGCGGTGCCCCTTCGAGGGGGGCGCCGCAGGCGCTGCGGGGGTGGTCTAATTTCTCCATGAAACTGTCGGTACTTGACCAATCGATCTCCATCGCCGGCTCCAGCGAAGACGCGGCCATCCGCGACACGCTCGAGCTGGCGGTGCACTGCGAGCAGCTCGGCTACCACCGCTTCTGGCTGAGCGAGCACCACAGCCTGGCCACCATCGTCGGCACCGCGCCGGAGATCCTGATGGCCGCGGTGGCCGCACGCACCACGCGCATCCGCATCGGCAGCGCTGGTGTGATGCTGCCCCACTACGCGGCGCTGAAGGTGGCCGAACAGTTTCGCGTGCTGGAGGCGCTGGCGCCCGGGCGCATCGACCTCGGCGTGGGCCGCGCCCCGGGCGCGGACATGCGCACCGCGCAGCTGCTCAACCCCGACGCCTACGCAGCGGCGGAGAAGTTCCCGCAGCAGATCCGCGACCTGCAATGGTGGACCGCCGGCGAGCCACACCATGGTGTGATCGCGCACCCGCGCGGCCCGCACCTGCCGCAGATCTGGGTGCTGGGCAGCTCGGACTACGGCGCACAGCTGGCGGCCCACTTCGGTCTGCCCTACGCCTTTGCCTACTTCTTTGCCGATGGCCAGGGCGTGGAGCAGGCCCTCGACCTGTACCGCACGCTGTACAAGCCGAGCGAGCGCCACCCGGTGCCGCAGCCGACCATCTGCGTCTGGGCGCTGGCGGCGGACACCGAGGCCGAGGCCCAGCACCATGCGCTGAGCCGCGAGCGCTGGCGCATCGACCGCATGCGCGGAGCGCTCGGCCCGCTGAAGGCACCCGACGAGATTGCCGCACGCGGATTCAGCCATGAGGAGGAACCCGTGGTCGAGGCCACGCGGCGCAAGGCGCTGGTCGGCACCGCCGCGCAGGTGGGCGCGAAGATGCGCGCGCTGGCCGATTCTCTGGGCCTGGACGAGTTGGTGATCAACACCTGGGCCCACGACCCGGCGGTGCGCCGCCGCTCCTACGCGCTGCTGGCAAGCGAGTTCGGCCTGAGCTCGGGCGGCTGATGTCGGCCATCGAGTTCGCGCTTCGCGGGGACTACATCACGCTGGACGCGCTGCTCAAGGCCACCGGGTTGGCCGAAAGCGGCGGGCGCGCCAAGGCCCTGGTGGCCGCCGGCCTGGTGCAGGTGGATGGGCAGCAGGAGCTGCGCAAGACCTGCAAGCTGCGCGCCGGGCAGGTGGTGGTGCTCGCCGGCACGCGCATCCGCATCGCCGCGGCCCCGTCGGCCAATGGAAACCCCGGCTGAAGACCTGCAATGTCTGGGGTTTTCCCCTGCGGGCAGGTGGGAACTTCGGTCGCTGCCACAATTCAAATTTCAGGCCTGCGAACACGCAGCGCAGCTTGTGAACGGGCGACACGCCCTCATATCGGCTAATGATGGAAACTCTCTCAACAAAGGCATTCGCAATGAAGAACCTGTTTTTCGCAGCCGCCATCGTGGTGGCCTCGGCTTTGGCCGTGGCACCGTCGGTGTCCGACGCGAAGCGATTCGGCGGCGGGTCGTCCAGCGGCATGCAGCGCAGCATGCCCAATTCCACCCCGGCCAAACCCGCTGCACCGCAGCAGGCCGCTCCGGCCGCTGCGCCCACGGGAGCGGCTGCGCCGGCCGCTGCCAAGCGCAGCTGGATGGGCCCGATCGCCGGCCTGGCCGCGGGCCTGGGCATCGCCGCGCTGATGAGCCACCTGGGCCTGGGTGAGGCCTTCGGCAACTTCCTGATGCTGGCGCTGCTGGCGGTGGTGGCCGTGATCGCCATCCGCTTCCTGATGCGCCGCTTCGGCGGCAATGCCCTGCCTGCCCCGGGCGCGCAGCGCGAACAGCTGGCCACGGCCGGTGCGCCGCCGGTGACACCGAACTGGAACAAGCCTGCCGAAGCGCCGGTGATGGCCCGCAGCAATGCGACCGATGCTGCGGAGGTGTCGGCCGACGGCTCGACGCGCCTGGCGCCGATGCCGGGCTCGACCGTTGCCTCGGTGGTGCCGAGCACGGTCCCTTCGGACTTCGATGCCGACGGTTTCTCGCGCATTGCGAAGATGATCTTCATCCGCATGCAGGCCGCCAACGACACCGGCGACCTGAACGACCTGCGCAGCTTCACCACGCCGGAGATGTTTGCCGTGGCCAAGATGGAACTGCAGGACCGCGCCGGCAAGGCACAGACCACCGACGTGGTGCATGTCGATGCCGAGGTGCTGGACCTGGCCAAGGAAGGCGAGCGTCAGGTGGTCAGCGTGCGCTTCCATGGGCAGATCCGCGAGGACATTGGCGCACCGGTGGAAGACTTCGACGAAATCTGGCACCTGACGCGCTTCGGCGACAACCCGGCCTGGTCGATCGCCGGCATCCAGCAGCGCCACTGAGCGGCTTTCACGGTCCTCGAAGCCCCGCCCCGTGCGGGGCTTCGTGCTTGTGGCGCGCAACAATCGGGGCATGAGCACACCCGTTCCCATCGAGTTGCAAGCCCCGGACCTGTCGCGCTGGGCGAGTGGCAATACCGGCACGGCCTATGTCTGGCGCTTCGACTCCGGCCGCGCCGGACCCCAGGTGATGGTGCAGGCGTTGACCCACGGCAACGAGATCTGCGGCGCGATCGCTCTCGACTGGCTGCTCGGCTGCCAGGCGCAGTGGCAGCCGGTGCGCGGCAGCCTGACGCTGGCCTTCGGCAACGTTGCGGCCTTTGCGCGCTGGGACCCAGCCCACCCCGACCGCAGCCGCTATGTCGACGAGGACTTCAACCGCGTCTGGGCCGACGAGACGCTGTTCGGTCCACGCGATTCGGTCGAGCTGCGCCGCGCGCGCGAGTTGCGGCCCTTCGTCGATGCCGCGGAGCTGCTGCTCGACATGCATTCGATGGGCGAAGCGTGCAGGCCGCTGATGGTCTGCGGCGCCGACGGCCGTGGCGGCGAGAAGGGCGCGGCGCTGTCGCGCCAGCTCCAGGTGCCCGGAGTGCTGCTGATCGACACCGGCCACCCCGCCGGATTGCGCATGATCGACCGGGGCCCTTTCGCCGACCCGGATGACGCGCGCACCGCCGTGCTGATCGAATGCGGCCAGCACTGGGAACGCGCTGCGGCCGACGTGGCGCGGGACACCTTGCTGCGCTTCCTGGGCCACGGCGGCGTGCTGGCCGAAGGCTTTGTCGCCACGCATTTGAAGCAACTGGGCCGCTCGCCGCCGGCGCAGCAGCAGCTGCTGCGCGTCACCGACGCGGTGGTGGCGCGCAGCCTGGATTTCCGCTTCGTGCGCGAGTTCCGCGGGCTGGAGGTGATCGCCCGGGCTGGCGAACTGATCGCCACCGACGGTGCGCACGAGTTTCGCGCGCCCTACGACAACACCGTGCTGGTGATGCCGGGCACCACCAACCTGAAGGTGGGCATGACCACGGTGCGGCTGGGCCGCTTCGAAAATTAGGCCGGCAGGCTGAGCGTCAGCTCCAGCCCGGGCTGCGCATTGCGGATGCGCAGCGTGCCGTTGTGGGCCTGTGCCACCAGCCGGCACAGGTACAGGCCGAGACCGACGCCACCGGTGCTGCGCTGCCGCGCCGCGTCAGCGCGGTAGAAGGCTTCGCTCAGGTGCGCCAGATGCGCGTCGTCGACGCCGGGGCCGAAGTCGCGCACGCTCAGCTCCAGCCTGCCGCCGTCCAGCACAGTGCGCACGCACGGCGGTGTGTCGGTTGCGGCACCGTGGCGCAGCGCGTTGTCGATCAGGTTGCGCAGCGCCAGGCGCAGGCGCACCGGGTCGAGCTCGGCGGTAGGCAGTTGCGGCGCCAGCTCCAGTCGCAGTGTGGCCGCGGGGAACTGCTCTGCGACCAGCGTGCGCACCAGCGCATTCAGGTCGCAGCGCTCGCGCTGCAACGCGGCATGGCCGGCGGCCAGGCGCTCGCTTTCCAGCAGGTCGTTGATCAGGTCGCGCATCGTGCCCAGGTCACGCAGCAGTGCGTCGCGCTCGTCGCTGGGGGCCACCAGCTCGGCGTTGAGCCGTGCACGGGTCAGCGGCGAGCGCAGCTCGTGGCTCACCGCCAGCAGCAGGCCGCGCTGGGCTTCGAGCATGGCGCGAATATCGTGGGCCATGGTGTTGACCTGCTCGGCCAGGTCGCCGAGCTCGTCGCCGCGCCGCACCGGGATGGGGGTGTCGAACTGCCCCTGACCGAAGCGTTGTGCGCCACTGCGGATGTCGTCCAGCGGCCGGAACAGATGCCGCACGTAGCCGTAGGCGGCGGCGGTCAACAGCAGCAGCATGGCCAGCGTGAACCAGCCGATGGTGCGAGGCCGGTTCACCCAGCCGCGATCACCGAGGCCGAAGGTGATGCGGTGGCCGTCGGCCGTCTGGCGCTGCAGCAACCAGCGGCCCTCGTCGTCAGCGTCGCGCTCCGGCCCGCGATGCCAGGCGCGGCGCTGCGGGTGTGAATCGAACTGCACCGCCGGGCCTTCGATGCGCACCGACAGCGGCAGCCGCTGCACCAGCCCCTGGGCGCGCGCCACGTCGGGCGGCGATCCCATTTCCGCGACCAGCCGGTCCACATAGTCGGCCACCAGCGGGCGCACCACGCCGCTCCAGCCGCCGGACAGCGCGCGCTGCATGCCGGCCAGGAAAGTCGCCGTGGTGGCCAGCGCCAGCAGCAGGAACAGCAGCACCAGGCGCATGCCCAGCGAGCGCTTCAGGCGGTGGCCCCAGTGCCGCAGCCTCACACACGCGCTCCGGCAAAGGCATAGCCCGCGTTACGCAATGTCTTGATGCAGTCCAGAGGCTCGAGTTTGCGGCGCAGCCGGCTGACCAGGATGTCGACTGCGCGCGTGTGCAGTTCGGCTTCGTGGCCACGCAACCGGTTGAGGATCTGGTCGCGGTCGAAGACCTTCTGCGGCTCGCGCGCCAGCAGTACCAGCAGCTCGAATTCGGTGCCGGTCAGTTCCACAGGCTGGCCCAGACGCTGCACCTGGCGCCGCGCCAGGTCGATCTGCAGGCCGTCGAAGGCCAGTTGTTGCGCGTCCTGTGTGGGGACGCTGCGCGCGCGGCGCAGGATGGTCTGCAGCCGCACCGCCAGTTCGCGCGGCTCGAAGGGCTTGGGCAGGTAGTCGTCGGCGCCGAGTTCCAGGCCGACGATGCGGTCCATGACCTCGCCGCGCGCGGTGAGCATGATGATCGGCACGTTGCTTTCCCTGCGGATGGCGCGGCACAGCTCGAAGCCGTCCATCTCCGGCAGCATCACATCCAGGATGGCGGCGTCGTAGGGCTCGGCCCGCAGCCGCGCCAGCCCGAGGCTCGGGCGCGTGGCGCTGTCGAGCTCCATGTCGAAGCGCTGCAGGTACGCCGCCAGCGGCGGCGCCAGCAGCTCGTCGTCGTCGATCAGCAGGATGCGGTGCATGGCCGCCATGCTCGCATGCGCCGCACCCGCTCGCAACGCGAGCTCAGGAGCGCCAGCCGCCACGGCCGCGCTTGTCCATGAACTCGCGCAGCTTGGCCTGCTGCTCGGGCTTGAGGCTGTCGTAGAAGTCGGCCAGGGCGTCGATCGTGCCCGGGCTGCCAGCGCGGATGGCATGGGTCTTCTCGTCGACCAGGGCCTGGGCACGCGCCTTGTCGAAGCGCTCGCCGTCGACCAGTGCGCGCAGCTCGGCACGCGGGTTGGTGGTGCTGCCGACCAGCGCATTGCGCTGCTCGCGCATCTTGTCGAAGACCAC
>Ga0316613_10001858_pt1 | contig 14045 bp, 13 predicted proteins | sample OWC_soil_day10_C_2_FD_207647 | JGI IMG/M metagenome (GOLD analysis project Ga0316613, IMG submission 207647) | Wetland soil microbial communities from Old Woman Creek delta, Ohio, United States - OWC_soil_day10_CT_b | ecosystem: Environmental > Terrestrial > Soil > Wetlands | place: USA: Ohio...
TCGTATTGTGGGCTGGTCGATGCAATCGGCGATGACCTCCCAACTGGTGTCTGATGCATTGATGATGGCAATCTGGCGTAGAGGCAAGCCCCATGAGCTGTTGCACCATTCAGACCAAGGCAGTCAGGGCGGATTCAACCGGCCGTCGCAACACCTTTAATCGAGGAGGTGTTTATGGGACGACCAGCGGGGTGGATGTACAAGTTGACGGGGCGAGGAGCGATGTGCTCGCCAGGTGCGCCGTCGCATCGACGTGAGATCGAGCGGCGATTCTGGGAGCAAATCGCGACAGGCATTACAAGTGAGAAGGCTGCAGAAGCGGTTGGCGTGTCGCAGGCAGTAGGAACTCGTTGGTTCCGTCATCATGGTGGCATGCCACTTTCCATGTTGAGCCCGATATCCGGGAGATACTTATCGTTTGCAGAGCGAGAAGAGATTGGACTCCTTTCGTGCCAGGGTGTCGGGGTACGAGAGATTGCTCGCCGTATCGGGCGCAGCCCATCGACGGTCTCCCGGGAGCTGGCACGTAACGCTGCAACTCGTGGCTGCCGGCTTGAGTATCGAGCTTCGGTTGCGCAATGGAAGGCGGAACTGGTTGCCAAAAGGCCCAAGCCTTCGAAACTGGTGACTAACTCACGGTTGCGCCACTACGTGCAAGACCGCCTGGAGGGCAAGGTTCGTGATGCTGATGGCCGTAACATTTCTGGGCCTGTGCAAGCGCCGTTCAAAGGAAGAAACAAGCCGCATCGCGGTGACCGTAAATGGGTCAATGGTTGGTCGCCCGAACAGATTTCCAACCGATTGCAGACCGACTTTCCGGATGACGAATCCATGCGCATCTCTCACGAAGCCATTTATCAGGCTCTCTACATCCAGGGTCGAGGGGCTCTCAAGCGCGAGCTGGTTAGCTGTCTGCGCACTGGGCGGGCGTTGCGCGTACCCAGGGCCAGGGCACAAGCCAAGGCCTGGGCGCACGTTAGCGAGGATGTGATGATCTCTAACCGGCCTGCAGAAGCGCAGGATCGCGCTGTGCCGGGGCATTGGGAGGGTGACCTGATCATCGGCCTGAACCGGTCCGCGATTGGAACGCTGGTCGAGCGATCAAGCCGATTCACCATGCTTGTCCACCTGCCTCGCGAGGAAGGCTACGGGCTGATGCCCAGGACGAAGAATGGCCCTGCGCTGGCTGGCTACGGAGCTGTCACGATGGCCAATGCGCTCAAGAAGACCGTGACTGACATGCCCGCCCAGTTGTGGCGGTCATTGACCTGGGATCGTGGCAAAGAGCTATCTGATCATGCCCGCTTCACGGTCGAGTCCGGGGTGAAGGTATTCTTTGCCGACCCGCACAGTCCATGGCAGCGCGGCACGAACGAGAACACGAACGGCCTCCTGCGGCAATACTTTCCAAAGGGTACAGACCTGTCTCGGTGGAGTGATCGAGAGATCCAGGCCGTTGCTAACGCACTGAATTCCAGGCCCCGGAAAACGCTTGGCTGGAAGACACCGGCCGAAGCACTGGACGAGTACCTAAGATCTGTTCAACAATCTAGTGTTGCGACGACCGGTTGAATCCGTCCAATACACCAGCGAGCACTTCCAGAAGCTGTTGATTGAGCAAGGAATCACCTGCAGCATGAGCCGTGCTGGCGAGGTGTGGGATAACTCCGCCATGGAAAGCTTCTTCTCGTCGCTCAAAATGGAGCGCGTAGCCAGGAAGGTGTACCGTACGCGCTCGCAAGCCCGGGCAGATGTCTTCGATTACATCGAGGTGTTCTACAATCCCAAGCGCAGGCATTCAACATTGTGATATGTCAGCCCGATAAGGTTTGAGGAAACAAAAAGTGCTTATGTCGGTGTCTACCAAACCGGCAGCAGCCCATCCTCTTTAATTCAAAGAAGTTATGAAATGTGCTTTCCAAGAAGACAACTCTCCCATTAGATATGGTTCAGCCAGAGCAGAGGAACCAATTAAAAAGAGAAATGTAAAAAGATAGAATGGAAATCATCATCCTTTTAGCCGTACAGCACTGATCGCGTAGGCGGGCTCCAAAGCTATTGCCGCTGGTCATCGCCACATGGAGAAGCAAAAAGAAGAGTAACAACGTGGATGCAATCTTGTCGTTGGCGGTTTGATCCTTGTGCTTGCCGCAACCCCAGTCTATTTCAAGCTGCGCAGCCTCTCAAGTTGGCCGAACTCTTCCTTTATGGCTTGTTAGACGCCACGGATCGGTGCGAAGTAGCTTTGCAAGTCGGATTGTCATTTCTTCGCCTTCTTGTTGGTTATGGAATTCATCCACCAGAGCAGTAGCAAGGACAGCACTATCGCCGCAGTCAGCATGCTCCAAATCCCGAAAGACCAGCCGGCCTCCTGCGACTTGATGCAATCAGCATATTGAACTCTCTGCTCCTGTGAAGCGGCCTCGTGCTGGAATCCCTGAATGACCGACTCACAATCCACCTTTTTCCTTGTGGACGGAAGCGTGCCGGTCGCCATCAACGTCGGAATTATGTCAGGCATACAGTTTTGAAATTGATTCTCCCCAGATAAGCTAATCGAAGCGTGTCAGAAATGCAAATGGCGACGGGCCGGAATGCAGAACAGCAAAAGCAAAACATAGCTCGCACTGTTTACCGAGCGTAGAAGACGACATAGCGGGCGGCTTACCGTTGACAAAACTGTCTGCATTCATCACATCCAACTTGTGCCGATATCGATATCCCGATAGTAAAAGCGAATACTGCCATTCGCCATCTTTTGTTGCTTGCTGCATTTTGCTCTTCATGCAACTGAGCTTTTGATATTGTTCCATTGCGTTAGAAAAACCAAATTATATTTGGCAACCCGGCTCTGGAATAGATCCCCAGTTGTTACATTCCTAGCATTACGAGTGGGAGCACATCAGTGGAATTAATCAACTTGAAAATACTTGAAGATAGCGTCGTCAACGTTAAGATCGTCAGGTCGTGAGTCATCGCGCCAGAAACCATCTGCAATCGTATGATGAACCTGGCGTTCACCCCAACTCAAAGTGACAATATGTTTTCCCCGATTCTCTGCATAGCGCCGCAAAAGGTCTTCCCGGATATATAGAAGTTTCGCGCCATCCGAATAACTATTTCTCTCTTTTATGTAATATGTTGCACGAGCACCTGAAGGTTCAAAAAGACCAATCGAACGCATGCGAGGGTTGAGGCCGAAATCCTCGCAAAAACAAGGATTTGGCAAGTAGAAGCGAACTTGATTTACCTCTGAGTGATAGCTTTCCCAAGAAAACGACCAAGCTAGTGGCTCAACTTCGAATCCTCCGACAGTCACCCACCTCATAGAATGCATTTGCCCCTTAAGAAAATCGTCTTGGGACGGGTACTGGCGCAAATCCGTAATTTCCTGAATAGTAAGTTGATCGTCTGCACTCAATTGTTTGTTGACCTGTTTAAGATGCCGCACTAACGCGGCTCGATTTCGCTTCTTAGCTGTTTCTGAGCGGGATTTCAAGTATTTCAAAATCAAACCAGGGTCCAGATGCTGCCATCCCTCCTTGAATGACTCTCTAACAGGCTGCTGTTCATGACGGGTATATGCGGTAACAGTATAGGCAGATTCTCTATCAACGCCATAGCGTGAACCAAACCGCTTAGACCAAGATATTTCTCCAGCATATGTATAATAGTCCTCCGATACATTGCTCAATTCATGAGGTGGGAATCCATCCTTCATATACTCAGTCCGAAAATCTTCTATGTGCTCCTCTGGAACAAGGAAAGTACGGATTTGCGCCCAAAGCTGATGCAGGGATTCCTGATCCGCCTCGTCCACGAACCCACATATTAGGCGCCATGGTCCAGACTCGCCATTGATCTCGGTCCGTCTAAGCAGCGCGCGGTAGTCTGGAGCTGGTCCGCTTTTCAGCCACCTTATGTGCTGCTTTGGCAGTCGCTTTCTGCTGAAGAAAGCTGCCATGGGAGGCATTGAAATACGCTCTTCGAGTGGAAAGCTTGGATCGATATCGCAATCTCCAGGGCGTTCATATTGATCGATTAGTCCTTGAGCTTGACGAAGACCATACATTTCAAAATAAGCTATCCATGAATATTTTTTGCCATACCGATTTACTTTCGCATTGTCCCCACGGCCGTGAGATTGTGATCTCGCAATAGCAGCATCCACCCCTTCAAATTTTTTACAGCTATACCCTAGTTGCGCCATGCGCCACTCGATTTGCCGGCGCACAATTTTATATGTTGGGTTGTCGAAGTCGTAATTAGAGCGCCCCTTGATAAGTCGCCCTAGAGTGTAGTTGCCGAAATCAATGTGAATTGCCGAGCTAACCTTTTTGACCGAGCTAGAGGAAATTCGACGAGACTCCGGAAATGGAGACATAATCGCTGGAAAAGAAGGGGCCAAGTACTGTTCCAATATTGTTGGAAAGGTACCAGGCACCACAAGCTTGGAAAGCTCGACAATTCCTAGCGCATAGTCGCGAGTCAAAACATGGCAGGTTCTGAAGCGTCCGTTCGGAGCAAACATTTCCTTGACGAGAAATGAGGCTAAGTCCGCGAGGGCTATTTTGAAATCATTACTTGCGATGCACCAAAGACTCATGGTTGTGCCGTACATTGCCGCCAAGACTCGCTCACCGACGTAGGGATCATTGAAAGTTAGCGCTGCCTCAGCAAACGAAAACAGGCTGGCTGGCTGAAGCTCACCGACTCGAACCAATCCTAACGTTGCTTTGTCGCGTAGTACGCGGTCCGTGGTTGTCAGAAATGACGCTAGCAGCATTACGGCGAGATTGGCTATCTCACTAGTCAAGGACTTAAGTGGAACCTTTGAATAGAAATGAATAACCCTATCAATTGAACTTCCTGGCTGTGTATTACGCAAAGCTTCACTCCAAGATAGATCACGCTCAGGCATACTTAATCCGCCCAAGTATCTAAACAACCGCTCAGCAGAGAGTGGATGCTCGGGCTTCGTTGCGACCATCACCAGCACATCCATCGTGAGTCGATAAACCTCTTGGTATTTTGGATTAACCAGTGCTGCAATAATGCGCTTCGTACTCGCATCGATGGTTACGGGCGAACGCCAGCTAAAGCCATCAATGAAGGGACGGCAATAAAAATTCAAATCTTTTGCTTCCTTCGGGAGGAAAAAATATAGTTCCCGGCTGCCCTCTTTGACCTTTTTCTTCACTGCCTCAGGGAATTCGATAATTATTGCTTCAGCTAACGCAGGATTCGCATATTCATAGGACCACTCATCCTCCAATTCAAAAGCGCGTCCCAGAGGAGTTCCGGGAACTAAGCTGGCGCGAATTGTTGACTCATCAGTTTTATCAAGATGCCGAGCAAGCAAATGCCTAGCAATAATGTGGTCGCTGAAACGCTGATAGGGCAGTGCAATAACTCGCTCGTAAGAATCGCCTTGGCCAGTCCAACGCGCATAGTCGTGGATAACTCCTTCTTGAATGAGTCGGGTAAGTAACAGTTTTGCTTTTGCTGTTGATGAGGTTTCCGGCCGTGCACGTGCGATCCGCGTTGCCTCCTTAAACGGAACGGCATCAATCATTTTTTCGGCCATATATGGAGCAAGACCTGATAGACAATGGTCTTTAATCGCGTCATCTCCTTTTATCAACTTCCAGCAAAAAAGGGACGGCAGCATCAGGTCCCGTTCTAACTGCGCAGTTCGCCGCTTAACGAAGCTTTCGAGCACAAATGTCATGCCTTTTTGACCCGATGTGAGGCCAATAAACCCTTTACGCTGTTCTTTTTTCGGCAATATTGCAAATGACTCGCACAGAATTTTTAAAGTAAGTGGTCGGGAAAATTCTTCGGTTAATAGCGGCACTTCTGGAAGCGGAATACCATAGAATGAGAAGAAAGCTCGCTGTGCATCGAACTCGACTTCGCCGAATCCCGGGTGATGGATATCTACATACTGTTTGCGTGTTTGAGCTGAAAAAAGCAGCTTCTCCATCGGAGTGCGACAACTTAGAACAAGCCCGAAGTTCTTGTAGTGCTTCACTCGCGATGTGAGGTGATAAATGAATCTGCGCCAGCTATCAAAATCTCCCTCATTGACCCCATCAATAATCAATATCGCCCGTGCATTCACAGTTCGCCCCATTTCATCAAGCTTGCACAAAATGCCGTCAAGGGAGGGGAGACCAAAAACACTACAGAGATTTGCAGCGATGTCACCGCTGGCTGATATGTCTTTAGCCAATAGCACTGCCGATGGAATTTTTGCATTTAATAAAGTCAGGCTGACATCGCACAAAAAATGCGTCTTGCCGCTCCCCCAAGGGCCGAGCAGGAGTGCCCGATTGGCAAATCTGAGTCTCAACGCAGTCGAGTCAAGCAACTGCTTGCAGCTTCTGCATTGAATTTCAATGCGACACAAGTCGTCATTCACCTGGTGCAATTTCTCCAACTCCGAGTTGCCATGGCGGCTGGGAGCTGTTTCTGAATTCGCGCGATTTCCTCCAGTACGCGACAGCTCGTCATGTTTCTCCCTTATAGCGTTCGAAATACTTTCAGAGGCATCTAGGACGAGTCTCTCTAGCTTTGCGATCACATCCTGCAGACGACCCAGCAAGGCTTTTCCTCGTTGCGGAGATTGCCGTGCCAACTGCTGTAAAGAAGATGCAGCAGATGACAATCTGTCAGCAATTTCATGCTGACCTGATAATGAATTGCCAGCTTGTTTTAATGACTCCAACAGAGAATTCGCTCTTTCATCCAGCAGAGTGCTGAATTGGGAGTTGACCGAAAGCCCCGCGATAGCTATTTCTAGATCGCGGATATGAAGATTGGGCGCGCGACCATCTACGCCAGGCGTATATCGAGGACCAGCGCTTTGAATGGTCTTATTCGTAATCTTCCTGAGTTCATCCAGAGTCATTTTTGAACAGTTTTTCGATTCGGATTATGGGCGATCGGCGACCATGCCTTTACCGCCTGCTGTGTTGAGGCTCTATTTCAATCGCCTTCATAATTGTACTTGCACGAGTTATTCGGCTGAGTCGGTTTCCTTAGCCATCAGTGGCTCATAGAAGCTTTATCAGGCACGACAGGTGGCCAAGCATTTCGCCGCTATTCTTGAATAGTGTGCAACACAGAGCCCCATCTTGACTATGGCTTAGTCGTATTCACAGAACAGTCCATGATGACAGCTCAAGTACACTAAATAACAGCTCAGTGGCGAGGCTTTTGTTTATGGATATCAGGCGCGCGCCTGGAAGATATCGCAGATGGTGGCTGACGTGATGGTACGGAATCCGTTTGCCTGACTGGACAAGATTCGGTTGAAGAAAAGCGAGGTTAGCGTCGACTCAGTCATCCAGTGCTGACGGGTGCGGGCATTGACAGTCCACTTGTTCTGTATGGAGGTGTCCACGAACCGAATGATGTTACCTGGGATCGAGTTTATGGCGTGCCGCTTGCCGTTCGACGCCTGACTTTGCAGGAACGAGGCAGCGCTTTTGGTCGCACTCCATATGATGCCCCAAACCTGGGGGACAGAATACTTCTCGAGCGCGTATTCGAGAGCGTGTTTCGTCCTCTCGCCGACAGTCAATTCGTTAAACTTGTAATATTCGGCGCACTCAAGCAATACATTCTCGCACTCCGACATCGATACCAGTTTCCAAAGGGTCTCAATTTCCACCAGCCCGGCGCCATTCGTGTGGGCGTCGATCATGGAGCTTAGCGCGTTCAGGAGCGTTTGGACCGGGAGCATGGAAAGGCTGGCGCTCAGCTGCCACTTTACTCGGATGAGATCGAACGACTTAATATTATCCACGTCAAATTCAAAAGCCGAAGTCGGCGAATCCTCGGCAGGGACGATAGCCCTGATTGAGCAGAGGCGGCGCAGAAGCTCGGCGGTCACTCTCTTACTAGCCGCAAGCGGGGCGATAAAGTTGCTTGCAGGACCGAAAGTGTCATGAGCCTCATCCATATCGTTAGCCGCAAGCAGGACGGCATACAGGTAGACTGCGTCGAGGTACTCCAGTGCATCGACTTCGGGGCTGTCTTCGCTGAGCCAATCCATGACCGCGTCATAGACCATCTCCTGCTTGCGCTCATCAGCCTTCTTCTCGGCGTTGGTCGCGCGTTCCACTGCTTTAGACTTGCATACTGGGCAAACCAGCATTCGTGTAGGGGCATTAACGTAGACGAAGGAGCCACTTTCATATGCCGCGTCATACGCCGTGCGCGAAGAAATGTCCATCGGGACGCCGCATCCCGGGCATCGCTTGTTCAGATCGTAAGCTGGCGACAAGCTGTTGATGCGCTTGGTGATCTCATGCGTGCGAAGCCCGTAATCCTCGCAAAGTGCCTTGACTTTCTCATTCCAGGAACCGTCCGCATCTGTAGCCCAGTATCGCAAGGCCAGCTCAATTGCCTCCTCGTCGTCCGTTTGGAAGCAGAGCATCAGGTTTCGGTTTTGTTTACTCATATATAGGCGCTGGGCGCGCAGCTTAGTCCATCTTGTGCTTTTCTTCAGGCTGGCGATGGTCTCTTCCACAGCGTCTTCGACGATGTAGTGACGATCATCATGCCGGCAATATTATTTCATACTGGCTTTACTCCTCACAATGACAACTGGCTGTAGCCGCACTTTCGGCGAACTATGGTGGCGCTAGGGCCGTTTTCTGACTGTTGCGGGCATCGTAGGGCGCTAAAAGCGGTTCGGGCAGTCTTCTTCTTATCAAATATCTCTAAAGCCGACTGGCGGGGCTCCGTTGGCAACATCTCTTGCCTCCGGTAGCATCTCGCAATCTAACGACCTCCAAGGCGCTCAGAAATATACTTTTTCCACACCGGATGAGGGTCAACCGACCATGCGCAACGGCCGTTACCCCTCCCAATGTAGAAGATATTTCTTATCGCATCCCGATGAACATACACGTAATAGTCGCGGCGTTCGGTGCTCATGATTTGTAAGCCACCTCTCGTTGCCGAACAGGTTATAGACGTAGTAGCATTTGGCGTGCAACTCTGGCTAAGCGGGATTAGCAGTTGCGGACATTAACGCAGATTTTTTGATAATCAATTCGTGCGGCCCCAATCAGAGCCAAATGTGGTGGAATTGGCAACTGTGTGTCGTAAGGCTTCGATATCAGCCGGCTGACAAAGATGACACAAACAAGCAAATACAAAGACCAGTGCGACCCCAACGCGCCACTGCCGGCCGATCTGGAAGAATGGAATAACGCGCCAGTCGTCGGGTCTGAGTATGGCGCAGAGGAACAGCGGCCCCTGGAATGCGCGACGAAAAAGTTTTCGGAATTTGGCGATGACTTCTTGCAGGAGGGCCGAGGCACTCAGGAACAGAAGGATAGAAAATGATTGAAACCATCATTCTCTTGATTGTCACAGCGCTGATTGCCTGGCTCGGTTCCAAAGCCATTGATGGCGGACATCGTCACATAAAGGCTCGACATCTGGAGAGCAGCCACATTACACCAGCAGGCGGCGACATCTTCCTCGATCTGGGATTCGAGCCAAATGAGGCAGTAAAATTGCAAGAAAGATCGAGAAAGAGGATCAGAGTCAAGAAGGATGCAAAATAATGTTGATACGCGCCCACGAGCTACAATTGCCGAGCGGTGCAACGTGACCAAGATTTCGCCCAGTTCCTCTAGGCCGCAACGCACGTATTGATGAAGATTGAGCCTGACGTGGCTCGGTGTCCGCTTGAGATAATCGAGAGCAGTTCACAGACAGGGGTAATATGAGCGACATTTCACAACCGCCATCCTAATCCTGGTGCTTGCCGCCATTCCTGTTTACTTCAGACTACGTCGGCCACACAGAGAATGACTTGATTCTGGAAACTACTAAAGGCTATGACCTGCTCCCCGAATTTGGCAACACGGCGCTGTAGAGTCCGAGGTTTCAAATTGATGTTTTGCCGCAAACTCCGCTGGCGTAACGTAACCAAGCGAACTATGCGGCCTGTTTGAATTGTAATCCTGCCTCCATGCTTCGATCAGAAACTTGGCTTCATACAGAGTCGAGAACCACTGATCATTCAGGCATTCATCCCGAAACCGTCCGTTAAAGCTTTCCACATACGCATTTTGCGTCGGCTTGCCAGGCTGGGTAAAAGCCAGCCTGACGCCTCTGGCATGTGCCCAGGCATCCAGAGCCAAGCTCGTGAATTCAGGGCCATGGTCAACCCGTATCATTCTCGGCAGAGGACGACACGTGGCAAGGCGATCCAGTACCCGAACCACTCGTTAGCCAGAAATCGAGGTATCGACCTCAATAACGATGCTCTCCTTGGTGAAGTCGTCCACTACATTCAGGCAGCGGATGCGCCGGCCATCAGCAAGACAGTCATGCACGAAGTCCATCGACCAGGCATAGTTGGGCTGCTCCGGCAACAGCAACGGCAATCTCTCCGTTAAGCCAATTCGTTTACGCAGTCGTCTCCTAACTGAGAGGCCCGCTATGCGGTAGAGCCGATAGACCCGTTTGACATTGATTTTCCATCCTTCCCGCTTGAGCAGTACATGAATCCGACGGTAGCCGAATCGACGGCGCTGAGCAGCCAATGCAGCGATCCGCTCTGTCAGCATTTGGTTGCCATCGGTCTTGGACTAATAGCGCATTACGGAAGTCGAGATGTTCATCAGCACGCAGGCACGCCGTTCAGACAACTGCCACTCTGCCTTTAGGAGATTGACCGCTTCCCGTCGTGCCTGTGGGCTTACCACTTTCGCGACACGACGTCCTTCAATGCTGCATTGTCCAGCATGGCATCGGCCAGGAGGCGCTTTAGCTTATTGTTTTCATCTTCAAGCGCCTTGAGCCGTTTGGCATCGGACACGTCCATGCGGCTGTTTCCACTTGTAATACGAGGCGTCTGAGAAGGCATGCTTGCGGCACAGTTCTGCCACCGGCAGGCCAGCATCGGCTTCTTTCAGAAATCCAATGATCTGTTCTTCAGTAAATCGCTTCTTCATTTTCGTCCCCTTTCAGAAACGGACTCTACTACGTTATGTAGCTATTCGCGGGGACAGGTCAATACGACATAACGTTCGACCCGACGGTCGTATTCGAGCAATACAAAGAAATCCTGCTCTAGCGAGGATTCGGAATCCTGTGCCTTGGATCCTTTAACGGTCGGTACGTAACCGGTAGTGCTGTAGCGGCTAGGGCGAATTTTCCTGGCCGGCATATCATGCTCGCCGATCAGTTGAAGAAGCCACGTGTCGATAAGCACGTGTGAATCCATAGGAAACTTCGATTTGTTGGCTACTTGCAAATGTGACCATATTCTTTCCAAAATATCAATATATTTCATTGCTGATGCCGAGAGTGAGGCGCCGAGCGGTCAGCGGTTGCGAATCATGAAATCACGGAAAGAAAGGTCGCTTTGTTCAAAACCTCGACTTTTTTATGCAGCATTCGAAATAAAGCACGATAGATGATGTGCCTGACGAATGAACTAGCTGTAGGTGTGGAGGTGAAATATGAGGTGCTTGCCAGATGACGAATCGATAGGGCTAGTATGCAGATTTACGGTTCCATTCTTGTCGATGATGGCTGAAACCAATAGAGTTCCCCCGAAGAATTCGCTGTAATCGGTTTGGTATAAAAAAGTATAAACAATTCTTATACCAAGAAATCTTCCATGGTTTGCGTTCGCCGACCTGATTTTGCAGCATCTTATTGATAGCTAATTCCGCAGAGTGATCTGATTTTGATTCGCACGCAGTTATACCTACTGATCAATGTTAGTGCCTTCGTTTGTTCCAACAATTCGGCGCTGAAGCTGAGGCCACGTTGGTGCTGGCCTTTGCGGTTGGAGTGTACTGATCCATCAAAAATAATTGCATTTTTCCAATTTTAGAATTGGAAGCGGTACATGTTTTGCTGCCCGATCTTTGTAATTATTAATTTATATTTACATATATTTGCAAAGTATTGAGCTTCGGTATTGCATTTATTGCATAAAAACAATATTGTCCATCCAATCATTGTTGCAGTTTACCAATAATGGCGTTCGCCGGATTGAATAGCATGTATGCGAGACAAACGGGTAAACCAGGCCTCTTTTTTATGGGCACTCCAGGGAGTCTGTGCTTTACACCGCAAACCGTTTTCTCCCGAACTCGCTCTGCAGCAATTGGCGGCTCCCTATACGGTCGGCTCGTTTCTTGACGCTGCGTCAGGGTACGGATTCGATGCCATACTGAAAAAGATCAAGCCGGGCAAGCTGCACAAGGAATCATTCCCCATCATCGCGTGGCTGAATCTGAAAGAAGCCGCACCACTCAAGCAGCCTGCGCCGCCTGAGTTCGTTTCGGAAGCCGACGTGCTGCAAGCGGATGCAGAAGCAGTAACGGAAGCGGCAGAAGACAAGGACGAGGAAGGGAAGCAGAAGACCGAACAGAAAGAGCCGCCGCCCTCATCCCCCAGCACTCCGGAATCCAGCGATATTTCAGCATCGCCTTCCGAGATTCCTTCCGAACCGTCGCTGGTTCCCGCACTGATCCTCCAAGCCGATGCCGCCCACATCCTTATCGTCGAACCCGGCGATGCCACGCCTTCCACCATTCCCCTGTCCGAATTCGAGACCCGCTACCAGGGACAGGCCGTGCGCATTGCGCCCAAGGTCGATCCCGCCGCCGATCCCGACAGCGAGGAACTGGCGCGCCAGATGCGCAAGTTCGGGTTCGGCTGGTTCGTGCCAGAACTGCTGAAGCACAAGAAGCTGTGGCAGGAAATCCTGCTGGCCTCGCTCGTGATCCAGTTGATCGCGCTGGCGACGCCGCTCTTCACCCAGGCTGTGATCGACAAGGTCGTGGTGCACCGCACCGAAAGCACACTGATCGTGATTGCCATCGGCATGCTGATCTTCATGCTGTTCTCCGCCGGGCTGTCGTGGCTGCGCCAGTACCTCGTGCTGCATACCGGCAACCGGGTCGATGCAGTGCTGGGCGCGGCCGTGTTCGACCGCGTATTCAAGCTGCCGCCGATGTACTTCCAGCACCGTCCGACCGGCGTCATCGCCGCCCGGCTGCACGGGGTAGAGACTATCCGCGAATTCATCGCCAGCGCCGCTGTCACGCTGGTGCTCGACTTTCCCTTCCTGCTGATCTTCGTCGCCATCATGTTCTACTATAGTGTTGTGCTGACGCTGATCGTGCTGGCGATACTCGGCATCATCGTGACCATGAGCCTGATGATCGCTCCCATCTTCCAGGGCAAGCTGCAGGAGCAGTTCCTGTTCGGTGCGCGCAACCAGGCATTCGTGACCGAGTACATTGTCGGGCTGGAAACGGTCAAGTCGCTGCAGATGGAGCCGCAGCTTAGCAGCCGCTACAGCGGCTATCTCGCCACCTACCTGCGCTCGACCTTTTCCACCAAGCAGCTCGCCAATACCTACAACACCATCGCCAACCTGCTTGAACAGTTGATGAGCCTGCTGGTGCTCGGCATCGGCGCATGGATCGTGATGCAGAGCACGGAGTTCACCATCGGTATGCTGGTCGCCTTCCAGATGTTCTCCGGGCGGCTGTCGCAGCCGATGCTGCGCCTGGTCGGCCTGTGGCAGCAGTTCCAGCAGGCGCGCCTGTCAGTCGACCGGCTGGGCGATCTGATGAATGCGCCGGTCGAGCCGTATTCGGTCATCCCCGCACGTGACGCCACCCGCGCAGGCAACATTCAGATCGAAGGCATCGCCTTCCGCTACGACGAAAGCCTGCCAATGGTCTACGAGAACTTGTCGCTGGCCGTCCAGGCCGGGCAGACCATCGCCATCATGGGACCGTCCGGCTGCGGCAAGAGCACGCTCGCCAAGCTGCTGCAAGGTTTTTACCAGCCCAGCGCCGGGCGCATCCTGATCGACGGCATCGACATCCGCTACCTGTCCGCCAACGAGCTGCGCAGCTACTTCGGAGTGGTTCCGCAGGAGACGACGCTGTTTTCCGGCACCCTCTATGACAACCTGCAGATGGCCAATCCCAATGCGTCGTTCGACCAGATCACCGCCGCCTGCAAGATGGCCGAGATCCATG
>Ga0316613_10001860_pt1 | contig 14040 bp, 11 predicted proteins | sample OWC_soil_day10_C_2_FD_207647 | JGI IMG/M metagenome (GOLD analysis project Ga0316613, IMG submission 207647) | Wetland soil microbial communities from Old Woman Creek delta, Ohio, United States - OWC_soil_day10_CT_b | ecosystem: Environmental > Terrestrial > Soil > Wetlands | place: USA: Ohio...
AAAGCGCGCCAGGCGGTCCTGGTAGTCGAGGCTGGCACACAGGTGCTCGCGCACCGGCTGGGCCTGCAGGGCCTGCAGGCGGTCGTACAGGCGCTTGTCGTAGGTGTGGTCGAAGCCCTGCTGCTGCAGCGTCCACTCCAGGTCCCAGTAGACCTCGGCCATGAAGCTGAAGTCTCGGTGCTGGTGGCGCACCGCGGCGATGGCCTTCGGCCAGAAAGGCTCGCTGCGCCGGCCCCAGGTACGTTCGAAGACCTCGGGCAGCAGCAGCATGGCCATGTCGCAGCGCAGGCCGTCGCACTGGCCGGCGATGCGCTGCAACTCGACGATCATCGCCTGCTGCAGCTGCGCCTTGGCGTAGTTCAGCTGCAGCGTGTCGGGCCAGCCATCGAAGTACGGGTCGCGGCCATGGGCCAGGATCAACGTGCCGCCCTTGCCGCGATGCCGGCACCAGTTCTGCGGCGCCTGCTCCAGCTCGGCCGCGCTGCCAGTGATGAAGAACTCCGGGTGCGAATCCACCCACGGATGGTCCAGCGCCACGTGGTTGGGCACGAAGTCGAGCATCAGCTTCAGGCCGCGAGCGCGCAGCCGCTCGCGCAGCCGCGCCAGTGCCGCATCGCCGCCCAGCGCCGCATGCACGCTGTAGCCGCGGATGGCGAAGCCGGAGCCGGCGATGTCCTCTTCGCGCAGGTCGGGAAGCGTGCGCTCGAACTCGCGCCGCCAGTCGCTCTGGCTGCGCGATATGCGCTGCCCCGCCGGCCCGGTCTGCCAGACGCTGAGCAGCCAGATCCAGTCGAAGCCCTGCTCGGCCAGGCGATCGAGCTCGGCGTCGCTGAAGTCGTCGAGCGTGGTGGCGCGGCCGAGCGCGTGCGACAGCTCGGTCAGCCGCAGACGGCTGTTGATCTGGTACAGCGCGGGATAGCGTGCCATCGGCTTCAACCCCCCGTCTCGAAGCCGGGGTACAGCGTCATGCCGCCGTCGATGAACAACGTGGTGCCGACGATGTAGTCGCTGAAGTCCGAAGCCAGCCACACGGCGGCGCGGCCGATCTCGTCGACCTCGCCAATGCGCTTGTAGGGCACCAGCTTCATCAGCTCGGCATAGGCCTCGGGCGTGCCCCAGGCGGCGGTGTTGATCGGCGTGCGGATCGCGCCGGGACCGATGGAATTGACGCGGATGCGTTTCTCGGCCACCTCCTGCGCCAGGCTCTTCATCAGCAGCATCAGGCCGCCCTTGCTGGCCGCGTAGTTGACATGCCCGGCCCAGGGGATGACTTCGTGCACCGAACTCGTGAAGATGATCTTGCCCGCCGACACCGACACCTCGGAGCGCACGCCGCGGCGCAAATACTCGCGCACCGCCTCGCGCGCACAGAGGAAGGCGCCGCGCAGGTTGACGTTCATCACCTGGTCCCACTGCGCCACGCTCATCTCGTGGAAAGGCGCGTTCTTCTCCAGGCCGGCGTTGCTGGCCAGGATGTCGACCGTGCCGAACTCCTTGACCGCGGCGGCGAACATGGCTTGCACCTGCGTCTCGTCGGAAACATCGGCCATCACGCTCATCGCGCCGACGCCGCTGGCGCGGATCTCGGCGGCCACTGCCTCGGCCTCCTCGGGTCGGGCCACGTAGTTGATCACCACGTTGGCGCCAGCACGGCCCAGCGCCAGCGCGATGGCGCGGCCGATGCCGGAATTGGCGCCGGTGACCAGCGCCGTCTGGCCCTTGAGCAGCGGCAGGTGCTGCAGCGACGGCAGCACCGGCTGCGGCAAGTGCATGTGCTCGTAGTAGTCCTTCATCATCGACTCCCCGTGGGTTCAGCGCTTGCCAGGCTTGCTGGGCTTACCGCCGGATTGCATCAACTTGAAGGCCGCGGCCTCGGCCCCGGGCGCCAGCAGCAGCTCCTTGGTGAGCAGCGCATTGGTCTGGATGATGCGCGCCACGCAGCCGGTCCAGCCGGTCTGATGGCTGGCGCCGATGCCAGCACCGCTGTCGCCATGGAAGTACTCATGGAACTGCAGCAACTCGCGCCAGTGCGGGTCGTCCTTGAAGGCGTGGGCTGAGCCCATGGCCGGCCGCGCACCCGAAGCGTCCTTCAGAAAGGTGCGCACCAGCCGCTCGCCCAGCTCCTTGGCCACCTCCAGCAGCGTCATCCGCTGGCCCGAGCCGGTGGGGCACTCGACCTTGAAGTCTTCGCCGTAGTAGGCATACAGGCGCATCAGCGTGGTGTAAAGCAGGTAGTTGATCGGCATCCACACCGGGCCGCGCCAGTTGGAGTTGCCGCCGAACATGCCGCTGTCGGAGTCACCCGGCACGTAGGCCACGCGGTGCTCCTGCCCGCCCTGATGGAACACGTAGGGGTGCTCCAGGTGATGGCGCGACAGCGCGCGGATGCCGTGCGGGCCGAAGAACTCGTCCTCGTCGAGCATGCGCGCCAGGATGCGGCGCAGCTTGTTCTCGTCGACGATGGACAGCATGCGCCGGTTGGCCACGCCGGGCGTGCTGGGCAGGTGCATGCCGGCCACCAGCTCCGGGTGGCGAGCGCCGAAGAGCACGGCCCGCTCGCGAAAATGCGGCAGCTTTTCGAGGATGTCTTCCTCGAACACCGCCACCGCCGCCAGCGGCAGCAGGCCGACGATCGAGCGCACTTTCAGCCGCGTCGCGCTGCCGTCGGGCAGGCGCAGCACGTCATAGAAGAAGCCGTCCTCCTCGTCCCACATCTCGTCGCGACGCTCGCCCACCCGGTCCATCGCGCCGGCGATGTACAGCGTGTGCTGGAAGAACTTCTCGACGAACTCCTCGTACAGCGGTTCGTGCAGCGCCAGCTCCACGGCGATGCGCAGCATCTGCTGGCTGAAGAACACCATCCACGCGGTGCCGTCGGCCTGGTCGAGGTAGCCGCCGGTGGGCAGCGGCGCCGAGCGGTCGAACACACCGATGTTGTCCAGTCCGAGGAAGCCGCCTTCGAAGACGTTCGCGCCGGCGCGGTCCTTGCGGTTGACCCACCAGGTGAAGTTCACCAGCAGCTTGGAGAAGGCGTACTTCAGGAACTCGATGTCGCCCTTGCCGCCGCGCCGCTCGCGGTCCATCTGGTAGAGCTGGAAAGTGGCCCAGGCATGCACCGGCGGGTTGACGTCGCCGAAGTTCCACTCATAGGCCGGCAGCTGGCCGTTGGGGTGCAGGTAGTCGTTGCGCAGCATCAGGTCGAGCTGCTGCTTGGCGAAGTCGTGGTCCACCATGCCCAGCGGGATCATGTGGAAAGCCAGGTCCCAGGCCGCGTACCACGGGTACTCCCACTTGTCCGGCATCGAGATGATGTCGTCGTTGTACATGTGGGACCAGTCGGCATTGCGCACGCGCTTGCGCTGCTGCGGCGGCAGGTGTGCGCCGGCGCCATGTTCGTCGAGCCATAGGTCCAGGTCGTAGTAGAAGTACTGCTTGGTCCACAGCATGCCGGCCAGCGCCTGGCGCAGCACGTTGGCGCGGTCGGGTTCCTGGGCCACCTCCGGCGGCGTCAGCGCCGCATAGTAGGCATCGGCCTCGGCCAGCCGTTGCCCGAACACCGCGTCGAAGTCGGCGAAGGCGTCTTTCGACAGTGCTGTGTTCGTCAGCCGAAGGCGCAGTGTCTTCGTCGCGCCGGCAGGCACGTCCAGCCGGTGGTGCGACGTCACCTTGGTGCCGCAGCCGGCAGGGTTGACTGCCGCAGCGTCACCGTGGATCAGGAAGTTGTGAAAGGCGTCCTTCACGTAGGGCGACGCATTGTCCGTGCCGAACAGCCGCAGATTGTTGGTCTCGTTCTCGGTGAAGAGCAGCGGTACCTCGGCATCGACATGCAGGTGGTAGTCGCTCAGCGACTCCTGGAACAGCGGATCGGTGTGATGCGCATGCACCACCGGATGCCCTGCGCCGGCCAACGCCTTCAACAGTGGCTTGGAGCCACCGTTCTTCTGCGACCAGGTGTTGCGGAACCACAGTGTCGGCAGCACGTGCAGCGGCGCGGCCTCGGGGCCGCGGTTGGCCACGGTGATGCGCACCAGCAGGTCCTCGGGCGCGGCCTTGGCATATTCGACGAAGATGTCGAAGTAGCGGTTGCCCGCGAACACGCCGGTGTCCAGCAGTTCGTATTCGGGCTCGTGCTTGCCGCGCCGGCGATTGGTCTGCACCAGGTCGTCGTAGGGGTAGGCCGCCTGCGGGTACTTGTACAGGTACTTCATGTACGAGTGCGTCGGCGTGCTGTCGAGGTAGAAGTAGTACTCCTTGACGTCCTCGCCGTGGTTGCCCTCGCTGTTGGCCAGGCCGAAGGCACGCTCCTTCAGGATCGGGTCCTGGCCGTTCCACAGCGCCAACGCGAAGCACAGCACCTGGTGGTCGTCGCTGATGCCGGCCAGGCCGTCCTCGCCCCAGCGGTAGGCGCGCGAGCGCGCCTGGTCGTGGCTGAAGTAGTTCCAGGCGTCGCCGTTGTCGCTGTAGTCCTCGCGCACCGTGCCCCACTGGCGCTCGCTGAGGTAGGGCCCCCACTTCTTCCATGGGGTCTGGCGCGTGCGCGCCTGCTCCAGCCGCTGCTGCTCGGCGTCTGCATTCATCGTGGCCGCTCCCGTCGCTTGCTCGTGTACAGCAGTATCCGCGATGCGCCGATCGGTATTGCCCGAGCCGGGGCCGCTCATCTGGTCGTGATGATCCTCAAGTCACTGCGCCGCCGGGCCGCAGCAGGCGCCGTACTTTGCGCTCAGAGGCGCGTGCAGCCCGATCAGCCGACGAGGCGCGCCAAGCTGTCTTTGGCACTCGGCAGACTGGTTGACGCACGTTGCACGCCGTTCAAGGCGCGACCGGATTCCACCCGGGCCCCGGATCGAAGGCGCTCATCTTCTCGCCAAGGACGGCGGAATCCTTGCCGAGATCCTTTTCGAAGACCTTGCCGTTGTGGTTGACGATGAAGGTCATCACACCGGTCTGGCCCCACTCGGCAGGATAGGCCACCATCGCGAAGCCGCCGATCAGGCGGCCGTTGATGAGGTAGTTGTAGGCCCCCCCCGCGGCATGGGCGCCCTGGCGCGTCAGGATCCTGAAGCGATAACCGCGGTAGGGGTCACCGACCGCGTGGCCCTTCAAATATGCCGCGCTCTCGGCAATCAGCGGGCCGAAGGGGCTGATTTCTTCGCCCTTGGCGGCGTCGGCGGTCCAGTACAAGCCGTCTTGCTTACCCGGTGTGCTGGCGAGCTTCTGCGCATATTGGCGCACACCGTCACCGTCGCGGTCGACCGCCGCGAAGGCACGCTGCGCATCGACATACGTACGCAGCACGTAGATGGCATTGCGCTCGTTGGCACCCACGCGGCGGTTGATGAGCTCTTCCTCGCCCAACTCGCTGGCGAAACGCCAGCCATCGCCGCTGCGCACGATCGGAATCGGCATCGGCCAGGCCTCGTCGCCGATCAGCAGCAGGCGCCGGTCCGGGCCCGAATCGCGCAACACACGCAGCGTCTGCATCGACTGGTAGATCTTCGCGCGGTTGGCGCTGGCGGCCGCGCGGTCGTCCTGGATGATCAAGTGCTTGTAGTCTTCGCCGAAGATCGCCAGCATCGACGCGTCACTGTCGGCCTTGAGTGCGGCCATCAGCGCATCGACGGCCGCTTCCGGCGTGGCGAAGGTCTGCTGTGGCGCAGCCGTTGCGGCCAAGGGCAGGGCCAGTGTCAGCGCCAGCATCAGGCGCCGCAGCAAGGCCCAGAGGCGAATGATGTTCATGGCGGAGTCCTCGCGATGGATTGAAGTGGATGTGTGCATGGGGTGGCCCTCGGGGTCAACGACGACCGCCGCCGCCGCGGCCCCCGCCACCGCCGCGCGCACCACCACTCGGCGCCGAGCGGCCACCGCCGCCAGACATCGAACTGCGGCTCGACGCGCCCCGCGAGCTGTCCATCTGCGCCTGCCGCCCCGAGCTGTAGCCACCGAAGGCATCACCGCCCCGGCTGGCGCTGCTGCCACCGTAGCCGCCCGAGGGTTGTGTCCCCGCACGGGAGCCCCCGGCACTGCCCACGCCACCTCCGGACGGTTGGGTCGATGGCCGGGCCGCACCGCCACCCGCTGCACCGCCACCGGGCTGCGCCGAGGGGCGCGCGCCCGCGCCCGCGCCCGCCGCGCCACCCCCAGGCTGCGCGGACGGCCGGGCACCGCCAGCGCCCGCCGAACCGAAGCCGCCCGAACCCGCACCACCGCGCGCGTCCCCGGGGCGCCCGGCAGACGGCGACTTGCCGACGGAACTGCTGACCTGTCCCGGCTGCTTGTTGGACTTCCAGGTGCTGCCACCGCTGCTGCCGCTGCGTGCAGTCTGCTGGCGCGAACCACTGCCACGGTCGCCACGGTCGACGTTGGTGTTGCGGTCGCCACGGTCGATGTTGGTGTTGCGGTCGACGTCGATGTTGATGTCGCCGCCGTTGTAGTCGGCGCCCCAGCGGCCGCCGCCCCAGGCCGCACCGATGGCCGCACCCCAGATCACGCCCGTGGCAAGGGCGGCGCCTGGTGCATAGGGGTAGTAGTACGACGGATAGGGGGCCGGGTAGTAGCCGTAGACCGGTGCCACGCCATAGGTGATCACCGTGCTCGGGGTGTATTGCGGCACATAGATCACCTCCGGATTGGCCGGCTCGATGATGATGATCTCCTTTTCGGCCTTGACCACCTGCTTGTCGTCGGACTTCAGGTTGCCCGCGGCCTGCGCACGGCGCCGGAAGCTCTGCACACCGTCCATCACGGCGCCCTGGTCGGCCACCACCGCCTCACCCAGCGCGCTGGTCCAGTCGAGGTCGTTGCTCATCATCTTCACCACCTCGGGGTAGTTGAGCAGCGTCTTGACGGCATCGTCCCACTTGTCGTCGATCGCCAGCTTAGGGTCGGTCTTGCGCTTTTCCAGCCAGCGGTCGGCCTGCACGATCTGCAGCGGGCTGGTCGATGCCGGCAGGATGACCGCGACCAGGTCGTCGGGATACAGGGCAATACGGCCCACCAGGTCGTCCATCGCATTGGCTGCAGGCGCAGCCGTTGCGGCGACCGGCGCGGCCGGTGCCTGCGCGCTCACGGGCACCGCAAAGGCCGAGGCGACGAGGGCCAGCAGCAGCGCGGACTGGTGCGAACGCCTGCGCCGATACGCGCCCGCGAGGCTGGGGAAACGTTGCTTCATGCCGACTCCATGTTGTGATTGCACCTGGCGGTGTCCGATGGGCCCAGTGTCTCAGGCCATGATATTGACGCCGCCGTCGACGTAGAGCGTTTCGCCCGACAGACGACGAGCATAAGGCGTGGCCAGATAGGCGCAGGTGAAGCCCACGTCCATGATATCCACCAGTTCGCCGATCGGTGCCCGCTGCGCGGCCTCGGTGAGCAGCAGGTCGAAGTCCTTCAGGCCGGAGGCGGCGCGGGTCTTCAGCGGCCCAGGCGAGATGGCGTGCACGCGGATGCCCTGCCCGCCCAGCTCGTAGGCCAGGTAGCGCACGCAGGATTCGAGCGCCGCCTTCACCGGCCCCATGACGCTGTAGGTCGGGACCACCTTGGCGGCACCGTGGTAGCTCATGGCCATCATCGTGCCGCCGTGCTTCATCAGCGGCGCGGCCAGCCGGGCCATGCGCACGAAGGAGTGGCACGACACATCCATCGCCTTGGCGAAACCTGAATCCGAACAGTTGAGCAGCCCGCCCTGCAGGTCTTCCTTGGGCGCGAAGGCGATCGAGTGCACCAGGATGTCGAGCTCGCCCCAGGTCTTGCCGATTTCGTCGAACACGGCCTCCAGCTGGCCGTCGACACTGACGTCCAGCGGCAGGAACAGCGGCACGCGCAACTCGCGCACCAGGGGCTCGACAAACGGGCGCGCCTTGTCGTTGAGGTAGGTGATGGCGAGCTCGGCGCCGAGTTCGTGGAAGGCCTTGGCACAGCCGTAGGCGATCGAGCTGTCGTTGGCCACGCCGACGACCAAGGCCTTGCGGCCGGCGAGCACCGGGCGGGGAACATCAATCGACATCTTCATCTCTCCAATGCGTGTGCAAGCGGCGTTCAGCCCAGCACGCGGCGCGTGTGTCGGGCGATCATCAGCTCTTCGTTGGTGGGCAGCACCCACGCGGCAGTGCGGCTCGACTGCGTACTGATGCGCGGCCCTGCGGCCCGGTTGGCCGCCGCGTCCAGTTGCACGCCCAGCCAGGCCGCGTCGTGGCACACCCGCTCGCGCAGCTCGGCGCTGTTCTCGCCAATACCGCCGGTGAACACCAACGCATCCAGCCCGCCCAGCGCCGCCGCCAGCGAGCCGAGCTCGCGAGCGATGCGGTAGACGAACAGGTCCACCGCCAGCTTGGCCCGCGCGTCGCCGCTGGCCAGCAGCGTGCGCATGTCGCTGGACACGCCGGACACGCCGAGCAGCCCCGACTGGTTGTAGATCAGCTTTTCGATGGCGCGCGCATCCATGCCACGCTGGTCCATCAGATACAGGATCACGCCCGGATCGAGCGCGCCGCAGCGTGTGCCCATCGGCAGTCCGTCGACCGCCGTGAAGCCCATCGTGCTGGCCACGCTGCGCCCGCCGGACACTGCGCACATGCTGGCGCCGTTGCCGAGGTGGCAGACCACGGCGCGCCCTTTCGCGGCCGCCGGGTCGAGTTGCGGCAAGGTGGAGGCGATGTACTCGTAGGACAGCCCGTGGAAGCCGTAGCGGCGCACGCCTTCGTCGTGCAGCGCCTTGGGCAGCGCGAACATCTGCGCCAGCTCGGGCTGCGCGCGATGGAAGGCGGTGTCGAAGCAGGCCACCTGCGGCAGCTCGGGCTGGCGCTCGAACATCAGCCGGATCGGCGTCAGGTTGTGCGGCTGGTGCAGCGGCGCGAGCGGGATGAACTGTTCCAGATCCTGCAGCACCTGGCGGTCCATGCGCATCGGCTGGGCGTATTTCATGCCGCCGTGCACGACGCGGTGGCCGATGCCCTTGAGCCTCAGGCCCTGCATCTTCTCGCGCAGGAAGGCCACGATGTGTTCGAGCGCATCGGCGTGGCCGAGCGGCTTGCCATCGGCCCAGGCGTGCGTGGCCAGTGTGTCGCCGCTGGCGCTCTTGGCGACGAAGCGCGGCGTCGACTGCAGGCCCTCGGCCTGGCCACGCACCGTCAGCGCCAGATCGTTGCCGTCTTCGGCGAACAGCGAGAACTTGATGCTCGACGAGCCCGCGTTCAGCACCGCGATGGCCTCGCGCATCACGCCACCGCCTGGTTGAGGTCTTCGCGGCGCGCCTTGGCAAACAGCGCGGCCACCGCGCACGAGGCCAGTCGCGTGGGCACCGAGTCGGCGCGGCTGGTCAGGATGATCGGCACGCGCGCACCGAGCACGATGCCCGCCGCATCGGCGTCGGCCATGAAGCTCAGGCTCTTGGCCAGCATGTTGCCGGCCTCGAGGTCGGGCACCACCAGGATGTCGGCCTGCCCGGCCACCGGCGAAGTGATCTTCTTGATCCGCGCCGCGCCCAGATCGATGGCGTTGTCCAGGGCCAGCGGCCCGTCGAGCAGGCCGCCGGTGATCTGGCCGCGCTCGGCCATCTTGCACAGTGCCGCAGCCTCGATGGTCGACGGCACCTGCGGGTTGACGGTCTCCATCGCCGACAGGATCGCCACCTTGGGCTGTTCCCGACCCAGCGCGCGCACCAAGTCGATGGCGTTCTGCACGATGTGCACCTTGTCCTCGAGCGTCGGGAAGATGTTCACCGCCGCATCGGTGATGATGACCACGCGGTCGATGGCCGGCACGTCCATGATGAAGCAGTGGCTGATGCGCCTGGCGGTGCGCAAGCCGGTGTCGCGCCTGACCACCGCGGCCATCAGCTCGTCGGTGTGCAGGCTGCCTTTCATCAGCATCTCGGCCCTGCCCTCGCGCGCCAGGCGCACCGCGGTCTCGGCCGAGGCCACGCTGTGCGGCGCGTCGACCAGTTCGTAGGCAGAGATGTCGAGGCCGGCCTGGGCGGCCACGGCCTCGATGCGCGCCTTCGGTCCGACCAGGATCGGCTTGAGCAGGCCCATCTGCGCGGCCTCCACCGCCCCACGCAGCGAACTCTCGTCGCACGGATGCGCCACGGCGCAGGCCGTCGGCTCGAGCGCCTTGCAGCGCGCGATCAGGTTGTCGTACTTCTGGTGTTTGCTGGCGGGCATGGGTTCGATCCTTCGCGGGTCGGTGCTCGAGCGCGGCACGGGACGATTGCCGCAGCATGGACTGGCACTGCGCTACCCCGATCGGCTGGGGCAGCGCGGCACAGTCGCGTCATTTCTGCGCGGGCCGCCTCGGCCGCGCCGTGACCCTCGACTTCTTGGCAGCCGGCGCAGTGGTTGCCGACGCGGCGATCCTGCGTGGGGCCTTTTCGGGCAACTGGGGCGAACGGCCCCCTCCGAAGAGTTCATCGATCTGCGCCAGGCGCCGCGCGCGCTCGCCGCTCGGTGCCTCGGCAGCTTCGACGGCGCGGTGGATGACGGCCAGCAGGGACTTGCGCTCCGCGGCGCCGGCCGGCAGCATCTTCGCGATGCCCGCCAGCGCCGCATCGCGGTCGAGCAACAGGCTGAAGTACTGCTCGCGCAGCACCTGCTTGAAGGCCTGCAGCGTCAGCCCCTTGTTTTCGGCGCGGATCTGGCGCAACTCGTTGAAGGCACGCTCGTCGACCCCCGGACCGGCCATGCCGATGTAGACCAGCGCACGGATCACGGCCTCGCGCGGACCGCCCTCGGCCAGCCGCGACTTCAGCTCACCGATGCGTTGCTTGATCAGCGCCGCGCGCGCCGGGTCGATGCCCGGCGACTGGCGCGGCGCCTCGTCGCTGCCACGCAGCCCCAGCGCGGCCTGCAGCACTGGCGACCCGTACACGCCAAGGAAGATCTGCTCGATGCTGCGGTCACGCAGGTCGCGATAACCGTCGAGCGCGGCGATGATGGCCTGCGACATCGATTGCTGCCACTGCAGCAAAGGGTGGTCGGGTGCGAGCGGCTGGCGCTGCTCGCGCACTTGCTCGGCCAGCTGCGCCACCTGCTGCATCAGCGGGTTTTGTTTCGAGAAGATCTGGAACGGCAATTCCGCCATGTTGAGCTTGTGCAGCCACTGCGCACCCTGCTCGTTGACGGCCGCCTGCACGAAAGGCTGCAACAGCGTGCGGTACAGGCCCAGGTTGATCTCGGAGACACGGCGCACGGCGGCGAAGCGGCGTTCGTTTTCCGGGTCGGGCTGCACGATGGCACGTACGTCGGCGAGCGTGCGCGGCTCGAAGCGGGCGACCCAGTCACCCGTGACGCGCTCGGCGTTGGCGGTGTCGCCCGTCACCGGCGAGAGCACGGCTTCGTACAGCCCGGGCGGCAGCACGTCGATCAGGTCGATGTTGGAGGCGAACTCCTGGTGCTCCTTCTTGGCCACGCCGCCCGAGACGAAGATGCCGAGGTGGCCGATGCTGTCGTGCACCGCATACACGATGGTCTGGCCGCAGGCGCGCAGGTCGTCATCGCTGCCGTACAGGTCGACGATCCAGCCCAGCGCCTGCGCCGGCGGCGTGATGTTGTCGCCCTTGGAGCAGAAGCAGACGATCGGCGAGCGGATGTTGCGCAGGTCGATGCGGTCGCCGCGGCCGGTGACAATCTCGGCCGTGGCCAGCCGGTTGCCGACGAACAACTGGTCGACGATCCACTGCATCTCTTCGGCGTTGAGGTTGACGTGGCCGCCCCACCACTTCTCGAACTCGATGAAGCGTGGGCCTTCGGTGTCGACCTTCGACCACAGGTCGTAGTTCTTGGTCCAGTAGGTGTTGGCCGGGTTCAGGTTCTCGAAGTTCTGCACCAGGTGGCCGCCGTCGAACTTGCCGGCGCCGAGGTCGCTGGTCAGCGCGGTCATCCAGCTGCCGCCGGCCATGCCGCCGGTGTAGCGCATCGGGTTCTCGCCTTCGATGCCGGCCCAGTACGACAGCGGCGAGCCGGCCACGATGACCGGGCCGAACAGATCGGGCCGGATGGCAGCGACCATCATCACCGACCAGCCGCCCTGGCAGTTGCCGATGACGCAGGGCTTGCCCTCGGCCTCGGGATGCAGCGCGATCACCTTCTCCAGGAAGGCCGCCTCGGCGTAGACGATGTCCTCGATCGTCTGCCCGGGCATCGGCTCGGGGGTGAAGCCGACGAAGTAGCAGGGGTGGCCGGCGCGCATGGCCACGCCGAGCTCGCTGTCGGCCTTGAAGCCGCCGATGCCGGGGCCGTGGCCGGCGCGCGGGTCGACCACGACGAAGGGGCGCTTGACCGGATCGACAACCATGCCCTGCGGCGGCTTGATGCGCACCAGCAGGTAGTTGACCGGCTTGTCGAAGCTGCGCGCGTCGAGCACCAGTTCGGTGTCGAAGCTCAGCACGTGCGGCACGGCCTTGGCCTTCTCCGCGTAGTACTGGTCGCTGCGCTGGCGCAGCACGTCCCAGAACAGGACCGTGCGTTGCATCGCATCGGTCATGTATTCGCCGAGCGGGCCCCAGGCCTGCAGCGCGGTGTTCGTGGCGCCGTTTGCGCTTGGCGTACCCGCCAACCCCGGCCACGCCCAGGGCGAGGCCGTTGACGTGCTCGATTTCGATTTCGTTGTCAAACTTTCCACCTTGTTGCTGACCTTCTCTGAAGTAGTCGCTGTTGATTGCGCACCCGGCTCCAATTTTCCGCTCTTCGGGTGACGAGTCCATGAACGCGCGGGAGCTTATCCGATTGCTTGCCGGCGATCTGGATCACCGCAGACACTCGATCGACATTTTGAGACAGCCGACGAACCGCGTCTTGCCCGATGTCAAGTATGGAGTCCATGCGGCCAGAAACGGCAAATCGGCCATCGCGCCCGCGCCGCATAATGGCAGTCGACTTGACGAAATTCCTGGATGAGTGACGCAAGCAAACCGAGCCACAGCAGCCCACCGCAGGAGCCATTGCCATGACCGACGAAAACCAGCCCGACACTCAAACGGGCTATCGCCACGCGCGGTGGACCGAGCACTTTGCCGAGATCGACCGCGAGATCGCGCAACTTGCCAGCCTGTGCAAGGTCCGGCTGCTCGACCCCGGTGTGATCGAGCGGGTGCTGCACAAGGACACGCTGGTGTGCGGCACGCAGAACCCGCGCGCCTTCGACAAGCTGCGTTCGCTGTTGATGATGCATTACTCGGTACGCGACCGGGCCGTGGTCGCACTGGGCGAAGAAGAGACCAAGCTCATCATGGGCGAGATCGTCGAACGCCTGCGCGCGCGCTACGGCGACCGTCTGGGCGACCCCGGGATCTGAACCGCAGCTTCCTGCGCGCCCGTCCCGAACCCGCGACGCGGCCGGCAGCGCCAGGCTGCGGCCGCAACGGACGGGTCGCGGCCGCTACTTGACGGTGTAACCCTTGCCCTCGAGGCAGGCCGACCGCGCCTTGGCGAACCCGGCCTGCTGTTGTTGCGTGGCTGCCTGCTGTTGCTGCTGCGCCTGCTGTCCCGCGGCGGCGTTCTGCCGGCGGCTTTGCCCGCGCGCTGCGGCCGCGCCAACTGCCGCGCCGGTGCCGGCGTCGCCGCCGACCGCTTCGCCCACGATCGCACCCCGCGCCGCGCCGCGCGCGCCGGCGCCGGGGGTGGTGCCGGTGGCCGTCGTCGGCGCCTTGGCCACCGGCTGTGGCGGTGGCGGCTTGGCAGGGTCGAATCCGCTCTGCTGGACCGCCCATTGATAGCAGGCGGCCTCGTCGTTCTTCTGCTGTTGCGCCGACTGCCCCTTGGCCGGATACACATACTGCTGTGCAAACGCCTGCGGCAGCAGCGTCACGCTCAATGCAACCATCCAACCCATCCGCCTCTTCATTCGACGTTCCTCCTGCCGCTGGTCAAGAATGCGCAGCGTCCCCCTCAAGATGCCGACGCCGCGCGACAATCTTGATCCTACGTAGCGAGGTGGCGCTGGGACGCTTCGATGCATCGCAGCCTTGCGCCAAATCAAGATCGATCGTAGGCTCACGCGCCGAAGTCACCACCCTGCGCAATATTTATTAAAGGTGAGTGAAGGGTTGCA
>Ga0316613_10001861_pt1 | contig 14035 bp, 13 predicted proteins | sample OWC_soil_day10_C_2_FD_207647 | JGI IMG/M metagenome (GOLD analysis project Ga0316613, IMG submission 207647) | Wetland soil microbial communities from Old Woman Creek delta, Ohio, United States - OWC_soil_day10_CT_b | ecosystem: Environmental > Terrestrial > Soil > Wetlands | place: USA: Ohio...
GTATCATGAGATGCAGCGTGCAGAGGTCAAGCTTGATATACAACTAGAAACACCGCAGGGGGCAGTGGCGCTCACTGAATATCTGAGTGGGATGCAGCCCTTTTTACTGCGCACTCTTTCCGGGCCGCAGCTTTTTACTAAACTGCGGCAGGCGTTATGGGAGGAAGAAATATGAAAGTAGCTTTTTTGTTTCCAGGTCAAGGTGCGCAAAAGCCAGGGATGCTTAGCCAGTTACCTTCTAATCCGATTGTTCAGGCAACACTTGCTGAGGCTTGTAATGTGCTTGGTAAGAATATATTTTTCTTAGATAGCGAAGAAGCGTTACTGTCTACCGTGAATGTACAGCTTGCTCTTTTAGTGCATGAAGTGGTGTCAGCAAGGCTCTTACTGGCAGAGGGCGCTGTGGCGGATGCCGTCGCAGGTCACTCGGTGGGGGCGTTTGCCGCGGCGGTTATTGCGGGAAGTCTCACCTTTGCCGATGCGCTGTCTATTGTCAGCTTACGGGGCAAACTCATGGGCGAGGCTTTCTGTGCAAATTATGGCATGGCTGTCGTAATAGGCATTGATGAAAAAAATGTAAGGAAGTTAGTCGAAACCGTAGAAAAGGTGTATATCGCGAATATCAATGCACCCGATCAAATTACTCTTGCGGGCAGCAAACAGGGCTTAGCTGGTGCTTTGGAACTTTGCAGGGCAGCCGGGGCGCAGAAAGTTCAATATGTACAGGTTAGTGTCCCCTCGCACTGCGAATTACTACAGCCTGTGGGTGAGGCCCTAACGGCAAGGCTGGTTGACATGACGGTGAAGAATGCGCGCATTCCTTATGTAGGCAATTGCCGAGCGAGACTGCTAAGAAAGGGCAAGGATATCGAGCGGGATTTGGCGTTAGGGGTAGCTCACAGTGTGCGCTGGTATGATATGACAAGCCTATTGGTGGAATTAGGGGTAGAACTGTTTGTTGAGGCAGGGCCTGGGCAGGTGCTTACGACAATGGCAGCGAAAGCTTTTCCTAATATACGGGCGATTGCGCTTGAGAGCAGCGGATTATCATCAGCTGCATTGTTAGTTAAACGTACACACGGTGTAGAGTAGGGATGTGGCGTCAAGATAGGGAAAGGAGGTTTTTCATTGTGGGAGAAATTGCAGGACGCAGTGTAGAAGATTGGTTGCTAGCGTATCCTGCACTGAGCGATATTTTGAATTTACGTGAGATACTGTGGTGTAATCCATTCGTAGAGGGCTTAGCCGGCCGTAGCATTTCGGACAGCATCTGCGAACAAGACATTGATGATACGGCGGCGCGCCTTGAACGGTTTGCTCCCTATATTGCTAAAGTCTTTCCTGAAACGCAAAAGGCAAAAGGTATCATTGAATCGCCGCTTGTAAAAATACCAAAAATGCAGCAGGCGTTAGCCGAATTATATCAGCAGAAAATCAGCGGGGATTTATACCTAAAATGTGATAGCCATTTGCCGATTTCTGGCTCAATTAAAGCGCGCGGCGGTATTTATGAAGTGCTGAAAATCGCAGAAGAAATTGTCCTTAAGAAGCAAGACTTGTCCGTGCACGATAATTATGCCGTGCTGGAGCGACCAGAGTACCGAAAGCTTTTTTCACAGTATTCCATTGTTGTCGGCTCAACAGGGAATTTAGGTTTAAGCATTGGCATCATGAGCGCCGTTTTAGGGTTTAAGGCTTTTGTGCACATGTCAGCAGATGCTAAACAGTGGAAGAAAGATATGCTAAGGGCCAAAGGCGTTACTGTAATTGAATATGACGCTGATTATGGTAAAGCGGTAGCGGCAGGCAGGGCGCAGGCTGCGCTTGACGAAAAAAGTTACTTTATTGATGACGAAAATTCACGTGATTTATTTTTAGGCTACGCTGTTGCGGCCAAACGCCTGGATGCGCAGCTAAGCGAGGCAGGTATCAAGGTAGATGAGAAGCATCCATTATTTGTTTATCTGCCGTGCGGTGTGGGCGGCGGGCCAGGGGGGATTACCTTTGGTCTTAAAACGGTGTTTGGCGATAATGTTCACGCTTTTTTTGCTGAACCGACCCATTCGCCGGCAATGCTGCTGGGGCTTATGACTGGTTTACATGATAAGATCTCGGTACAGGAGTTTGGGATTGACAATATGACGGCGGCGGATGGGCTTGCGGTAGGCCGGCCGTCAGGTTTTGTCGGCAAAACGCTTGCAAAGGATATCAGCGGAGTGGTCACAATTGACGACAAGACCTTATACCGGTTACTTAAAATGCTCGCCGATAGCGAAAATATCTTTTTAGAGCCATCCGCCTTAGCTGGTTTTATGGGCGTGATTAAATTATTTGAGACGAGCGGACAGCAGTATCTTAACAACTGTCATCTTACAGATCATATGCCAAACGCCGTCCATATTGTATGGGGGACAGGCGGCAGTATGGTACCAAAAGATATTATGCAGGATTTTTATCAAAAGGGCAGAGAGGAGGAGGAAAAATAGTGGAAAAGGTTCTAGAGAGCATTCAAGCACAGGAAACAGCTTTAATTGAGTTTTTGCAGCAAATGGTCAATATAGATTCATGTTTTGACGATGCTGAGGGTAATGATAAAGTCGCGCATTTGATTGGTGATATGCTTGATCAGATGGGATTTACGGTAGAATATATGAAGTATCCTGATGTTTGTACGCATGTGAAAGCACATAAAAAAGGCACAGGCGCTAAAAAAGTTATGGTGATGGGTCATTTAGACTGCATTCAGCCCAAAGGGTCGGCAGCGGAGCGTCCTTTTACCATTGAGGACGGTAAGGCGTATGGTCCTGGTGTTTTGGATATGAAAGGTGGCATCGCTGTCGCGCTCTATGCACTGAAAGCGCTCTATAGTGAGGGCTGGAATGATAAGGATATTACGGTGTTTTTCTGCGGGGATGAAGAACATGCCCATCCGCATACCAATGCAGCCGAGTTGTTTGAAGCAGCAGCCAAGGGGCAACATGCTGTGTTTAATATGGAAACAGCGAGCGTTGGGCATTCGGCTTTAATTGGCCGCAAGGGCAATCTGTATGCCGAAATGCAGGTAACAGGTATTTCGGCGCATGCGGGCGCTGATATGGAAAAAGGCGCTAATGCGATTATTGAACTTGCCCATAAAGCCATTGCCATTAGTAAGTTAACCAACTTTTCCAATGGACTAACCTGTAATGTCGGGGCAATTGAAGGTGGGCTTATATCGAATGCTGTGCCTGATTATGCCAAAATAAAAATTGATATGCGTTATCTCAGCGAGCAAGAACGTGATAAAGCAGTTGCCAGTTTAAAAGCCATTGCGGCAGAGAAGTTTGTTCCAGGCACTAAGACGGAGATTGTTAATATGGTAGAGCGGTTTACACCGATGGTTGCGACAGAAGACAATAGAAAACTGTTTGCTTTAGTACAGGAACAAGCTAAAAAACTCGGCTTCGAAATGAATGCCAAGGTAGGGGGCGGTTCTTCAGATGCAGGCTGGACAGTTCGCGCGGGGGCGCCAACACTTTGCGGCATGGGTGCTATTGGAGAATTCAATCATACTATAAGGGAATATATTTTTGTCGACAGCTTAGTACAACGCGCAAAGTTACTGGCGCTATCTATTGATGCATTGTAAATAAAACTGTAAAAAAAGAGGCGACGCATTTTGCGGCGCTGGACACTGGCAGCAATAATTTTATTTCCTGCAGGCCATACGTATTACTACTGGTAGACCCTCTGATAACTCCTGCTGGCATGCATATGTGCATATAAAGGATGAGGAGTTTGATAGTTAGGTGATGAGGATACTCAACGATTTGGCGAATGTTTGAACGACATACAAGAACATATGTGTAAAAAGAATATGGATGGGATCTAGAGTAGGAAAATAAAAGATTACGGGACCGCCCTAGTATGAAGAGTGTCTCTTTACTAGGGCGGTTTGTTGTACTGTTTGAGGTAGGGGATGTAATTTTTAATAGGCTTTTAGGAGCTAGTTGAAGGCAGATACTAGCATTTGTTATTCTCTAAGCAAATGACCAAATTTTTGTAAAACTTACCATATGATAGGAAGGAATTTATTCGGTGAGACCGAAATGGTAATACTAATACTATAATGTCGAACAGGGGGAGTGAATATGGTGAGCGAGAATAAGCTATCCAGCCGAAAGCAGATCCAGTCACTGGCACGGGCAATTCAAATAATTGAATTTCTTGCTAAGAATCATAATTCTGCGAGTCTGACCCAGATAAGCCAAAATCTTGGATTAAGTAAAAGTACAGTTCATGGGTTAATCTCTACCTTAGAAGATTTTAATTATGTCTATCAAGATCAGTCGACCAGTCTATATCAGTTAGGACTTAAGTTATTCGAAATGGGTCAAGTTGTTTATTCTAGTATGGACTTACGTTCGGTTTCCTACCCAGTTTTAGTGAAATTAAGTCAGAAATATGAAGAGACAGTTCATTTAGCCCTCTTAAGTGGTAGTGAGGTTGTTTATATTGAGAAGGTAGACAGCTCAAGATCTGTTCGTATCATCTCACACATTGGTGGGCACAATCCAACCTATTGTACCGGAGTGGGGAAGGTATTGTTAGCGGGACTTCCGGACAAGGAAGTAGAAAAGATTGTAGAATCGACTGTCATGAAAAAATTTACTCCTAACACCATTGATACCCTTGCCAAGCTTAAAGAGTGCTTAGCTGAAGTTTGTCAAAAAGGCTATGCCTATGATTTAGAAGAAATTGAAATTGGTTTACGATGCGTGGCGGCGCCCATAAAGAATCATCAAGGAATAACAGTTGCGGCAATTAGTTTATCGGGACCAACAAATCGGATTCCAGACGAAATCTTAGAACAATTAAGCAGAGATGTAGTAGATGCAGCGTATAGGATATCAGTTAAATTAGGTTATATAAAAAAGTTGAAATAATATTGTGAATTTTTAAAAAACAAGGAGGAATTCCTCTTCTTTGTGCGAATATAATGCATTAATAAATTAACAGAACAGTATTCGGCATTGTAGAATCATGTATAATATGACAACTGCAGAAACTAGATGAATGGAATTGTAAGCGATGAATAAGGAGGATGATAACAATTTTTAAGCGGCTCAATTTAATTCAAGACAAAGAGGGAAAGGGCGAAAAACTTAACAGGTATTCGATTTTTCAATTCGAGAAAATAATCAAGGGTGATTTGTGGTGGAGTAATGGAGTTATTTATAAAATGTATTAAAAGCTAACTTACCGAATAAGGCATCTAAATTAAGTTAGGGGAGTTAATATGGAATTACATCATTTGACGAATGAACAGAAGCAGGCCTTTGAGTTATTGTTAGATGTATTACCTATACTTTTGGGTGAAGAAGCCATACTCTTTTCAACAGATACGGAAAGATTCACTTCTATGTATACACCTAAAGAATTCACCAATTATGAGGCTAAGGTAGGTGATGTATTGGCTCCCGGAAGTGGAGGAAAGGTATGCGTAGAGACTGGAAGTCTGGTTGATAGACTTATTCCTAAAGACGTTTATGGCATGCCTTTTCGGACGATTGCCTTACCAATCGTTGAAGAAGGGAGTACGATAGGCTGCATAGCTATTGCACGAAGCCGTGAGAAACAAACTAAAATAATTGAAATTGCTGATACACTTTCCGCTATTTCGGAGGAAGTTGCTGCCTCAATTCAAGAGATTGCCAATTATGCCTCGAAAACGGATGGAGCAATGCAGGCATTGGCAGAATCGACCTGCCTTTTACTTGAGGGAATTCAAACGATTAATGAAATGAATCAGATGATAAAAAATATTGCTTCGCAGACTAACCTACTTGCGTTGAATGCTACGATTGAAGCCGCACGCGCAGGAGATGTCGGCCGTGGTTTTTCGGTAGTGGCCAAAGAGGTAAAAAAAACTCGCTGTCGGGAGTACCGAGGCTGTTTCTCAAGTGAACTCCATACTGAAGAATATAGATAGTCAAATGAAGAGGGTGGACGAAAGAATTAAGCATACCAGTTCAATGGCAGCTGAACAGGCGCATGCAACTTCGGAGATAAATCAGGCTATGACAGCCGTGGCTGAAACCGCCACTCATTTACAAGATATCAGCAAATCCCTTTAAGGCTATATTTTAGGGTAATCCTAAATGCCAAACAGAAATTAGCAGCAGGAACGGTTGCGCCAAAGATAAAATTTTGCCAATCAATACGAACGGCGTTCGTCTATGTAGAACGAATAGGATTTTCTTGATTTTATTCAAATCGCGGATGATCCTATGCTGTCTAAGGGGGCTGCCAATAGCAGGATTATTGGGAAGTGCCCTGAATGACACAAAAGTAAAAAACGGTAAATTAGACGGATGTGTTATCATGCAGCCCTAGAGTACGAGGATTGTGAAAGATTACTATGAAAAATAACGTTCCATTTAATAAAGTCTATCAACATATAATGACAGCCTCTGAGGTGTTTATTCAGCTAAATGCTGTAGAACAGCAACCATAGTGGTTAGGTAAGGGAAAGGGGGGCATGAATAGAATGACTGCTCTAGAGCAAATGCTGGCTGTTAACCAGGATTTTGTACAAAACGTTTCCGAAGATTTTACGCTAGCAGCAGAGACTGTTAGTAAGGTTCCTCGTAAGAAACTGGCCATTTTAACCTGTATGGATACTAGACTGGTAGAGTTTTTAGAACCTGCTCTAGGGATAAAAAGAGAAGATGCTGTTGTAATAAAAAATGCTGGTAATACAGTAACAAGTAGCTTTGAAGCGACAATCCGCAGCCTGCTCATTGCCATCTTTGAACTTGGGATCCAGGAGATCATGGTAATAGGGCATGAAGACTGCGGAGTAGCTCATTCCACTGCCCAAGAAATTATTCGGAAAATGTGCAGACGTGGTATTTCGTATGATGCTATTAAAATGATAAAAGATGAATTGGAAACATGGTTGGATAATTTCCATCATCCTCATGAGAATGTGTGTCAAGTGGTAGAAAAAATTAAAAATAATCCCTTAATACCTATGGATGTACCCATACATGGTTTGATATTTGAACCGCATACAGGTCAAATATCAACCTTAGTTAATGGTTATCAAGAGTTAACAGATAGTAGTCTTCTTCAAAGTCTAATAAGGGGGGGGGAACCAAAGCGGGATCGGGGTTTAGGTCTGGTAAACAAAAAAGGAGGAGAAAAGAGTATGAAATTAATTTCGTTGAAAGCTGTCGTTGACAGGGACAAATGTATTGGCTGCAGTATTTGTTCTAAGATATGCCCGTCGTTGGCTATTGCGATAACAGAAAAAAAGGCAAATGTAAAAGAAAGTGATTGCCGAGGATGTGGTGGCTGTGAACAGCGCTGTCCGGTTTACGCCATCAAGATGGTCAAACTGGCAGAACCATATACTGTATCTGTGGATATTAGTGATATCCCTTATGACCAAATCGCAAGTCTATGTGTTAAGGCAAAGCTGAATCCAGAGCAAATCATCTGTTACTGTACTACTACCCGAGCAGAAGAAGTAGCCGGTGCGATCCTTAAAGGTGCCAGAACACCTGAAGAACTTTCCCGTGACACAGGCATTCGCATGGGCTGTAAGGTGGAATGCATTCAGCCTATTCTCCGTCTGCTTAAGGCGGCAGATATTGTACCTGAACGACCAAAGGGTTATCAGTGGTATGGGTTAACTCCTACTATTTGGGATATTCCTGAAAACGTCAAAGCCAAATACAATGAACGCGGTTTTTACTTTGAAGAAGATATTAAACTGTTAGATAAAGTGGCGAATGCTAAACCTGAAGGGAGGAAATCGTAATGAAAAGACCTGTTATTACCCCGTTAGCCCCTCGAAAATCCCAATATGGTATTGCTCCTGAATTAGTAAAGAAGCGTTTAGCCGATTACCCGGAAATGACTTCACTTATGATCAGCGACTTGTTTACTGACACTCCCCAGGTTATTTACTCTAATGAAGGTGGCCTAGCTAACATCCGTAAAGCCGCTGAAGCTGCACTCAGTACTGTGGATTTGTCCATGATCAAGCCCGGTCAATCGGTTAACGTATTGGCTTCCCATCATGGTTTTACACTAGTAGGAGGCGAGCCCTATGCTGAATTACTGCGAGTAGTGCGTGATGTAATTGCTGAGCGTACGGGTACTCAAGATATTCGCTTAAGAGCCGGCGTCGGTCTGCGGTTTAGAGAGACCGAAGAGTATATCAAGCGCTATAAATTAGATAAACACTTTAAGGGTAAGGCCCGCGGCATTGCTCCTGTTGATGAAGGGATTCCTATTCAAACTGAGATTGGTACTCTTTATGGTATTAAGGCTGTGTATGATGCTGACTGGATTGTTCATGTACATAACAGTGATGTGCGTGAAGTGCACTTTCACCGCCAAGTAGACCGTGCAGTAAAACCGTTCGGCATGTCCTACGCTCGTATCGAGACCCGCTCGACCTACCACTGGAATATGGGACCGCGCGCCGCTAATTTTACTGCAAGAGCCATATTTGATTCAGAGTTTGTGCAAAGTAAGTTTGCATTTGCAGCATTTCTTAACATGTCTCCTAGTGGAGTGGTTGGGGTATCGGCAGAGAACGACCTCTATGTCCTTAATGACCAACTGACTGTAGAAGGACTAAAATACTACGGCAAGATCATGACACTATTAGGCGAAGTGGATGAATGTATTGTCGGCTTGGATTTCCCTTGTCCTGTTCCATACGTATTTGCAGCTGGCGTTATTTACGCTAACTTTGTTGGTGCCAATACCGATCTGTTTGACCTAGATAACAATCTGCCATCCTATACTTGGTATACTGAAGCTTTCTATGATAAGAACGGTAAGCCCCTAATTGATGATATCGTTCCCCTCAACTCTGCGATTAAAATGGTAGTGCATAACTATGCTTGGGGTGGTTACCCTAGCGCCTTTTTCACTGAACATATTCCGACTATCGTGGTAGGTCAGGAACAGGCTGATCTCTTGAGTTCTGATTCGCAGAACCTCCAATATATGGACTATGCTACCGTGACTGATAATCTTGACACTGCTATGCATTTTGCATACAAGTCGACCAAGACAGATAAAGTCATTATCTTTGACGGAGCCATGGGGGGAATCAATGTCAGCCAAAGCTTGGCTGATCTCTTGATCGCCAAAGCACCTGCTGTTTCGGAGCAGGTAGACAAAGAACTTATGCCAAAATGGCTCAAGCAACGTGGTGTTAAAATTTAGGTTGGAGGAATTATGATGCAGGCGGAAGCTATTATACAACAGGATATTAGAGATATCATTTTTGCAACTATTTGTAACAGGCAATACACCGCACACCTTTTGACCGAGCATCAGGGAGTTATTGCGGGGATAAAACGTCTGCAGGCTTTCCTTGCCGATAACAATATTTCAGCTGATATTCGGGTTGCTGACGGCGAGCAGGTAGCTGCAGGACAAGTTATAGTGGCCATTACCGGTACACCTAAGCAGATTGCCGTCGCCGAAGAGTTTGTTGTCGGATTTTTAGCCAAGCCGTCAGGTCTTGCTACTGCAGCCAGGCGTGCTGTTGAGACCGCTGGCCCAGACATTAAGATAGTATGTGGTGCTTGGAAAAAAATGCCCCACGAGATAAAGCATATTGTTCGGGAAGCCGTAGCAGCTGGAGGCGCATTATTCCGTATTACGGATCAGCCATTTTTCTACCTGGATAAGAACTTTATCCGCATGCTAGGTGGTGTGGAAGCTACTCTGAAGTCAGTAAGCAACATTACCGATAAGGTAAAAGCCATCCAAATAAAAGGCGAAACAGGCAACATTGGTGCTGAAGCCTTGGCTGCTTATAACTGGGGAGCTGGTATTATTATGGTAGATACTGGCTGTCAGGAGGATGTTGCTATTGTGAACCATGTTCTGACGAAGGCTGGTTGTCGGGAAAAGGTTAAACTGGCTTTTGCTAAGGGTGTGAAAATTGAGGATATCACTACGCTGTTAGGCCATGGCATTGACATTCTAGATATTGGTGCAGCTATCCTTGATGCACCATTGCTCGATATGAAGCTGGAGATACAGGGGTGATGAAATATGCAACTTAACCTTCTAGAGAAAACAGAGTTAAAAGTGTATGGTCTAATAATGCAGAGTGTTAACCTTAATAAGTTAGCTGAGACTGTTGCAACTGTACTGAGACTTCCGGTTAATGAAGTGCTGGTGGTCGATGTACGATATGATCATATCTGCCTGGATATTTTGGCAAAAAGTATAGATATAAAGCAGATTATCGGACAGGAAAAAACGCTTTTAACTCAACTGGCAACCATTGACGGGCTGGAACTAACGCCAGAGGCTTACATTGATTCGGCTGGCATTATGGGATTAATCGGCTGCGAGGAAACTCAAACGCAGCTAATTGTCGAGCGTACCCAGATGGTGGCTGATGAAATTACTCATGCTGTATTATCAAGAGCACTAGTATATGCTACTGGTTTTGAAGTCAAGAATGGTATGATCGAGGATACTAACTCGCCATATCTAATTGAATTGCTGGCAGAGCAGGGGTATAAGGCTGAATTTGGCGGCATACTGGAAGATGACGTTAGTGTTATCGCCCATAAGCTGCGGGATGGGGCAGAACGGGGCTTCGGTCTTATACTTACCACCGGGGGTGTTGGTGCAGAGGATAAGGATTTTAGCGTGGAAGCATTAACAAAAATAGATCCTGAGGCTGCCACCCCTTGGATCGTAAAATTCCAGGCCGGTACTGGACGCCATGTCAAGGACGGGGTGCGTATTGCCGTGGGGCAGAGTGGTCTGACGACGTTTATTAGCCTCCCCGGTCCTCATGATGAGGTAGTTGCTGTTGGTGAGGCTCTAAAAACCCATTGTAGAGCAAGCGTGATTGAAAAAACGCCTTTGGCCAATGAAATTGCACATATTCTGCGAGATAAGCTCCGCCATAAAACTTGGCACGGACAGAATCATCATTAGAATGGAGTTGCTATTATGGATAAAAAACTAACTAATCAGCTAGCGGGAGAACTATATACTGCTGAAACCAGCCGCACGCCGATTGAGGCACTCACGATACGTTATCCTGAAATGACGAACGAAGATGCCTACCAGGTGCAAATGGCAGGCATGAATATGCGTATTGCTGATGGTCATACAATTGTCGGTAAAAAAATTGGTCTTACCAGTAAGGCAATGCAATCAGCTCTTGGGGTATTTGAACCTGATTACGGTTATATAACCGATCGCATGATGCTGTTGGAGGGGGAGGACGTATCACTAGATAGTATCATTGCACCAAAAGTGGAAGCCGAAATCGCCTTCGTACTGAAAGAAGATCTTGTCGGACCTGGTGTCACAATAGCCCAGGTTCTTAAGGCTACTGTTGGTATTATGCCAGCGTTTGAAATCATCGACACTCGTATAAAAGATTGGAAGATTAAAATTCAGGATACCATTGCTGATGGCGCGTCTATTGGGCGTATTATTATAAGCGGTGCCCTTGTTCCTGTAGAAAAGTTTGATATGCGATATATGGGACTGGTGCTGGAGAAAAATGGCGAAGTGGTGACTACTGCCGCCGGTGCTGCCGTTTTAGGGCATCCGGCAAATGCCGTTGTCTGGTTAGCTAATAAACTCGCACAGTATGGTATTACTCTGAAGGCCGGAGAAATTATTATGTCAGGTTCGTTTACCGCTGCTTGCCCGGTGACAGCAGGTGATAATCTTAGAGCAACATTTGATGGTCTAGGAACTGTAGCAGTACGTTTTGTAAAGTAAAATTCAGGAGGTGGCATAAATGGGGAAGAAACTAAGAAGTGCTATTCTAGGACCAGGAAATATTGGAATCGATTTAATGATTAAATTGCTTAGAAGTTCATATCATGAAGTCGTCCTTGTTTCGGGTATTGATCCCCAGTCTGAAGGGCTTAAAATCGCCAAATCAAAAGGAATTGCTACTTCTATAGAGGGGATCAATGGGGTGCTGGCAGTAGCGGATCTTGATATCTGTTTTGATGCTACTGGCGCTAGAACGCACCTGCAGCATGCCCCCCTGCTTAAAGAAGCCCGTGTTTTCGCTGTTGATCTTACGCCAGCAGCCGTTGGTCCCTATGTGGTACCCTCCGTTAACCTTGAACAAAATCTGGGTACAACCATGAACGTCAATCTTATTACTTGCGGCGGACAGGCAACTGTTCCTATCGTTCATGCAATTAGCCGTATTGTCCCTGTATCTTATGCCGAAATTGTAGCTACCATCAGCAGCCGCAGCGCAGGACCAGGGACGCGCGCAAATATTGATGAGTTTACGGAGACTACACGAAATGCTCTTGTCGCTGTCGGAGGAGCAGAAAAGGCTAAGGCTATCATTATTCTTAATCCGGCCGACCCGCCTGTCCTGATGCGCAATACCATTTATGCCAAATGTGATACAAGTAAAATTGACGATATTGTAAAGTCTGTCAATGGAATTGTGGCGTTAGTACAACAGTATGTACCTGGTTATCGCCTGAAAGTGGCACCTTATGCTGATGGCGAAAGGGTTGTGGCGATGGTAGAGGTCGTCGGTGCTGGAGATTACTTGCCGACCTACTCAGGCAATCTTGATATTATTACTTCGGCTGCCGTTGCAGTGGGTGAACGCTATGCCCAATACAAGGAAAAGGTGGTGCCATAATGAAAACTATACGGATAATTGATGTTACCTTGCGAGATGGCATGCATGCTGTCAGCCATCAGCTTACTCCTGAGCAAATGGCGCAAATTGCTGTCGGACTTGATAAGGCTGGTGTAGGTACCATTGAGGTCGGGCATGGTGACGGTCTTGGAGGCTCATCCCTGCAATACGGTTTTGCCCGTGCCACCGACAAAGAATACCTAGCAGCAACATCTAAATCAGTAAAAAATGCTAAAATTGACGTTTTGCTCATACCTGGCATCGGAACCATCGAGGACTTAGAAGAGGCTATGGAATACGGCATCAAGACAGTACGGGTGGCAACCCATGTTACCGAGGCCGACGTGGGTGCGCAACATATTGATTTTGCTAAAAAACATGGTCTAGAGGCTATTGGCTTTCTGATGATGTCTCATATGGCGCCGCCCGAGAAAATTGCCGAACAAGCTAAATTATTCGAAAGCTATGGTGCCGATGTTGTCTATGTTACTGATTCAGCCGGAGCAATGGTTCCAAAAGAAGTTAAAGCCCGAATTACTGCCGTACGAGAAGCCATTTCGCTGCCTATTGGGTTTCATGCACACAATAATCTGGGCTTGGCGGTTGGCAACACGCTCGCTGCCATCGAGGCTGGAGCAACTGTTGTTGACGGCACGGTACGCGGTCTTGGCGCCGGTGCTGGCAATACCCAATTGGAAGTATTGGTAGCTGTACTTAAAAGACTTGGCTACGAAACAGGCATTGATCTTTACTCCATTATGGATGTGGGTGAACAACTAGTTGATCCCATCCTGCAGCGTCCCCAAATTATCAGTAATGCTGCGCTGGCAATTGGCTATGCCGGGGCTTATGGTAGTTTTCTACTTCATGCCCAACGTGCCGCTGAAAAGTTCGGCGTGGACGCACGGGATATTCTCATTGAGATGGGAAGACGAAAAACAGTTGGTGGACAGGAAGATTTAATTATTGATGTGGCCATTGATCTTGCCAATGCAAAGCAATCTCGTAACTAGGGGGGGGATTACCATGACACCTATATTTGAACAACGTATAAAAAATGCCCAGCAAATGATGACAGACTTAAACATTGACATATTGTTTGTCAATAACCGGGAAAATCTTATCTATTTTACGGGACTTACGCAAATAGAGTGTCTGGCTGTGATTATTCCTCGCGAAGGAGAGGCTTGTGCTGTAACCCTATGGCTGGATGCTGTATATGTACAGCAGGAATCAGGGATGACTACCTACGGTTACCACTTCCCGCAGGAAAATTTAGCTGGAAAATGTATTGAGCAAATAAGGGCACTCGGATATACCGAGCCCCGCATTGGGTTCGAACGTTATTTTGTTGCTTTTGAT
>Ga0316613_10001862_pt1 | contig 14029 bp, 7 predicted proteins | sample OWC_soil_day10_C_2_FD_207647 | JGI IMG/M metagenome (GOLD analysis project Ga0316613, IMG submission 207647) | Wetland soil microbial communities from Old Woman Creek delta, Ohio, United States - OWC_soil_day10_CT_b | ecosystem: Environmental > Terrestrial > Soil > Wetlands | place: USA: Ohio...
CAAGCGGGCGCTGGAGATCGCCGCAGCGGGAAACCATTCGCTGCTGCTCGCGGGGCCGCCCGGCACCGGGAAGTCGATGCTGGCTTGCCGGCTTCCGGGCCTGCTCCCGCCACTGACACAGGAAGCCGCGCTGGAGTCGGCGGCCGTGCTGTCGCTGGCCGGCCAGTTCATTCCAGCGCATTTCGGTCGCCATCCCTACCGTTCGCCGCACCACACGGCCTCCGCTGCCGCGCTGGTGGGCGGCGGCGGCGTTCCCCGTCCCGGCGAAATTTCGCTGGCGCACCGGGGCGTGCTGTTTCTCGACGAGTTGCCCGAGTTCGACCGGCGCGTGCTCGAAGCATTGCGCGAGCCGATGGAAAGCGGGCGCATCCATATTTCCCGCGCCGCCCGGCAGGCCGATTTCCCAGCCAGCTTCCAGCTCGTGGCAGCGATGAATCCCTGCCCATGCGGGCACCACGGCGATCCCCGGGGAAAATGCCGGTGCACGCCCGACCAGGTGAGCCGCTACCGCAGCAAACTTTCCGGACCGTTGCTCGACCGCATCGATCTGCAGATCGAGGTGCCCGCCTTGCCGCCCGAGGCGCTGCAAGGCGCTGCGGACGGTGAGTCTTCCGCCACGGTGCGCGCCCGCGTCGTTCTGGCGCGCGAACGCCAGATGGCCCGGCAGAACAAGCCGAACGCGCAATTGGGGACGCGCGAGATCGACATCCATTGCCGCCCCGACGAATCCGGCACTGCGCTGCTCAAAAACGCAGTCACCCGCCTCAATCTGTCGGCCCGCGCCTATCACCGCATCCTGCGCGTCGCACGTACCATCGCCGACCTGGCCGGAAGCGAGGCCATTCTGCCGGCGCACATCGCCGAAGCCATCCAGTACCGGCGTTTCGCCAGGGAATAGCCGTCTGCGCACCAGGGATCATGCCGCGGGCATTCCGGTCTACGCATGCCTGTCTGATTCGCCGTTCCCCTGCAATACGACGAAGTTCCCGACGAAACTCCCCCTGACAAGGCTCTCCCGGTAAGCTATAAATCCAGAAGAGGCATGCCAACTAGTTCCTGACTGCCGGTAACGCCTGCCCGGTATGATTTCCGGGCTGGCGGTTTCGGGAACTATTTCGGCTGTTGTTGCGCCCGAGATTCACGATCCAGAACACGTTCCTGGAAGATTGACACCTCGAGAAAGCGCTGTGACCGATGATTCGTCGACTGTTCTGCCTGCTGATGCTCATTGGCCTGAACCTGCCAGGCATTGTCGGCGCTCTTCCCTCGGTGGCGTTGTTCTATGGCCCCGACGCGCCGGCCACCGAGCTGAAGGCGTTCGACATCGTGGTCGTGGATCCGGATCACAACCCCGATCCCGCGCTTTTGCGCAAACCCTACAGCGAACCCTACGCCTACGTTGCGGTGGGTGAAGCGCATCCGACGCGTCCGTATGCGAAGGAGATCCCCGAAGCTGCGCGTCTCACCGTCAACAAGGGATGGGACTCGCTGGTCATCAACCTGGCCTATCCCGGATGGGCGGAATTCCTTGCTGAACGTGTCGTTGCCCCGATATGGGAAAAGGGTTATCGCGGCTTTTTTCTCGACACGCTGGATTCCTACCGGCTCGCCGAAAAGTTTGACGAAGCCGCGCAGCAGGAGGGACTTGTCAGTGTCATCGAAACCCTGCACCGGCGCTTTCCCGGCATTCGCCTGATCCTCAACCGGGGGTTCGAGGTCGTGCCCAGAGTCAAGGACAAGATCCGGATGGTCGCTGCGGAGTCGCTTTTTCAGGGCTGGGATGCCAACGCCAAGCGCTATGTCGAGATCAAGGAGACCGACCGAGACTGGCTGCTCGGCGAACTACGCAAGGTGCGCGACACCAGCGGCCTGCCGGTGCTGGCCATCGATTACGTGGCACCGGCTGACCGCGCCCTGACACGCGCGACCGCCGAACGCATCAAGGCGCTCGGCATCATCCCCTGGGTGACCGACAGCGCGCTCAGCACGCTCGGGATCGGGCTACGCGAGGTCATGCCACGCAAGATAGCCGTCCTTTACGACGGGCGCGAGGCCCCCGCGCTCAATTTCACCAATGCCCACCGCTATCTCGAAATGCCGCTCAACCATCTCGGCTATGTGGCGGAATATTTCGACGTGACCAAGCCGCTGCCGCACGAACTCCCAACCGGGCTGTATGCCGGCGCCGTCGTCTGGCTGACGGGAGACCTGCCCGCGAAAACCTTTACCGACTGGACCTTGCGCCAGATCGCCAGCGGCCTGCCCATGGCGGTCCTCGGTCAGTTTCCCGTATCCCAGGACGCGCGGACGCTGCGCCAGCTCGGGCTGAGCCGCGTATCTCCTCCGGGGCCGGGATCGCTGCGCATTGCCAGCGCCGACCCGATGTTCCACGGCGAATCGCCCCTCAACCCGGATCGCCGCGCACTCGAAGCGCTCCGGCTGACGGGAACCGGGAAAGCACTGGTCGAAATTGCCGCCGAGAGTGGTGGCAATGGCGACAGCGGCAGCCGCTACACCGCCGCCGCGCTCACCGCGTGGGGCGGTTTCGTCCTGTCACCCTTCGTGGTCGAGGAAATCGCCGGAACCGAACAGTCGCGCTGGCATTTTGATCCCTTCATGTTCCTGCGCGCGGCGCTGCGCCTGCCACCCATGCCGGTACCGGACACCACCACGGAGAGCGGCCGGCGCCTGCTGACCGTGCACATCGACGGCGACGGTTTTCCCTCGCGCGCGGAGGTGGAGGGATCGCCGCTCGCCGGGCGGGTGCTGCTCAACGAGTTCCTGACACGCTACCGGATACCGCATGCGATGTCGGTCATCGAAGCCGAGGTCGCGACACATGGACAGCACCCCAAGGAGGCTGCCGAGATGGAAGACCTCGCCCGGCGCGCCTTTGCCCTTCCGCACGTGGAAATCGCCAGCCACTCCTTCACCCATCCGTTCCGCTGGGACAGCACGGTCAAGCACGGCGTGTTCAAGGATGCCGAAGCCGACGAGTCCTACCACCTGGAGATTCCGGGCTACACCTTCGATCTGGAGCGGGAGATCGTCGGCTCGACGAATTACATCCGCGACCGCCTCGCGCCGCGCGGCAAACCGGTCCGCCTCTTTTTCTGGACCGGCGACACGGCGCCCGGCGCCGACGCACTCGGCTTTGCCGCGAACGCCGGCCTGCTCAGCATCAACGGAGGTTCGACCCAGATCACACGCAGCAATCCATCGCTCACCGCCGTATCGCCGCTTGGCATCCGCAAGGGCGGCTATCGCCAGGTTTACGCGCCGGTAACCAACGAGAATCTGTACACCAACCTGTGGACCGGCCCGTTCTACGGATTCCGCCGCGTCATCGAGACCTTCACGATGACCGAGAGCCCGCGCCGCCTCAAGCCGATCGGTCTCTATTACCACTCCTACTCCGCCACCAAGAAAGCCTCGATCGCCGCCCTGCACGACATCTACCGCTGGGCGCTCACACAACACGCCCATCCCATCTACGTCTCCGAATACATCCGCAAGGCGCTGGACTTCGACAACGTGGTGATAGCCCGCGAAAACGACGCCTGGCGTATCCGTGGCACCGCCGACCTGCGAACCGTGCGCGCACCGGAATCGCTCGGGCAGGCAGATTCCTCCACGTCTGCAGCAGTCGCCGGCTTCCGCCCCGGCCCTGAGGGCAACTACGTACACGTAACCGGAGAAGACGTCCTGCTGCGTTTCTCGGCCGCTCCTTCCGCGCCGTACCTGCACGACGCCAACGCCAGGATCGTGGATTGGCAGACGCAAGGCCGCGGTTTCCGCCTCGCGCTCAAAGGCCACCAGCCGCTCGAATTCTCGCTGGCCGCCAGCGCAGGCTGCAGCGTCAGCGTCAACGGCAAATCCGCTTCCTCCCGCCGCGTCAGCGGTAACCTTCAGGAGTTCACTCTCGGCGATGCTGCTGCAACGATCGAAACTCGCTGCCGCGACCGTTGAGCGACCGCGCCTGGCTTCGCCCTGGTCAATCGCCCTGCTGGCGGCGATGCTGCTCGCCTTGCTTGCCGCCATCTATCCGCATCAGGCACTGGTCGGGCGCGTGCTCAACGCGCCGGCCAACGACCTCACCGAAGCCTACCTGGTCAACTTGCTGCGCACCGACCCGCAGAATCCGAAACTTCGCCTGGTGCTGGCCCGCAACCAGTTTCAGGCCGGCCTCTACGACCGCGTGCGCAAGACGCTCGCTCCGGCCCTCGAAGGAAACGACCCGAACGCGCGCCAGGAAGCGGTGTGGCTTCTCTGGCAAAGCGAAGAGACCCGCTACCGCCGCCTGCCGGAAGACTCGCCGCAACGTACCGCCCGGTTGAAGGCACTGCGCCTCCAGTTGAGCGAGATCGCCGAACAGGATTGGAGCGACGACTTTCTGGCCGAGATCGCCCGCAAGGCTCTGGCTTTTGGCGACATCGATCTCGGCCTGCGCATCCTGCAACGGCTGGCCAGCCGCCCTCACGGCAAGGGCGCGCACTGGTACGAGGTCGCGGCACAGAGCGCGCTGGCCAACGGCGAATACCGCGCGGCGGCCGGCTTCTACCTGATCATCTGCGAACGCGCAAGCGAGCTCACCGAGCAACGGCGCAACTTCCTGCTGGCGATGCGGACGCTGCAATCCGGCGACCGCATGGCGGAAGCCCTGGAAATTGCCGAGCGGCAACTGGCCCGGAATGCGGCCCTGGCCAACGACAGCGAAGTCCTCGAGCTGCTGGTGCAATTCGCCCGCGCGGCACGGCGCCCCGATCTGGCCGACAAGTACGCCCGGCGCCTGCTGCGCCTGTCACTTATGGAACAGATGCGGCGCGAACAACTGGTGGAGCGCGGCTTCGATGCGGCCCCCCGGCATGTGGCCCTGACCAGCGACGACTCCCGGCAGGGTCAGCCGTCCGGCCCCAGGCTACCCTTTGACGACCGCATCTACTCGCTCGGGTACGACGCCTTCCTGGACAACCGCAACCTGGAGGACGCGTGGAAGGTAGCCGCATCGGCGGTGCGCCAGGCGCCCGACAATCTCGTCTGGCGCGAACGCCTGGCGCGTGTATCGGAGTGGAGCGGCCGCCCGCGCATCGCCCTCGAACACTGGCTCTTCCTCGCCCGCGCGAGCGGCCGCGACGAAGCCTGGCAAGGCGTCCTGCGTCTCGCGCCCGGCCTGTTCGACGACGAAGCCCTGCGCGCCGCGCTGCACTATCAACTGGCGCGCCAGCCCGATGACCGGAAGATGCTGCGCGAACTGCTGGCCATCCATGAACGTCTCGGCGATCCGCAGGGCGGCATGCGTCTTCTTGAACAGACCTACCAGCATACGCGCCAGCCCTGGCTGCTCGAACAGATGGCCGACCTGGCGCAGCGGGCCGGCGACGACGAGCTTGCCCTGCGCCATTGGCAGCGGGTCATCGATACCGACGGTTTGACGCCCGCGCGGGCTGTCCGGATGGCTACGCTGTTGCTGCTGCGAGGCAGGGCGGACGACGCTATGGCATGGCTCGAACGTGCGCAGGACAGCGCTGCATCAACCGACGTCGCCTTCTGGCGCCTCACCGCCGAACTCGCGCAACGCCGACAACGGGAAGCCACGGCGATCGCCGCGTACCGCCGGCTGATCGGGCAGGACAACGATGGCGCGGAGGCCCGCGACTATGAGGCACTGCGCCAGTTGCTCGGCGAGCATCCCCACGAAGCCGCACAGATCGCCATGGCCGCGTGGCGGCGTTTCGGCGAGCCGCGACAGCTGATCCATGCGCTCGGCCATCTGGCTGTGGAGGAGCGCTGGGTCGAGATGGGGCACCTGCTTGCCGAAGTCGACGAGGCAACGCGGCAGCCTCTGCAGCGCCAACCCGACTTCCTGGTGCTCGCCGCCCAGTACCACCTCCACTCCGGCCAGCCGCAACGCGCCCGGCAGGATCTCGAAACCGCTCTGCGCATCGCGCCGGAAAGCACGGAGATTCGCTCGGCGCTCCTCTGGATGCTGGTCGACGGCAGCGACGGCACGGCCCTGCGCCAACTGCTCGCCACCCACGAAGCGGAATGGCAGGGCGACCCGGCGCTGCACGATGCCCTCGGCGCAGCCTACCTCACGCTTTCGCTGCCCGATATCGCCCTGCGGCGTTACTACACGCCGCACCTGCCCGAACATCGCGATGACTTTCTGTGGTTGATGAACTATGCGGATGCGCTGGAACAGAACCAGGACATCGACCGCGCCTGGCAATTGCGCGAGCAACTGCTTGCCGACGAACGACGGCGGGGCGCCGCTCCGGATTCGCTCGCTCCCCGAGAACAACAGGCCGTGCAGCGTGCCGCGCGCGCCCGCTTGCTGCTCGCCCAGCGCCCGGGCGATGCCGGACTCGACGCGCTGCGCGAGTTGCTGCGGCTGGACATGGGGCCGGGCCAGCCCCTTGGCGAGCTTTCCCCCGCCGCCCGCGACCTTGCGCTGGCCTGGCTTCAGGAACACGCGGAGCCCACCGCGGCGCGCGGCTGGCTGTGGCAGCAATACGCGCGTACGGCCAGCCGCCCGCTCTGGGCGGAGGTGTCGCAGGCGCTCGCCGAAGGCGACCGCGAGGCGGCCGGCCAGCTGCTGGAGCGACATGAAGCCGAGCTCTCGCCGCAGCAGCGCATCTCGCTCGCGAGTGAACTCGGCGACGTGCGCCGGATGCAAAGCGATGCTTTCGAAACACAAACCGTGCAGCACGCCGACGATTCCTTGCACCTGCAACTGAGCGAGTCCTTGCTCGCCCATTCGGACCATGCGGGTGCCAGTTACATCCGGCGCGACCTGGGCAGCTTCATCGAAACCGATCAGTCGGCGCGCTGGCATCTCGCACTGGCACCGAACCTGACACTCGATCTGGGCGCAGGCCGCGTGAGCCGTAGCGAAGTGGACACCGCCGACATCGGTGCCGCGCCCGACGAGACGTATCGCAGCGCGCGCTTCACCTGGCGCCATCCCGACGGCGAGACGCGCCTGACCACCGAAGACCGCGACAGTTTCGCCAGCTACACGCCCGTCATGATCGAGCACGAACAGCGCCTGGACGATCGCCTGGCCCTGAATCTGTCCATCGGCACGCAGCAGCCCGCCAACGAGTCGACCACGCTACGCGTGGCGGGAATGAAGGACCGTGCGGCGATTTCGCTAAGCTATCGGCCGGAACGCACTGTCCGCGTCGGCGTCGGATACGCCTTGGAAGACTTTTCGACACAGACCGGCGAAGACGTCGGCGACGCGAAAACATGGCAGCTTGAGGCAGCCTACGCGTTGCGCACCGAGCCTCGCGATCTCGAGGCGGGCGTGTTCTGGGAAGACCATCGTTTCGGCCGGCGTGCCAACAGCAGCATTTTCGACGCACGCCTCAACCGTCTTCTTCCCGCTGGCATGACCTCTGCGAACGAACTCGGCCCCGATTTCTTCCTGCCCGACGATTTCCGCTTCTACGGCGTGCGCCTGTCCACCGACACCCGTTTCGAGCGTGAGTACACCCGCGCCTGGCGGCCGTTCGCCACGGTTGCGCGCACTTGGCACAGCGAACTCGGGGCCGGTTACGACCTGGCCGCCGGCGTCGCGGGCAGCGTATTCGGCGCCGATCACCTGAGCTTCGGCTGGAAGCTCAGCAAGGGCGGCTCGACCACCGGCGGCCTGATCCGCGAGATCGGCCTGACATATCGAATCCACTATTGACCCAGGAGACCCGCATGAAAAATGCCACGAACTGCTTCCTCCCACGCCAGGCTTTTTTCCGCCTGATCCTGTCCTGCTGGCTGGCCGCGCTGACCGCCTGTTCCACGCTCGACCACAGCGCGCCGCCCGCCCTCGACAGCGCGGCGCCCTGGGTTGTCCTGCCGTTCGTCAACAACACCGAGACGCCGCTGGCCGCCAGTCGCGCCGAGGCGATTGCCGAGAACCTGCTGCGCGCCAACGGTATCGCCAAACTACGACGCTATCCGGCGTCGTTACAGCAGGAGGCCTTGTTCGATGCCGGGGAAAAACGCTCGCAGGAGGCGGCCCTGGAATGGGCTCGCAAGGAAGGGGCGCGTTATGCGCTGTCCGGCGCGGTCGACGAGTGGCGTTACAAGGTCGGAGTCGACGGCGAGCCAGCCGTGGGCATCGCCCTGTCGATCATCGACGTGAACAACGGCGAAATCCTGTGGAGCGGCTCCGGCGGCAAGAGCGGCTGGAGCCGCGAGGCGCTCTCGGCCGTCGCCCAGCAGCTCATGCGCAGCCTGATCCAGACCGGGCTTTCGGCGCGCCGCAACTGATCCGGTCCATGCAATCCACACTGACGGAGGCTCTCTGAAAGTCGCTCTGCAACGTCATCTCAAGCCGTTCAGCAATCCCTGGGCGGTGGCCGGGGAGGCACTGTTGCTGCCTTTGCTGGCGGTCGGCCTGGGCATCTGGATCAATCCGCTCGACCCGCTGTGGACGCACGCCGATTTCCCGTGGGCCTGGTTCGCGCCGGTCATCCTGTCCATGCGTTACGGGCCTTTTCCGGGCCTTGCCGGGGCGTTCGTGCTGCTTCTCGCGTGGTTCATGTTTCACGTGACCGGCTGGCTGCCGGGCGAGTTCCCGAAGCTGAACTTCCTCGGCGGGCTGATCCTGGTCATGCTCTCCGGCGAGTTCTCCAGCCTGTGGCTGGCCCGCGCGCGGCGCGCCGAGGGCGTCGGGTTCTACCTCGACCAGCGGCTCGATTACCTGACACACCAGTACTATCTGCTGCGCCTGTCGCACGACCGGCTGGAACAGGATCTGATCGGCCGCCCGATGGCCATGCGCGATGCGCTCGGCGCACTGCACGAGCTTGCCGCCCAGGCGGACGCAACCGAGCCGCTTCCCGGCGCCGACCGCCTGTTGCGCCTGTTCGCGCAGTATTGCCAGATCGAGGGCGCCGCGCTGCACGCAGCCAGCGGCGACGGGTTCGTGCCACAACCCGCCGCCCGGCTGGGCCATCTGGCGGACGATGGCCGGCTGGCCGACGACGATCCGCTGGTGCGCCACGCGCTCAGCCGGGATTGCCTGGCGCACGTCGCGGAGGCCATCGACGAGAACACCTCCAGCCGCTATGTCATCGCCGCGCCGCTCACCACCTTCGACGGGACGCGCATCGGTCTGCTCGTGGTCGAACGCATTCCGTTCTTCGCGCTGCACGAAGAAACCCTGCAGACACTCAACCTGCTGCTCGGCTACTACACCGACGGACTGGTGAAGCAATGCCTCGCGCTGAAGATCCAGGCCGCCTGCCCGGCTTGCCCGACCGAATTCGCCGCCGAGCTGCAGCGGCTGTGGCGGGTACGCACGGAATCGCTCATCGGCAGCGTCGTCGTCGCGCTGGAATTCCGCGCGCACGAAGGGCTGGACGATCTGGCCACGCACATCCGCCGGCAGCGCCGCTCGCTCGACATCAACTGGCTGATCGAGGAGAGTCCGCATCCCGTGCTCGTCACGCTCATGCCACTGGCAGGAAGCGCCGCCGCCGAAGGCTATCTCGCGCGCATCGACGAATGGGTGCGCCAGCAGAGCGGCCAGACGCTCGAACAAAGCGGCATCTCCCCGCACATCCTGCACCTCGACGACCAATCGCCGGTCGCCTTGCTGCAACGCCTTTTCGCTGCCAGCCATGTTCCGCTCTAAGCTCATCCTTGCCGCGCTGGCCTTCGAAAGCTCGGCCTGGAGCAGTCTGGCGCTGGGCAGCAGCAGCGACCGGGTCTTGCTGCTGTTTCTCGCCGCCCACGCCGCTTCCAGCGCGCTCATCGCGTCGTTCGCGTGGGCCTTGCTGCCATCCCGGATGGCCAGACCGCGCCTGCCCGTGCTGCTGTTCCTGTTCGGAATGGGATTCACCGTGCCGCTGCTCGGGTTCGTCGGCGTCGTGGCCGGCGTGCACTACCTGCGCCTGCTGCCGCCGCGTGGGCGCCAGGAACGCTTCAGCGCCGTCGAGCTTCCGGAAATCGATGTACATCTGGGACACGGAACCGGGTTCCGCCAGGCCGGTATGCGCGCCTTTCTGGCCAACAGCGCCGCGCCGATCGCCAGCCGGCTGCGCGCGCTGGTCGCGCTGCAGAACATCTCCGGGCGCGTCGCGTCGCCGCTGCTGCGCGACGTGCTCACCGACCCCTCGGAAGACATCCGCCTGCTCGCCTACGGCATGCTCGACAGTAAGGAAAAGCACCTGAACGAGGCCATCCATCAGCAAGCAACCCGTCTGCACGACGCGCCGCCCGACAGCGCCGAGAGACTCGACGCAACGCGCAAGCTGGCCGACCTGTACTGGGAACTGGTCTATCAGGATCTGGCCCAGGGCGATCTGCGCGAGCACGCCTTGCGGCAATCGCTCGGCTACACCGAGCAGGCGCTGGCAAGCGCGCCCGACGATGCGGCGCTACATCTGCGCCACGGCCGCCTGCGCCAGTCGCTCGGACAGCCGCTGGCCGCGCGCGCGGCATACGACCGGGCGCTGACGCTGGGCATGCCGAAAACGCGCATCATCCCCTACCTTGCCGAAGTCGCCTACGACCTCAACGACCATGCCGGCGCGCGTGCGCTGATGCGCGAACTGGGCGACTGGCAGTCGCTGCCGCGCCTCAGGCCGGTCATTGCCTACTGGAACCGGACATGAGCTATCCCCGCGCCGACGATGCCGATATCTGCCTGCTCCTGGAGGGAACCTTCCCTTACGTGAGCGGCGGCGTCTCGAGTTGGGTCAACCAGATCATCCGCGCTTTCCCCGAAATCCGCTTCGCCATCGTGTTCATCGGCAGCCGTGCGGATGATTACGGATCGATGAAATATGCGCTTCCCGACAACGTGGTGCATCTTGAGGTGCATTACCTCTACGACTTCACCACGCCGGAGAAGAACCCCAAGCCGCGCCACGGCGACACGGTAGCCTTCGAGGGCGTGGACCGGTTGCACAAGTGCTTCCGCCACGCCGGAAGTCCCGACCCGGCGCTGGAAGCATTCCGCGCCATCGCTCCGGAGATTCTTCCGGGCGGCAGCCTGCCGGAAGGCGACTTCCTGCACTCCAAGGAAGCCTGGGAGATCGTCAGCAAAGGTTACCGCGAGCAATGTACCGACCCGTCGTTCGTCGATTATTTCTGGACGGTGCGCATCATGCACGCGCCGCTGTGGAAGCTGGCGCGCATCGCCCATGCGTTGATTCCGGCCCGCGCCTACCACAGCGTGTCGACCGGCTATGCGGGATTTCTCGGCGCCTTGCTGCACCAGATCCGCAAGCGTCCGTTGATTCTTTCCGAACACGGCATCTATACCAAGGAACGCAAGATCGACCTGTTCAAAAGCGAATGGATACGCGACAACCGCAACGTGTTCCAGCGCGATCCGACGGAACTGTCCTATTTCCGCCAGATGTGGATTCGCTTCTTCGAATGGATGGGGCGCTTCTGCTACGAGGCAGCAGACCCGATCATCGCGCTCTACGAGAACAATCGCCTGCGGCAGGTCGCTGACGGCGCCCGGCCGGAACGCACCTTCAACGTGCCCAACGGCATCAGCCTGAAGCGCTTCGCCCCCCTGCGCGCGCTGCGCCCGGCCACGCCTCCTCCCGTGTTGTGCCTGATCGGACGCGTGGTGCCGATCAAGGATGTGAAGACGTTCATCCGTGCCATGCGGCGGGTGGTCAACCAGCTGCCCGAGGCGGAGGGCTGGATCGCCGGCCCCGAGGACGAGGACCCCGGCTACGCCGCGGAATGCCGCAATCTAGCGGAAAGCCTGGGCATCGCGGATAACGTGAAATTTCTCGGTTTCCAGAAGGTCGACGAGTTGATGCCGAAGATCGGACTGACGATTCTTTCGTCGATCAGCGAAGCGCTGCCGCTGGTCATCCTCGAAGGCTATGCCGCCGGCGTACCGACCGTCTCCACCGACGTCGGCTCCTGCCGCCAACTCATCGAGGGGCTGGAGCCGGAGGACAGGGCATTGGGGCCATCAGGTGCGGTGGTTAACATCGCCGATCCGCAGGCGCTCGCCGATGCCGCCATCGCCCTGCTGGGCGACCCGGCCGCGTGGCAGGCCGCCAGCCAGGTCGGCATCGCACGCGTGGAGCGTTACTACACGGACGACCTGATGTTCGCGCACTACCGGCGTGTTTACGAGAAGGCGCTCGCCGCGGAGGACGACTGATGGCCGGCATCGGATTCGAACTGCGCAAGCTGCTGAGGAAGGACACGCTGGCCGGTCTGCTGCAGGCCTATGCGTTCGCAGGCATTATCGGCTCCGGCCCGTGGGTGTTGTCCATCGTGGGCATTCTGATCATCGGCCTGCTGAGCAGCACGGTCGTCGTTCCCTCGTTTCTCGTCACCCAGTTCCAGACCTCGGTGACCTATCTGATCGCAACCAGCCTGATCCTCACCGGCGGCCTGCAACTGGCATTCACGCGCTTCGTCTCGGACCGCCTGTTCGAAAAGCGCGACGAGATCGTGATGCCCAATCTCAACGGCCTGCTCACGGCCGTGCTGCTCGCCGCGTCGGCGATCGGCATCCCCTGCCTGTTCTTTTTCCTTCCCGGATTCAGCGTCGTCTATCGGCTGCTCATGCTCGCCAGTTTCGTCTTGATGTGCGCGATCTGGATCGTGACCATCTTCCTGTCCGGGATGAAGCGCTACAAGGCCATCGTCGGACTGTTCGCGCTCGGCTATACCATTACCGTCGGCGCTGCGCTGCTGCTGCGGCCTTTCGGCCTGGAAGGGCTGATGGCGGGCTTCGTGCTCGGGCATGGCGTCCTGCTCGGCGGCATGTGGCTGCTCACGGCGCACGATTTCCGCCCGACACAACTGATCGCCTTCGACTATGCGCAACGCAAGAGCATGTATCCGATCCTGCTGGCCATCGGCGTGCTATACAACCTCGGGATCTGGGCCGACAAGTTCATGTTCTGGTTTTTCCCGGACACTTCGGAGCCGGTTGTCGGAGCGCTGCGCGCCTCGATCATCTACGACCTGCCGGTTTTCCTCGCCTACCTGTCGATCATTCCGGGCATGGCCGTGTTCATGGTGCGCATCGAAACCGATTTCGTCGAGTATTACGACAGGTTCTACGACGCGGTGCGTAGCGGTGGATCGCTGGAGTACATCCAGGACATGCGTGACGAAATGGTCTACTCGATCCGGCAGGGGCTGGCCGAGATCGCCAAGATCCAGACCCTGGCGGTTCTCGTCACCTTCGTCGCCGGCCCCAGCGTTCTCGATGCGCTCGGCATCTCATCGCTGTACCTGCCGCTGCTGCACATCCAGGTCATCGGCGCCGGCCTGCAGGTCGTCCTGCTCTCCGTGCTCAACATCTTCTTCTACCTCGACCTGCGCCGGATCATCCTCGGGCTGTGCGCCGAGTTTCTCGTTCTCAACCTGGTTCTGACCGCTTTGACGCTGTGGCTGGGCGCCGCATTCTATGGCTACGGCTTCACCCTGGCCGTGTTGATCACCCTCGTCACCGCGTTGGGCATTCTCGACTACAAGCTGACCCATCTCGAATACGAGACGTTCATGCTGCAGTAGGCAAGGGCGATCGCCCGCTTGATTTGTCAGGTCAACCGGGACACGGACATCTCCACGCAATTCTCGCTGACCACGAACTCCGCCTCGGTCCTGGCGCGGATCTCATCGAGCGAAACGCCCGGAGCGATCTCCGTCAGCACCAGCTTTCCGTCGATGAAGCGGAACACCGCCAACTCGGTGACGATCGTGCTCACCTTCTTCGCCGCCGTCAGCGGCAGCGTGCAACGCTTCAGGATCTTCGCCCCGCCGTCCTTGGTCGCATGCTCCATGGCCACGATCACGTTCTTCGCGCCCGTCACCAGGTCCATCGCCCCGCCCATGCCCGGCACCATCTTTCCGGGCACCATCCAGTTGGCCAGGTTGCCTTCCTGGTCCACCTGCAGGCCGCCCAGCACGGTCACATCGACATGCCCGCCGCGGATGATGCAGAAGGACAGGGCGCTGTCGAAGAAGGCCGTGCCCGGCACCATCCCGCACGGCTTGCCGCCGGCGTTGACCAGGTTGGGCAGGG
>Ga0316613_10001863_pt1 | contig 14027 bp, 10 predicted proteins | sample OWC_soil_day10_C_2_FD_207647 | JGI IMG/M metagenome (GOLD analysis project Ga0316613, IMG submission 207647) | Wetland soil microbial communities from Old Woman Creek delta, Ohio, United States - OWC_soil_day10_CT_b | ecosystem: Environmental > Terrestrial > Soil > Wetlands | place: USA: Ohio...
GTAAAAAAGTAACATGTTCTTTCATTTTACTCGCCTCAACTTTCATTTTTATATTTAGGATTAAATTATAATCCTTTTCATTATTTTAATAGGGAACAACAATAATCCTGCAAAAATTTATATTTATTACACATTTTTCCTAAGTGTTATATACTTGCAATGATCAATCATGTAATCATTTATAATAAAAGTGCGAAAAATGGATTATTCTAAAAAGCCGTTTTTGATTTATTATTTTATTTTAGGTGGTGATAATAGGCCGAAACGTTGGGTGTTGTTAGAATCTAACATTAGAAGGTGGTATTAGCATGGGCAAGAGTAATTTTAAGTGGCTGGTTTTGATGGCCATCGGGTTTGGCGCTTTTGTTACAGGAATGAATACGTTGACTGTGGCGCCGATTCTTGGAGATATGGCGAAGGACTTGGGAATGTCAATTCCTGCAGCGCAAGCCAGTTTTTTAGGAATCTTCGTTTTTGTTGTTTCGATTGCCACACTGGTATCGGGTGCCTTGGCGGATCGTTTTGGCATTATTCCGGTTCTGGTGACTGCTGCAATCGCTTCCATTTTGGCAAACCTTTTATATCCGCTGTTTGGTCATAATTATATGTTTGTTGTTTTGATGCGGGTTATCCAAGGGGCTGCCGCCGGTGGAATTTTTTCCTTGCATTCCTTGTGCGCTGCGCATTGGTTTTCCGAAAATCAGAGGGGAATGACGATCGGGATTGGCATGACCATGCTGAACGCCGGTATGGCAGCTGGTATCTTTTTTAGCCCGCTGGTATTTGAGATGGTAGGCAACTGGCGTGCTACTCTAGGCTGGATAGGCCTTGCTCAACTGGTTCTTTTTGTGTACATAGTGATAGTCGCGTTAAACTATAGGGCCAATGAGCCAAAACATGCCGCTGCGGCTTGTGAAAATGAGGAGAGCAGCTGGTCAAGTCTGAAAGACGCACTAAAGCAGCCGACAACGTATTTGGGGATTATTATGTGCATGCTTATTTCTTGGCTCTTAAATGCGCTTAATGATTTGACACCGCAGTATTTTGCTCTTGAAGCACCTGTTGGTGTCGGTTTTGGCCGGATGGTCGCAGGTTCCCTCATGCTGGTGGTACAAGTAGGAACCATCTTTGGTGGTCTTGTTGGCGGTTTTGTTATGGACAAGATATTCAAAAGCAATCCTAAACCAGTCTTGTTATTAGGCTTTATCTTATGTGCCGTAAGCATTTATCCTATTTTGTTCCCGGCTTTCTACAACAATACGCCACTCTTAATGGCAGGTCTGTTTGTCGCAGGGTTGGCGGTCGCCTTCTTAAATCCGGCGGCAGCGGTATTTGTTGCTCAGGCGTATCCTGAAAAAATTATTGGCCGTGTCGTTGGTTTGTGGCTGGGTATTGGCGCTTTCGGTGGTGCCCTGGGGGTTTTTGCGGGTGCGTTAGCGCTGCATAGCACAGGCACGTTCCAATTAACGATTACGATGTTTGCCGGAGTGGCGATTTTGGGGATGATTTTTTCCCAGATTTTGAAAAAGGGCTACTTTGAGTCCTAACTAGGGGTTTTATAATAGTAAGAAGGTTGTCATAGGAGGCAACTTCGGCAATTTGTTCTAAAAACCTGATAAAGAAATAAATGCCTGGCAAATGCCAGGCATTTATTTCAAGAGACTTTTATCGCATTCAATAGATCTTGCTTGATTTTGTCCAAACCCAGCCGAACCACCATTCTCGACATGCGTTCCCGATTTTGCGCGTTTTCACGGTAGTACTGGATAATTTTATCAACTGCCGTCAGTACTTCTTCTGACGAAAGATCCTCAAACAATGTATCGGCCAGGCGGGGTTTAAGTCCCGCGTTGCCGCCGATCATGACCGTATATCCTTTCGGCGTGCCCATTATGCCGATATCCTTGATAGCTGGCTCGCTGCAAGAAAACATGCAGCCGGATACCGCCATTTTGAATTTGCCGGGAAGGTCCATCCCATAATACTTTTTATCCAATTCCAGCCCCAACGATACGGCGTCCTGCTGGGCCATTTTGCAGAAATGTGTTGCAGGGCAAATCTTGACACCATGTAAACATAATCCAATGGCATGTCCCTTGGGTATGGAGAGTTCTTCCCATATTAGATCAACTTTATCCTCGTCGATGCCGATGATAGCAATTCGTTGTTCTCCGGTAATCTTGAGCGCCTGAGCGCCATATTTTTCGGCTACATCGGCGATTTTGCGCAGGATATTAAAGTCCAGGATAATACCTCCTGGAATATGAGGCGAAATGGCATAGGTTTTTTTATCACGTTGCAGCACAGCTTTCTTTTCTAGCAGATTGGTTTTTATTTCCACAATTGTTCCTCCTTTTCTATCAAAGGATTAAGCCGCCAATTGTACTCTCATCTCAATAACAGAATTTATTTCGGTATTCGCCTTGCATTGACGAAATCCTTCCCCAGAGAATATTGGGGAGCAGCAAACCTTAAGGTCTCGGAAAAAGGCTTGACAGACTCATTAATTTTTTATTAAATAGGCCGCTTCTATATTGAATTACATGGCTAAACATGTTATTTTATTCACACAAGGATAAAATATTTCCAAGAGGGGGATCGATGCGAGATTCTTGAGCACATACTAAGTGACGAAGACGGTCATATTGACGAGATCGAAGAGCTGCAAGACCAGGTTTCCCAGATGACTTTGCCGATTTTCCTATCGGCGCAGGTGGGATAAACTACACTACTTATTAACGGCATCTACCGTCAGCAAAGCGGGTCTATTTTTTGCTAAATCACGGTTAACTAATGTTTTTTTGAGGCTAAGTTTCTGCTGGGTAAATAGTTAAAAGCATATATTCATGGTTGTACTATCTTGGTATCTGTCTTGAAATATAACTGTTTAGAAGGAGAAAATGATGAACAAAATTGAATTAGCCCCAGGAGTTTATTTTGTTGGTGCTGTTGATTGGAATCAGCGGGATTTTCACGGTTATAACACACCGCGTGGAGTGACTTATAACTCCTATCTGATTGTGGATGAGAAAATCTGTCTGATTGACACCGTAAAAGCTCCGTTTGCTGCTGAGCTCTTAGAACGTATTAGTGATATTATCGACCCTGCAAAAATAGACTATGTAGTTACTAATCATGTTGAACCGGACCATTCCAGCGCATTACCAGCCATTATGGCTAGAGCGCCGCAGGCTAAGGTTGTTCTAACCGAGCAGGGGCGTAGCGGCATTCTCAAGCACTATCAGCAAAACTTTGATTTTCAGATAGTTCAAGAGGGTGATGTCCTTGATCTGGGACACCGGAGACTGCGCTTTTTCCCGCTGCCGATGCTGCATTGGCCGGATTCGATGGCTAGTTACTTGGAAGAAGACCAGATACTCTTTTCGAATGACGCTTTCGGCCAGCACATTTGTACAACGAAGCCGTTCGATGATGAAAACAATCTGGCTGACGTCATGTATGAGGCATCAAAGTATTATGCTAATATTCTCATGCCTTTTGGCAAAATAGTGACAAAAGCCTTGGCGCAATTGAAGCCCCTGCCCATTAAAATAATTGCTCCCAGTCACGGCGTAGTGTGGCGCTCCCATATTTCCGATATTGTAAGTAAATATGCCGATTGGGGTCAGGGTAAGACCGTCAAGAAAGTGGTCATTGTTTATGATACCATGTGGGGTAGCACAGAACGTATGGCCAGGTATATCCTGGATGGTCTAGCGGCAGCAGGAGTGACTGGCACCCTTTTTAAAATGTCTGCCTCGACACGTAGTGAAATCATGGCGGAAGTGCTTGAGGCAAGAGGGGTTCTGATCGGTTCTTCTACAATAAATACCAGTGTATTGCCCACTATCGGCGGTTTACTAATATACATGAAGGGGCTCAAGCTTTCCGGAAAAATAGGAGCAGCGTTTGGCGCTTATGGCTGGGGTGGCACCGCGCACACATTTACCGAGGAAATGCTTAAAGGGGCTGGAGTTGAACTTGCTGCTTCCGCCCTTAGAGTGCAGTGGACACCTAACCAGGATGAAATTGATAAATGTTTTCAGTTTGGTCTGGACTTTGGGAAACGCGTGTTAGAAACACCCTAAGTTGTAGCCAAGAAAGTGATTTTAGCTCACAGTTAGTATTCTCTTAGTAACAATAGACAGTGAAATAAGTGCATTTAAAAAGAGAAAGGGCAAACCGTTGCGGTTTGTCCTTTCTGACAAAAATTTTCGCTTAAATAGCAGGTGGCAGGGAAGTAATAACGAAAAATTTAAGAATATAATATTTCTATTTATCTTCAGTGTAACATTGAACTTTTATTAACAGGAAGGTGCATAATGAGCAGCATAAGTGAAAAATACCACCGTTCCAGCTTACAGCGGATTGCGCGCAGGGTGATGCTTGAAAGAGGCCTTCTCCCGGATTTTTCTGATCAAGCCATAGCTGAACTCCGTTCATTACCCGACACTATTTCCAAACCAGACAAATCTATCCGTGATATGAGAGATCTGTTGTGGTGTTCGATTGACAATGATGATTCGGAGGACCTGGATCAGCTTACGGTTGCCGCTGAGTTGCCTGACGGAGCCGTAAAAATCCTTGTTGCCATCGCCGATGTGGATGTCTATGTAAAAAAGGCGTTAGCCATTGATGAGCATGCAAGACATAATACCACTTCCGTTTATACAGCCGCGCAGGTATTTACCATGTTGCCCGAAAAGCTTTCGTACGATCTTACTTCCTTGAATTACGAGGAAGATCGCTTGGCCCTAGTGGTTGAGAGCGTCATCTCCGCAAATGGAGAGATGCAGGATTCCAATATATATAGAGCGTTAGTCCGCAATCGGGCCAAGCTTGCATACAACAGCGTTGCCGCATGGCTTGACGGCAATGGTCCAATGCCGGAGGGTATCAACAATGTAGCTGGGTTGCCCGATAATCTCCGGCTGCAACAGCGGGTGGCGCAAAAGCTTAAAAGTATCCGGCATAATCACGGTGCGCTTGACTTCGAAACTATAGAAGCCCGCCCCGTTTTTGATGAAGAAGAGATAATAAGTTTAGAAGTTCAAAGCAGGAACTGCGCTAGGGAAATTATCGAGGATTTAATGATTGCTGCCAACGGAGTAACAGCGAAGTACCTTGAAAAGAAAGGATTCCCTTCCCTGCGGCGTGTTGTCCGTACGCCCAAGAAGTGGGACCGTATCGTAGAAATTGCTGCGCAGCATAATTATGTGTTGCCCAGGGATGCCGAACCCAAGGCATTAGCACAATTTTTGGCTGCTATGAAAGCCTCCGATCCTCTCCGCTTTCATGATCTTTCTCTCAGTATTATTAAATTATTGGGTGCCGGAGAATATGTCGTTGAACGGCCAGGAGAACCTCCGCTTGGGCATTTCGGGCTTGCGGTCAAAAATTACGAGCATTCTACCGCTCCAAACCGCAGGTATCCGGATGTAATCACTCAGCGATTATTAAAGGCTGCAATAGCAGGAGACCCTGTTCCTTATGAAATCAATGAACTTGAGATGATCGCCAGGCACTGTACCGAAACCGAAAATATTGTACGGAAGGTCGAGCGCCAGGTGGAAAAGTCAGCCGCGGCAATTCTCATGGAAGGAAGAATAGGGGAAAAGTTCGACGCAATTATTACCGGCGCATCAGAAAAAGGGATATGGGTTCGTTTGCTGCAACTGCCTATTGAGGGGAAGCTTGCGGAGCATTTTTCCGGTCAGGCGGTGGGGCATCGAGTCCGGGTAAAATTAATCCATACCAACGTCGAACAAGGATACATCGATTTTAAGAGAATAGGTAGGTAAGACCCTGATTAAGGAAAAACCGGCACTCATAGTTTTAGCTATAGGTGCCGGTTTTTGTTGGTTAAGGCATTTAGTTAATGCGCACTGAATGAAACGTAACGTCTTGTAAAACCGGAACTTAAGAGGGATAATTTAACTCGGGAAGTGAACTGTCTAAAGTTAGATGGTGATACATGGTTATGAGACAGGGCAAAGACGCAGGTTACTTTTTACAGCAAGTAAGCAATAATTTGAGCACGTTGGCATGGTGATCCTCGATGCAATTCAAAGCAGTAGATAAATCATTGGCGGCTACTGCCTGGTAAATAGACAGATGGTCTTGAATCTCAAGATAGGGAAAACCCAGAGAAGTGAGCTGATTTGCATAGATTGTGTGAATGATTTCCAACTGTGCGGCGAGGTGCTCCCATGATTTCTGGAGGCGGGTATTATCCGCGAATTTGTAAAACGTATCATGAAAATGTTGGGAAACTGTCGGGTCTTGTTTTTGTTGTTCAATATGGGAGAAAAGTTCGTCGGCAATGACGGTAAAATCCGCTTTCTTCATAGCTAATTTTAAAGCACTGCAATCAAGGGAGGAATACATTTCTTGCAGTTCGACAACATCATCCGACGTAAACTCGATTACTTTTGTGCCGATATTGGGGAGATATTCAACGAGACCCTCTTGGTGCAGCCGACTAATGGCCTCGCGGACAGGGCTGCCGCTAACACCGTATTTGGCCTGAAGCTCCCGTATGTTGAGTTTTTGACTGCAGGCAATAGATTGGCTCAAAATATCATTGCGCAACAGGTGATATATTTGCTCGGTAAAAACCTGTTTAACTAATTTAGCCATGGTGTTCTCCTCGAAAGCGTGATTGGTGGGCATCCGTCAGTACTTTTTTTAGAAGTATAACAGTAAGTAAGACTGAAAAAAGATACTAGATAAATAATTCGACATATTGATGATCGATCATTTATACTCTATAATAGATGTATATTTATTATACAAAATTTTTTAACATTTATATAGTAGGAAATAAAATTTACTGCTGATTAAGCAACTTTACTTGCTAGAAAATTCTGTAGTTTATACTGGTCAGTTATTTCCCAACACATTAGGTTAAGCTAAAAAGGTATAATAGCGTCGATGATTTTGTTAAGAGGTGATACGATGGTGGCGAGGGGATATTTTAGATGGCTTTTACTTATAGCTGTAGGGCTGGCGGCAATGGTTACCGGATCAAATTCACTTCATTTAACACCCATTTTGGGTGATATTGCCAGGGATTTAGAAATTTCCATACCTGCGGCACAAAGCAGTTTGCTGGGTGTATTCATATTTATGGTTGCATTGTCGACCATATTGGCGGGGGCCATGGCGGACCGCTTCGGCGTGGTACCGGTATTATTAGCCGGGAATGTAGCCGGAGTACTTCCTAATTTGCTTTTTCCTGTGTTTGGACATATGTTTGGTGCCGTGATATTGCTTCGAATCGCTCAGGGGTTTGGCGCGGGCGCGGTATTCTCCCTGATTCCGTTGGTGGCGGCGCAATGGTTCGCAGAAGATGAGCGCGGAAGAGTGGTCGGATCGGGAATGACAATGATTAACGCCGGTATGATGATTGGCGTATTGGCATCACCGTTGATTTTTCAAGAAACGGGAAACTGGCGGGCGACCATGGGCTGCATTGGTATAGTTGAAGCCATATTGTTCCTGTATACCTTGTACATCGTTTATATTTATAAAGACCACGAAAAAGGCCGGGTGGTGCTTACTCAGCCTGCTAAACCTATTCAATATGAAATTAAACCTGAAATGCAGGTCGCTTTGCCGGTAGTAGAGGAAGACTTTGGTATGCGGCAGCTCAGGATTGCCTTAAGTAACTCTACTACCTATATGGGAATTATACTTTGCATATGTATTTCCTGGCTGCTGAATGCGCTTAATGATCTAACTCCGCAGTATTTTGCCCTCGACGCGCCGATGGGTGTTGGTTTTGGGCGGGTTATGGCCGGGCAGCTAATGGTTATTGTGCAGTTGGGAACGGTTTTTGGCGGAGTTGTGGGTGGCTTTGTCATGGATAAGATTTTCCGTGGCAACCCCAAACCGGTATTGTTTGCCGGTTTTGTTCTCGCTGCGGTTGCGATAAATGTAATTATGCTGCCGACAATTTATAATAATGCTGTTATGCTGATGATAGATTTGTTTCTAGCCGGCCTAGGGGTTGCTTTTCTTAATCCGGCGGCGGCCGTTTTTGCTGCGCAAGTGTATCCGAAGCGAATTCTTGGCCGAATTGTTGGTATGTGGCTGGGCATTGGGGCTTTCGGCGGAGCGATGGGGATTTTTGCAAGTGCCTTGGCACTCCACGCTACCGGAACCTACCAAATGGTAGTAGATATTTTTGCCGTAGTAGCGATTATCGGAATCGTGCTGGCTCAAATTATGAAAAAAAATATATTTACCGCCTAAAAAAGCATGGGTTATGGGGAAAGCGGTATTAACCGTTGTATTATTAAACAGCAATTTTCGCAACGTGTTTTAAAAAACGATGCAGATTATTATAGTTTTCCTTAAGCGGCAAAGCGAATATTTTAACGCTACTTATGATGTTTTGAGACCCGTTGTCTAAACTGTATAAACAGTGAGATAAAACCCAAGAATCGGGAAGCTCCGTATTCTTGGGTTTTGTAGTTTATAGAATGGTTCTTTATCGAACGTTAAGATTTATTATTTCTTAGGTTAAGAAATGGTTTTCTTGCCTCATTAACCTCATTTTACTAATTGTTGGGTACGTTCTGGTATGCATTTAGAATAAAGGATTGTTAAAGTCATAAAAATACAATGACCTCCCTTTTCAAAATCGGAAGGGGAATATGGAATATTATAGTAGATATATATAGGACTCTGAATAGCTTGGAAATGGCACGAAGTGAAATTGAAAGAAACTAGGAGGAATACGAAAATGGCTCAGATATTTAATGAAGGGGATATATCATTTGATCTTAGACAATCACCCATTCTCGAATTCTCATGGCATGTAAGCCCCAAATTGGGACAAATAGTGAATTCGAAGCATTTACAGTTCGATATAAAATCATTGGATACTGATAAATATTCTTACCCGTACCACTTTCATAGAAATGCTGAAGAGATATTTGTAATTCTATCAGGAAAAGCTACACTGCGAACACCAGATGGATTTGTGGAGTTATCTGAAGGTGATATTGTATTTTTTGAAATGGGCCCCAAAGGTGCACATCAAATTTATAACCATACGAAGCAGCCATGCAGGTATCTCGATATACGTACAGATGTGGGATTGGATGTTTGTGAGTATCCTGATTCAGGTAAAATAAACATTTTGCCGTATCAGGAAATATACAAAAGCGACAAGGCTGTGGATTATTATGAAGGAGAAGATAAGGTGCGAGAAAAATGGGGACATAAAAGTAATAAGTGAAAATGTATAAGGGGCAGAATACCTTTGAAATATTGATATAGCCATACTCCTTTTGAAGGGGTATGGCTATTTTTATACGTTTTTCTTATACGGCAGTCCTAAGTACGGCATCCTTAACTTCTTTGGGGATGGTGATTTTTTTCCCCTATGCTTTACCGGGACAATTTTTATGCTTAGGTGGGCTTTCGTGCTATCGAGTACAATCTTTTTGATAACTTGCTTCTTATCATTAGTTATTTTGACTGTTAGCTTGTTATTAACAGTGGTTTCCAGGATTTGGACATATCTATATCAATCTCACAAATCCGGTTCGTTTTTTATCGATGGTGATCATATTTTTTATATCACCTATGGCGTCAAGCGAGTTACCGGTTAGAGGGATCGGCATACCTTGTCCTTGCGTTCGAAAGTTTTTGTAAGGGCCTCTTTGCTGGTGATGACTTCAAAAACCGCTGTATGGCTATCTTCCTGAATCAGTTTTGCCCCCGTGATATATTTGCTATAGTCAGGCAGGGCGGCGGTTGTTTAACACTATTCGTCTGGCCTGGAATGTCGATAGAATATTCCCTATGTATTTAACATGGTAATCCTTAATATGATCCGATTTCTGATACGCCTTAATCACCGTTTCCTTAGCATCAGGAGCCGCCGCCGCTGTCATACTGGCAACGCTGGCTATAAGCAAAACAACTATAAGAGGAGCCCGCCCATAGTTTCCTTTACCCATACTTTTTTACTTTCTTTCGATTTATTAAAGGAGCAGTAAATCGTGATATACGCCCAGTATTTATAGGCATTTATTTTACTGGCAACTAATTACATATAATTGTCTTAATTCCTGCCGTTCTTTACTTTTGTATTGGGGGAAAAAATGCCATTTCGTTAGTTTGTCTAACTTTCTGAAGCGGAAAAGGATCATGAATCATAGGGGAGTTTTATGTTTTTTGAAAAAATGTTGGCAGTACTACAATCATAAGATTAAAAAAAATTGAAAAATTTATAATTGATTATTGATGATCGATCATTTATCATTTATAATAAAAATGTGAAAAATGACATTATTCTAAAAAGCCGGTTTCATTTATTATTTATTTTAGGTGGTGATAATAGGCCGGAAGTATAGGACTTTGTCAGAGTATAACATGAGAAGAAGGTGGGATTAGCATGGGTAAGAGTTATTTTAAATGGCTGGTTTTGCTAGCCATCGGATTTGGCGCTTTTACTGTAGGAATGAATACCTTGACTGTGGCGCCGATTCTTGGGGATATGGCGAAGGACTTGGGATTGTCCATTCCGGCAGCGCAAGCCAGCTTTTTGGGAATCTTCGTTTTTGTCGTTTCAATTGCCACTCTGGTATCGGGGGCGCTAGCTGACCGTTTCGGTATTGTACCGGTTTTGATAACAGCTATGCTTGCTTCCGTTTTGGCGAACCTGTTATATCCGCTGTTTGGTCATAATTATATGTTTGTTGTTCTGATGCGGGTCATCCAGGGAGCTTCCGCCGGTGGAATTTTTTCGCTGATTTCTTTATGCGCCGCGCATTGGTTTGCGGAAAATCAGCGGGGTATGACGATCGGGATTGGTATGACGATGTTGAACGCCGGTATGGCTGCTGGTATCTTCTTTAGTCCGCTGGTGTTTGAAATGGTAGGCAACTGGCGGGCCACTCTGGGCTGGATAGGTGTTGCCCAACTGGTGTTCTTTGTGTACATAGTGATCATTTCGTTAAACTATAAGGCGAATGAGCCGAAACATGCCGCTACAGTTAGTGAAAATGCGGAGAGTGGGTCTGCCCTGAAAGAGGCGTTAAAACAGCCGACTACGTATTTAGGGATTCTTATGTGCATGCTGATTTCCTGGCTCTTAAACGCACTGAATGATTTGACTCCGCAGTATTTTGCTCTTGAAGCACCGGTTGGCGTCGGTTTTGGCCGGATGGCCGCGGGCTCTTTAATGCTGGTGGTACAAGTAGGAACTATTTTTGGTGGTTTAGTGGGCGGTTTTGTTATGGACAAGATCTTCAAAAGCAATCCTAAACCCGTTTTGTTATTAGGCTTTATCTTATGTGCGGTAAGCATTTATCCAATTTTGTTCCCGGCTTATTACAACAATACGCCGCTCTTGATGGCAGGTCTGTTTGTCGCAGGGTTGGCGGTCGCCTTCTTAAATCCGGCGGCGTCGGTATTTATCGCTCAGGCGTATCCCGAAAAAATTATTGGGCGCGTGGTTGGTTTGTGGCTGGGCATTGGCGCTTTCGGCGGAGCCATGGGGGTTTTCGCGGGTGCGTTAGCGCTGCATAGCACAGGCACGTTCAAATTAACGATTACCATGTTTGCGGGCGTGGCGATAGTAGGAATGATTTTGTCCCAGATTATTAATAAAAAAAGCTGTCAAGGTTAAGCGAAGTTGTGAGATTTTGGCGGCCTAAAAATACATGCTGTAAAACACATACTAAATCGATAAGGGAGAGAATACGATGAAAAAGCAACTGATAGTTACTTTGGTGCTGGTTTTTCTTGTAAGCCTTGCCGGTACCGCCTTTGCGGCTGCTAATCCTTTTGGGGATGTTCCCGCGAACCACTGGGCCTATACGGCTGTAAACAAACTGGTGAAAGACGGTATCATTGATACCTCCGAAACTACTTTCCGGGGGGAAAAGAACATTACCCGGTATGAAATGGCGCAATTGGTAGCCCGTGCGGTATGGAACACGCAAAAAGCTACCGCGGAAGATAAAGCGCTCATTAACAAATTGGCAACGGAATTTGCCGCCGAACTCAATAATTTGGGTGTGCGGGTAGAAGCGCTGGAAAAGAAAAGTGAAAAAGCGCATTTGTTTGGTGTATTCCATGTATCCGACCAGGCCTGGAATAATAGCGGTGTATTCCATAATAGTGGAGAAAGTTTCTTCGCCAATGACGGAAATCAGCCGGAAATCGGCGTAGACTTGTTCTTTACCTACAAAGTAAACGATAACTGGAAGGTTGTTTTGGAAGACGAAGCGATTCGGGAAGTTCGTACCGGAAGTTATGGAACAGCCGCAACTAATGAAGGCATTGCTGCTGGTAATCAGCATTTAGACCAGATGTTTGCTACTGGCAAAGTAGGTGCGGCTACGGTTACCATGGGTAAATGGGATTATGTTCCTGCCTACGGTGCGGTGTTAAATATGGCGGATCGTGCCGTAACTGGTGTGCAGGCTGCATTCGGCAATAAACTGGTAACTAAGTTTACCTTTGGTTATTTGCGTGAGAACTGGACAGGAGCTCCGCTTAACGGCAACATTGTTTCTTCGACCAGCGATAACCGTTATGGGGCAGCCGAAGTGAATCTTCCGCTTTCTAATAGTGCCAATGTAAAAGCGGCTTATCATGACATTACCCGGGAAGATACGAATCATACCACGAAGATTTATGAAGTCGGTGCCGACAAAATGTTGAGCAAGGATCTGCAACTGTGGGCCACGTACGCTAAATCTAATTTTGATGAACAGAATAAGGAATATATTGCCGGCTTGAATTATAAACGGGCTGATTTTAATGTTCCCGGTTCGTACCGGTTATCGGCCCGCTACATTGATTGTGAAGCCAATGCTTCGGTAGGTCCGTCCAATGACTGGTGGGTAGGAACCGTAAACTACGGGATTCGCGGTCCTCAAGTAAATGTGCAGTATATGCTGGACAAAAACGTTGATTTGCAGGTGTGGGCCAGCTCTTTGAGCGCCACGTCTGCTACCGGCAAACTGCGTACGGTAAAAGTAGGGCTTGACTATTTCTTCTAAACGCCTGTTTTTGATATAGAACTTTGCTATATAGTAAGAAACCGTCGAAAAGATGCTAGTCATTTTGGCGGTTTCTTGCTATTGTTCAAAAGCAGCGCGTTTAGAGAAGGAACGGGAGGGAAAACGATGACAAAGTTGGATGCGGCGGTTGCCGCAGCGGAAGTAATGCAAAAAACGAGTATATTTGACTGTGAAATTGTAATTTGTGATACAGAAAAAATTATTTATGCGTTAGCATCCCAGTTTAAAGCACCGCCGAAAGATATGATTGGAAAGCCTCCCATTGGACTATTGGCAGAGTGTTTAAGTAAAAAAGAAGTGGTTAAGGGAATTATCCCCAAAGAACATTTTGGTGTTCCGGCAAAGCTTACGGTTTGTCCTATTCTGGATGAGGATGGAGCTTTATTGGGGGCCTGCGCCTCCGGCGTTAGTCTGGCCGCGCAGGAATCGCTTCATTCCGTGGCCGAAACCTTGGCCGCTACATCAGAGGAACTAAGCGGGACGGTCCATGAGCTGGGAAATACGGCGGGGCGTCTGGCTGAAGAGTTAAGCGGGGTAAAAGTCGGCAGTGAGGCTGTACTTGAGTATATTAAAAAGACGGATGGAATATTAAAATTTGTTAGTGATATTGCGGCGAACTCCAATTTGCTGGGGCTGAATGCCGCGATTGAAGCGGCCCGGGCCGGTGAGCAGGGCCGGGGCTTTGCCGTTGTGGCGGATGAAATTCGCAAGATGGCGGTGAATAGCTCTGAATCGGTGAATGAAATAAAAAAAATATTGCAGGATATTCAGCGTGAAATTACAAAAGTTGTAAATGGCATTAATAATACCTCGGCGCTGGGGGAACGGCAGGCCGCGGTCACGGAGGAAATTGCCGCGAATATGAGTTCTATGGCAAACACGGCCGGTGAAATTGAAAAACTGGCGGAAACGATATAATTATAATAAAAGTGTAAAGTGTGTAATAGATTGTACGGTATAATGAAAGAGACAATCCCA
>Ga0316613_10001867_pt1 | contig 13998 bp, 15 predicted proteins | sample OWC_soil_day10_C_2_FD_207647 | JGI IMG/M metagenome (GOLD analysis project Ga0316613, IMG submission 207647) | Wetland soil microbial communities from Old Woman Creek delta, Ohio, United States - OWC_soil_day10_CT_b | ecosystem: Environmental > Terrestrial > Soil > Wetlands | place: USA: Ohio...
TCTACGCTAGTCACGATAGGGTTACCCTGAATGGATAGGATAGCCTTTTGGCAATATATCACGCGACTTCTTGTCGCACATGGCAGCCTTGATCAGAATGAATTAAGGTTTCCTTGTTTAAGGAAATGCCATGATCCCGTATCAGAATATTTAAGGTTTCAAGCACAAAATCAACCTCTAGAGAAGCACTTAAGACATATGCTAAAATCTGTTTTGTAAAAGCATCTAGGATAGTTGAAAGATAGGCTTTTGAGCCATTTCCGTAAAACATATATGTAATGTCTGTTAATAATACCATTCGTGAACCGTGCTCTTTGAATTCACGATTAAGAAGATTATCTGCAACATTACTTGTCTTTAAAGCCTTTGCCATTCGTCGGTAAAGGGTTTGCTTTTCGTATAGGGCATCTTAAACTGAATTTATTCATAAGACGCCTTATTTTTTTCTGATTCATTCTTATCCCTATATTCAGCAAGCGCATATAAATTCCACGTTTTCCCTTATCATAGCCTCGGAACTGATAGGCCGCTAAAATGACTTCAAAATCCTTCTTGTCCTGTTCATCTTTTTTATCTCTTGCTTTTTTTGAGCAAATCCAATTGTAATAGCCAGACCTAGATACACTTGCACATTCGCATAACCAGCTGATGTTCAGCAGATTGTTGTCCTTTTGCGTCATTTGTTGGATGAGTTTGAATTTTTCTTCTGGTTTTGCTTGTACTTCCGTTGCGCCTGTCGATCTAAAAAATTGACTTTTTTTAAAAACTCATTTTCTTGTTTTAAATATTTAACTTGATGCTGTAAACGTGCAATCTTTTTCGACAGTTAAATGTTTTGTTGACGGACGACCCGATAAGCCTTTTCTTGTATCACTAAACCCTTCTTCCCTCTTGCTCATTTTTTTGAAGCGACGAGATAGGTTGTCTATTCTTTGTTTTCCCAAAGCACGAAGATCAAAGCCTGAAGCCCTTAATATCTCAGAGGGTGTTTTACCAGTCTCATATTCTGCTACAAAGTGAGCTTTAAACTCTTCGGTGTAGGTAATAGCTTTGGAACTAGCACTTTTAACATATGGGTTCTTTACTAAAAACTCCAATTGTTCATCTGTAAAATATTTTTTCCCAATTGCAGTCAACTCCTCAAAAATATTTTACAACAAAAAAAGACCCTGCAAAACAGAATCAGTTAAAAGTACGTTTTTTTAACTGTCTATTTTATAGGGTCTATTTTAGAAGGCATTGCTATTTTTTTTAGTGGAATTCCTACTTTAAATGCTTCCAGTGTGCCTGCAATAACAGCTGGTGCTCCATTCCCATCTTTCCACAGAGACCACTGCATTTCAGTATCCGTAGACCCAGGTGAAACTATATTGCAACGAATATTATACTGGGCCATTTCTAATCCTAAACATTTAGTAAACATTGTGGAAGCTGCCTTAGAAGCTGCATAAGCTGCCATTGATATTCGAGGAACTTTTGCTGCATTTGAACCAACAGTCACAATTGACCCTTTTTGACGAGGTATCATATACTTACTCACAGAACGAGATACATTAAAAACGCCTGTTGAATTAACTGCAAAAATCTTCTCCCAATCTTGATCGCTAAGTGACTCAATTAAGCCCATATGTAATACACCAGCTACATTGACTAAGATCTCAATAGGGCCGATGTCACGTTCAATTAAATCTACAACTGTATCAACAGCCTTGTTATCACTGACATCTACAGAGAAAGCCTCCACATTGTATCCTTCTGCTTTCAATTCATTTGCGAGACTACTAAGTTTTGCAGCATTATGATCTAATACAGCAACAATTGCACCCGATTCAGTTAAGGCTCTGACGACAGACTCTCCAATACCTTGAGCACCTCCTGTTACAAGCGCAATCTTCCCTTCAATTTTTAAATAGTTCATCTTACCATTTCCTTTCTTTAAATATCAACCGGAAAATTAAAGTACTAAGCTATCCTGAAGAGCAACTAATGATAATGATTATCATTAGTTGCTAACTATATCATATGAGTCGCTTAACAGTCAAGCAAAATAATACCATATATTTGATTTTGTACCTTATTTTGTATTATTTGGACTTAATGCACAAATCTCGAAAGATGTTAATAAACTCTTGCTTCAATTTAAACTGGACAAGGTAAAAAAGGTGCATCGTTTAGAGATAACCATATGTATTATAGGAGGTAGCTATATTCAGCACTATAGCTAATAAAAAAAGCCAGAAAACGTAAATAGTTTTCTGGCAGATTGTTTTTCAGATTTAGGAACTATTCCACTTTCCATTAACATCCAATCAATAAAACATCCATATCCTCTTGTTGGATCATGAACAAATACATGGGTTACTGCACCTACTAATTTACCATTTTGAATGATAGGACTACCACTCATTCCTTGAACTATACCACCTGTTTTTTCTAAAAGATCTGGATCCGTCACCTTAATTATAAGCCCTTTACCTTCAGGAGATTCTTGCAAATTAACTTTTTGAATATCAATACTAAAACGCTTAATCGTTTGTCCATCTACTACGGTTAATATTTCAGCATAACCTGTTTGTACTTGATTCATGGAAGCTACGGGTATTGCTTCAGAATATAATTCATTTGGAATTTCAGTAGCCAATTTACCATAGATGCCAAATCTGGTATTTTTCTCTATGTTACCTAATAAATGATCTTCATCAATAAATACACCAATTTTTTCTCCTGGTTGGCCCCGCTTACTATGTTGAATTCCTGATACTGATGCTAATACGATTTTTCCCTGCTCACAATCAATAGGCTGATTGGTATCACTATCTGTAATTACATGTCCTAGCGCACCATAAGCATGGGATCTGGGATCATAAAAAGATAACGTTCCAACACCAGCAGCACTATCACGTACAAATAATCCAATTCGATATCTTTTGGTATCATTACATAGTACTGGTTTTAAATTAATATTTAGTTGCTCTTCACCACGTTTTAATAAAATTTCTAAGCTTTCTTGAGCCTTACCACTATTATCAATAATTTCTGCTACTTGGCTATCACTTTGAACTTGGATACCATTAATGCTTAAAATAACGTCACCAATAGTAATACCTGCATCTTTAGCTGGAGTTGCATATTGTTCATTTGCAATTCGGACTGGAGAGTGTCCAACAATAATAACTCCACGAGAGTGTAATACAACACCAATCGAATGTCCTCCAGGAATTAATTTTATTGGTGGTAATACATCTACTTGTACGGTTCTTATAGGTATAATACCTAAAAGTTTAAATTGAACAGTAGATGTTCCTAATTTTAAAGTTTCTAAGAAGACTGATCTTGATAATGCATACTTTGATAGAGAAGATTCCATTCTGATAGTTTCTTCAAAATCTGGCTGAATAGTAAGGGTTAAGGGAAAATTAACATTAAATAGGGCAACTTCCCCTGCAATGATACGCATATGAGGCGGTAGCCCATAAATAGTACGAAACTGAGGCGAAAAACAAAAGGCAATAATCAGCGCAGCAATACACATTCCCAGCAGGGAACGGTACTTACTATTTTTCATGTTTTTGTCATTCCCCCTTATCACGTTTTTGCCACCCTTTAGATAGAGGCAGAATCAATTTTCCCTCCTGAATCAAACATTTTAAAAAGGAATTTAAACAATATAAAATAGTAGTTATTATGTTTCTACTATCTTCTTAACTTTAAACATTCCCGTTTTTAAAGGCGATTATTCTGATTTATTCGCGTATATTCCCTTGCTTTTCGATTTTAAGGAATTTTGGCGAAAAATAAAGCGCAAGCTTATGCTTGCGCTTTATTTTTCCATTTTTCTTTTTTTCTAGATGCTGATTCAAGTATTTGCTTGACATTATCCATTGCGATCTGTGTTATCTCATTACCTGCTATCATACGAGTCAGTTCTAATAGTTGTTCCTCTTTATTAAGAACATTTATGACTGTATTGGTTCTTTCGCCCTCAACTTGTTTTTTTATATAGATATGACGATCAGCCATACAAGCAATTTGGGGCAAATGTGTAATACATAATACCTGTCTGGCACAAGCTACTTTCGCAACTTTCTCAGCTACCATATGTCCAGCTTGACCACCAATTCCTGCATCAATTTCATCAAACACCATGATACCAACAGCATCACGATAAGCACATACTGTTTTTATTGCTAAAGCAATGCGAGAAAGTTCCCCCCCCGAAGCAATCTTATATAAAGGTTTTGTTTCTTCTCCCAAGTTAGCTGAAAATAGAAAAATTACGTCATCAGAGCCGTTGAAAGTAAATTGTGAGCTTGGCACTACTTTAATAATAAATCTAGCATTCGTCATCCCTAAATCAGTTAAATGTTCACTGATCTGGCTTGCGAGTATTTTAGAAGATTGTTGCCGTAATGAATTAAGATTATGGGAAAATATCCTTAATTTTTCTTCTAATTCTCTTTGTTGCTGGCTCAATGTAGTGATTGTGTGATCATAATTGTGTATATCTGCCAATTCTGCAACAGCTGAATCATAATATTCCAATATTTCCGTAATATTTGTCCCATATTTTTTCTTCAGTTTATAAATTACATCCATACGCTCTTGTAATAGAGCTAATTTCTGAGGATCAAAATCAATTTCATCTCCATATACCCTTAAATCCATACAACTTTCCTCTAGTTGATATAAGGCATCACTGACAGTAGTTAACTGCTCTTGTATACGAGCATCGTAGCGAGAAATGATTTCTAATTCATGCTTTACCTCGGCCAGAGCAGGTAAAATACCCTGCATTTCATCATTACCTTGTTCCAATAAAACATAAGAACGATTAACAGCAGTCGTAATTTTCTCAAAGTTTGCCAATACGGGTAACTGCCGCTCAATCTCTTCATCTTCACCAGGTTTTAACTGTGCTAACTCAATCTCTTTGGTTTGCCAGCTTAACATATCAATACGTTGGGCTCGTTCACGAGAATTTTGTGCAAGTAATGTTTGTTGTTTTATTAGCTCAAGCCACTTTTGATAAACTTCACGATACTGCTCTAAGGCTACCTTTGTTTTTCCATCAAAAGCGTCAAGTAAGAATAAATAAGATTCTGGACGTAATAATGCTTGATTTTCATGTTGTCCGTGCATATCAACTAGTTTTTCTCCAATTTGCCGTAAAACATTTACAGTAACGTGGCAGCCATTAATCAAGATACTATTCTTACCTTGCCTGGAAAAGCGGCGACTAATAATTAACATTGCTTCGTCCTCAATACTGATGCCCTGCTCTTCTATAATTCCATAAATGGAAGTTAACTTAGAAATATCAAACACTGCCTCCACACGAAAAAAATCACAACCAGTCCGAATGGAATCAACCGAAGCTCGATTACCTAAAATAATACTTAGTGCATCTATTAGTATGGACTTACCAGCGCCTGTTTCACCAGTTAATATATTTAGCCCTTCATCAAATTCTACTACAGCACGCTCAATTAATGCAAAATTAGTAACAGTTAATGATTTTAACACATAAAATCTCTCCCAACAATTACAGTGATAACGCCTGTAATTTCGCAATTACTCTAGGCACAGCATCAGTCGGCTTAACAACGACCAAAATATTATCATCACCAGCTACTGTGCCAATAATATCCGGCCATTTAGTATTATCGATGGCTGCAGCAACGGCTTGGGCAGTACCTGGCAATGTTTTTATAACAACAATATTTTCACTATAATCCATGCCAACAACGGAGTCCTGAAAAATTCGTTCCATACGAGGTTGTAAAAAAGCAGCATTTTGCTCTACTGGAAAAGCATAGCGGTAACGCCCATCACCAGCAGGTACTTTAATAAGCATTAACTCCTTGATATCTCTAGACACAGTAGCCTGTGTTACCTCAATTGCTTGTTTACGCAATGCTGTAGCTAATTCTTCTTGAGTTTCAATTACATTTTCGTCAATGATTTCTTTGATTTTAGTGTGACGCAACACTTTCACTCGCTTCACTCCTCGTTTTCTCAACTACATATAATATTGGTGGATTATTAACATGATTTATCATCGACCAACAACCTACGGTAAATATTTCTGGTGACAAAGATTTCAAATGTTCTTGAACGGCCTGCTGCTCCCAATAACCTGCTTGATGTCCAGGATAAGTTACTAAAGAAATAATACCACCTACAGAAAGTACACTTAAAATTTGCCGTAATGCCATTATTGTGGATTGTAGTTCCGTTGTAATTTTATGGTCAGCACTAGGCAAATATCCTAAATTAAACATCGCCACGTCAATATTCCCAGTCACATAGGAACTTAAATTAGCATGATTGTCAACGATTAATTTCACTTTACTAATCACATTATGAGCCGTCAATAATCGTTTTGTTTTCATAATTGCTGATTGCTGGATATCAAAAGCCCAAATAATAGCATCCTTACATGAGTTTTTTGCCAAAAATAGAGTGTCCTTCCCATTACCAGCAGTAGTATCTATTACACATTTAGCTGAATTTACTTTCTCTATAAGTAATTGCTGTGCTAATTTTACTGCATTAAAAGTTTGCATCTTTCTCACTCCGCCACAATTTAGTTCGTAAGGTTTCATAATAACTTCTATCATTTAGCCGAATAAATTGCGCTCTAAAGGAAGAACGTTTCACTAGCACAGTATCGTTAGGTATTAAACTATATACTGCCTGTCCATCAATTGTTAAAACAACATCCTCTTGATTTGCTATCATCTCTATTTTTACTTCTTCTTCTTCTGATACAATTAAGGGTCTTACATGTAAGGTATGAGAACAAATGGGAGTCAATACAATGACTTTTAATTTAGGATTAATAATAGGACCACCTGCTGATAAAGAATATCCTGTAGATCCCGTCGCTGTAGCAACAATTAAACCATCAGCTCTGTAATTAGCCGTTAGTTCATCGTCAATGTATAAATTCATCTTAATCATGCGTGAAACTCCGCTTTTACTAATAACTACATCATTAAGCGCTGATGAAATCTGAATCGTCCTGCCTTGGCGAATAACCATTGCATCTAACATTAAACGTTCTTCAATTTGATATTCTTTATTAACAAGTCTATCTAAAGATTTACTTAAGTCAGGAAGTTCAACTTCAGTTAAAAAACCTAGTCTTCCAAGATTAATCCCACAAATAGGTATCCCTGCAGAAGCAACTTCCCTTGCAGTATTTAATAAAGTTCCATCACCACCTACTGTTACACCCACAGTAATTTCTTTCACCAAATTTTTCTGACTGCAAGCTAATTCTAAATATCCCATCTTTGCAGCAGCCTCTTCTGGTAATAATACTCGCACACCATGCTCTTGAAAATATTGAACCATAAAGCTTAGTATGGTGACCACACTCTGTTTGTTAATATTAGGAAAAAGACCTACTGTAAACACACGCAATCCTCCAGCTATTTAAATACATTACAACAGCAGGTGAGTTAGAATCTCCTGCTATAAACATGTTATCCCATTAAGGATTAGCTATAAATAAGCAATTACCTTTAAAGTCAGATCTTTAATTATACTGCATTAGCATGGGCCTCTTTTACAACTTCTTCAATAGTTTCAGGAGTAATCCCTACTTCTCTTGTAAAGTTTGCTAAATAAACAAGATATTCTATATTTCCTTCAGGCCCCTTCACAGGGGAGTAGGTAAGGGCAAGAGGTGTAAAGCCTAATTCACATGCATGCTTAATAACATTAATAATGACTTCACTGTGTACTAAGGGGTCTTTGACTACTCCTTTTTTTCCAACCTTTGCACGTCCAGCTTCAAATTGAGGTTTAATCAAGGCCACTACAGTACCAGTAGAGGACAATAAATTTTTAATAACAGGCAAGACTTTATTTAGAGAGATAAATGCTACATCAATAGAAACAAAATCTAACGGCTGCCCGAGCTGTTCTAAAGTTACATTACGAATATTAGTACGTTCCATATTGATGACCCTACTATCAGTCCTAAGGGACCAAGCCAATTGCCCATACCCAACATCAACAGCATATACCTGTTTAGCACCATTTTTTAATGCGCAATCTGTAAATCCACCAGTGGAAGCACCAATATCAGCCATAATTTTATTAGTGAGATTTATTTTAAAATATTCCAAAGCCTTTGCCAATTTCAATCCACCACGACTTACGTAACCAATACTATCTCCCGTAACAAGAACATTACTTTCTATTGGCACTAGAGTTCCAGCTTTATCTATCTTTTGTCCATCAACAAACACTAGCCCTGCCATAATACAGGATTTAGCCCTTTCCCTACTAGAAACCAAACCTTTTTCTAATAATAAAACGTCTAATCGTTCTTTATTTATTTTACTCATTTTGTCACCGCACTCCAAATCTTTGAACAAAAGAACTTACCGTGGAAGCTATTCCGTCTGCCGTTAATCCATATTTCTCTAAAAGTTGATCACGTTTACCTTGCTCAATAAATTGGTCTGGAATCCCTAAACGTAGCACTTTAACCCAATTGAAATTTTGTGAATGTATATATTCAAGAACTGCTGAGCCAAAGCCACCAGCTAACATATTCTCTTCTACCGTAATAATGTTTCTTGCCTCTCGGGATATTTTCCTTAACATCTCTTCATCCATAGGTTTTATAAACCTAGCATTTACCACACCGGCTTGTATACCCATTGCAGCTAATTGCTCACTTGCAACTAAACAAGGTTCAACCATAGAGCCAACAGCTAAAAATACAACATCATTACCACTTTTTAATTCTTCAGCTTTTCCAATGGTGAGTTGCTGCAAAGGTTTATCCAGAGGTACACCTAAGCCACTACCTCGAGGATAACGAATAGCCACGGGCCGATCTATCGTAGTAGCAGTAAACATCATATGCCGCAATTCATCTTCATCCATAGGCGCCATAATTACCATATTAGGAATATGTCGCAGGTAGCTATAATCAAACAACCCATGATGCGTTGGCCCATCCTCACCAACTATTCCCGCTCGATCTAAAGCAAATATTACAGGAAGATTCTGCAAGCAAATATCATGCAAAATTTGATCATATGCTCTTTGAGCAAAGGTTGAATATAAGGCGACCACTGGCCTCAATCCTTTGACAGCCATGCCAGCCGCCATAGTAACTGCATTTTGCTCAGCAATTCCCACATCAAAAAAGCGTTTAGGAAATTGAGCGGCAAACTTTTTAAGTCCAGTTCCTTCTGGCATAGCTGCCGTTATCGCCACAATACGCGAATCCTGTTTGGCCAAATCAAGTAAGGTATCACCAAAAATATTTGTATAGGTTGGTGTCGTACCATTTTTGATAACCTCGCCAGATTCAATACAATAAGGTCCAACACCGTGGAATTTACCCGGATTACACTCAGCAGGTTTATATCCTTTGCCTTTACAGGTAAGAACATGAATTAGTATGGGACCTTGCATTTTTTTAGCTTTTTCTAATACCTCAGTAAGTAATTCAAAATTATGTCCATCTATTGGACCTATATAATTAAATCCTAATTCTTCAAACAATACACCTGGAACTAACAAGTAACGCAGACTGTCTTTAACCCGCTCTACCGTTTTTACCACACTATCACCAATAGCTGGAATGCGTCGCAATAAAAATTCTATGTCTTGTTTAACCTTAGTGTATTTAGGTTCTGTACGCATTTTAGACAAATATTCTGAAATGGCACCAACATTTTTCGCAATTGACATTTCGTTATCATTAAGTATAACAATCATATTCGTACTTGAGTTGCCAGCATGATTTAATGCTTCATATGCCTGGCCACCAGTAAGAGATCCATCACCGATAACGGCTAATACACTTTCTTTGTCGCCTTGAATATCCCTGGCTAATGCCATTCCTAATGCAGCAGATATAGAGGTACTGGAATGGCCTGTACCAAAAACATCATGCTCGCTTTCACTAATCTTGGGGAAACCACTTATACCGCCAAACTGACGTAATGTAGAAAAATCATTACGTCTACCTGTTAAAATTTTATGCACATATGATTGATGGCCAACATCCCATACTACTTTGTCAACCGGACTATTAAAAACCTTATGTATAGCAAGCGTTAATTCTACTACACCTAAACTAGGTGCCAAATGTCCACCTGTTTTTGATACAGAACATATTAAAAAATGGCGAATTTCCTCTGCCAATAGTTTTATTTGCTCATTTGAAAGCTTTTTTAAATCTTGGGGCTTGTTAATGGCCTCAAGTATTGTATTCAATTTTAACAACCCTCTTTCCCTAGTAATCCACAATCTGTAAATTTATTATAACATAACACTACCTATTCAGCATTAAGATATCACTAGCGACTCCCCATAGTTAAAAATCTATATTATAAGCATCTTATAATATAGTATCATCCCAAAAAATTTTTAAAGCCATGAGCTATTGAAATTCCAAGTATAGCGCCTGCTAATACTTCAAGCGGGGTATGCCCCAATAATTCTTTTAATCGGATATCCCGCACTGTATGTTCCGCCCGTAGCTCACGTACTAATTTATTGATCACTTTAGCTTGCTTACCAGCAGCTCTTCGTACGCCGGCAGCATCGTACATTACGATACTAGCTAGTACGATTGTTACTGCAAATAACGAAGAAGTAAATCCATCACGGAGTCCTACAGCCCAAGCTAAACTCATAACCAAGGCAGTATGTGAACTAGGCATCCCGCCAGCCCCAACCAAACGTTCAACATTTAAAGCACCATGTTTCCAATAAGAAGTTAAAGTCTTGAGTATTTGGGCACAAAACCAAGCAGTCAATGCGGTAGCCAATATAACGTTTTGTCCCATGAGAGCAATTAATTCTGCCACAATAAAACACCTCAATTATCTCGTGTTAACAAGGACCTCACCATTTCTCTCAAAATATCAGCTTCCCTACCGAATTGAATTAAAGCATCTAAAGCATTATTTACAGCTTGCTGGGCCATATGTTTAGCCTCATCCAAGGAATATAGGGTAACATAGGTTGCTTTGTGATTTTTAACGTCACTTCCAATAGGCTTGCCAATTTTTTCTTGCGTTCCAGTTACATCTAAAATATCATCTGTAATCTGAAAAGCCAAGCCAAATTGCTCTGCATACTCTGTCAATGATGCAACCTGCCACTCTTTTGCCCCAGCTAATTGCGCCCCAGCTCTTACTGCAGCCTTAAATAAAGCTCCTGTTTTTGCTTGATGCATATAACTGAGAGTTTCAATATCAATAGTTTTTCCCTCTGATGACAAATCAATTACTTGTCCACCAATCATGCCCTTAGCACCAGCAGCAGCACTAATTTCTCTTACGACTTTTATTAGTACATCTTCTTGGACGATAGGTTGAGCTAACATAACTGTAAAAGCTGCTGTCAACAATGCATCACCAGCTAAAATAGCCATTCCTTCACCAAAAACTTTATGACTGGTTAATTTACCCCGACGATAATCATCATCATCCATTGCTGGTAAATCATCGTGAATTAAAGAATAGGTATGGATCATTTCTAACCCGCAAGCTACATTTAGATAATCACTGCCCTTTCCTCCAACCGAATCAGCAGCAGCCATAAGTAATATAGGGCGCAAGCGTTTTCCTCCGGCAAATAAACTGTAGCGCATGGCTTCAAAAATTGCTGGTGGATACACATTTTCACCTGGAACAAACTCAGCCAATGCTTTATCAACGATTTTACCTTTTTCCTGACAATATTGCTTTAACATCAATCGTCCTCCTGTAATTGTAAAGGCCTCTCTATTACTTTACCCTTTTCTTCTAATAAAATTTTATCAATTTGTTGTTCAGCATAATTTAGTTTATGTAAGCAAATTTTTGATAAGTTCACACCCTCGGCAAAATGTTCTAAAGATTGATCCAGAGGCAATTCTCCTTTTTCCAACTGTTTAACAATTATCTCCAATTTTTCTAAAGCTTGCTCAAACCCTATTTCATTTTGATCCTCTTTCTTCTTGGCTCTTACCATGATGTCCCTCCTGTACATGAATTATCTCAGCCTCAATCATTCCCCGATTAAGGACAATTTCAATTCTTTGTCCTGCTTCTAATGCAGCAGCATCTTTGACTAACTTACCATCCATTGTACGTAAAATGCTATAGCCTCGCGCTAATACAGCCAGCGGATTTAGCATAGCTAATTTTTCTGCAGTAATTTTAAACGCATGTTCTTTTCCCAAAACAATTTTCTTCATTGACTGATCCAAGCGCTGCAAGCTATGGTCCAATATCTGTTGCCGAATCGCTATGGCTTCATAGGGATTCCTAAAAACTCTGTTTTGAGTAGATTGCTCAAGTCGCCTGATATTATTCTTTACTAGATTACGAATATTGCCTTCTAGCATATTATGTAAGGTAGTTACATATTTATGAAGCTCCCTTACATCAGGTACAACGAACTCTGCTGCTTGTGATGGAGTAGCTGCTCTACGATCAGCTACAAAATCTGCCAAGGTATAATCTGTTTGATGCCCTACTGCTGACACAATGGGAATTTGTGATGCGGCAATGGCTCGTACCACTTTTTCATCATTAAATGCCCATAATTCTTCTATTGAACCACCACCACGTCCAATAATAATGACATCCACATTGTTTAACTGATTGAAAACTTCAATCCCGTGTACAATTTGCATGGGGGCCTCTGCTCCTTGCACTTGCACTGGATATAATTTCAACATGATTCCAGGGTGGCGTCGTTTCGATACTGTAATAATATCCCTAAGCACCGCACCAGTTGGTGAAGTAACAATACCTACAGTCTTTGGTAATATTGGCAATGCTTGCTTCCTTTCATCAGCAAACAATCCCTCACCTTCTAATTTTTCTTTTAATTGGGCAAAAGCCAGGCTTAATTCACCAATGCCTTCCGGCACTAATTGAGAGGTATATAACTGATATTGGCCATCTCGCTCAAATACTGTTATTTGCCCCCCAGCAATTACTTTCATACCATCTTTGGGTTCAAATTTTAGAAATTGGGCACGGCTTTTGAACATAACAGCTCTAATTGTGGCATTACTATCTTTAAGAGTAAAGTAACAATGCCCTGAATAATGCTTCTTGAAGTTGGATATTTCGCCACGTACCATTACAGAAGCAACTCTAGAGTCATATTCAAAAAGTTGTTTTATGTATTTCGTAATTTCACTTACACTAAATATATTCATAAATCACCTTCATATGGAAATAACATTTTTTTAATCCACCCTTAGTAAAGCATACTATCTTCCAAAATTTACTTCATCCATTGATACTTCTACTTATGCGTTGACAAGCCGCTCTAAGGCTCACAGCTTCAATAAGTGTGAGAGGTAGAGCGGCTGATTCCCTTGAATCAAGTCCTCTTTATCATATAACAAGAGTACAAAAAAAACCAGACAAAAGTCTGGATAGTGTACTTCAATATCGACGCCGATCTAGATACGGACGTGCTAGATAACCACCAGCCGCCCCCAATATAAACCAAAAAAAGATCCCTGGCGGAATAAGATAACCTATTACCGCACCAATCGTCGCTCCCAATAACATATACCCCACATAAAAGCCTCCCCCGCATATGACTTTTTATGTATCATATGCAAAGATAAACATTGTGGTACCAAAAACAGATACTAGTACTTATCATCACTGAAACAGTATAGCCAGTGGTAGCAGAATCCATAAACAATTTTTACACTTTATATTTTTTTAACTAAGGATCCTAAAATTCCATTAACAAAGCGACTAGATTCTTCTGTACCAAAAAGCTTGGCCAATTCAACTGCTTCATTAATGATTACATTTGGTGGTAAAGTTTCATTACCAAAACGCATCTCATAAATCGCCATTCTAGCAATATTACGATCGATACCAGGCATACGATCTATTTTCCACTCATTTGAAATTTTACCAATAATCTTATCAATTTCGTTTAAATGCTCTTGCGTGCCAATAACAAGGTTTTCAGTATATTTTCTTGTATTTTCAT
>Ga0316613_10001868_pt1 | contig 13991 bp, 10 predicted proteins | sample OWC_soil_day10_C_2_FD_207647 | JGI IMG/M metagenome (GOLD analysis project Ga0316613, IMG submission 207647) | Wetland soil microbial communities from Old Woman Creek delta, Ohio, United States - OWC_soil_day10_CT_b | ecosystem: Environmental > Terrestrial > Soil > Wetlands | place: USA: Ohio...
TGTGTTAGGCACGCCGCCAGCGTTCGTCCTGAGCCAGGATCAAACTCTCCAATAAATTATATTAGAGAACCTTGATGGCTCTTTAAAAAACTTGTTTGTGTTGTTCTCGCTTTCGCAGAACAACTTTATTTTGCACTCGAAACGAGTACCGCACATCTGGCTTATTTTAACCTTACTTACATTGTTTAGTTTTCAAGGAACACATGAGATAAAGATCTTAAAATAATTATCATGCCGCTTCAAGCGACCTCATTGATTTTAACACCTTTACATAAGTATGTCAACTTTTATGTTGCAAATTGATGACTTGTCTATATTATCACATCTTAAAAAGGTATGTCAATGCTCTATCTTCTTTTTTCATTTAATTTATACCTTACTCATGTTTTTCATTTTCACTTAGATTGTTGGGAAATGGGAACGGAAATTGTACATATGTATTCGGAACATCCCCAACAACAACATATTCCGCAATTGGCATTTGCGTATCTACACTTATACTTTTACTAACTAGAGGTACTACAATTCTAATTTGTGTAGTAGCAATAAGATATATCATATGCCTAGTTTGATTAATACCTGCTTGTTCAAATTTGTCAATTACTTTTACCTGAACAGTACCTACAGGAATTACAGTAACAGTAATATTAGGGCCCATACTAGCTAATAATTGGCTCCCGAAAATCTGTCCCATTGGTATATTAATTTGTTCTTCACTAATCTCCTTTAATTTATCTTGCACTTTAATAGTAGTATCTGCAGCAATTTTATTGAACTCCATCGTATTAGGCTGTATAAGTACTACACGTCCCCGACTATCTAATGTAACATTCATTAATGTTTGCGGGTCAATATTTAAGTTCACCCTGTCACTAATAACCTGGTTAATGGATTGCGTCGCAATGAAAGTTGCTTTTGTTTCGGCTATAGCCAATAAGGTAGGTTTTAAATGTATTTCCATCATCCAGAAAGTGCCTATTATAATGATGCATAGTAGAATAGACACTAGCACAATGGATGGCATTCTTCGTCTCTTCCCTACGGAAAATCTCATGATTACCCTCCTAGTCCAGGATATACCTCAGTATATGGGCTTTCCTCTTATGATGTACCACCCTTTAGCATATTTTTTATACCTAGTTCTTGATAACTATATCTATTGTACATATCAAATTCCTGATTAAGATTCACTTATATAGTTGCAAGCCATGGATCACATTGACATTTGTGGCGTATCCTGCTATATTACAGTTAGTATTTGACATGAAAATAAACAAGCTGTTTTAGCTAGCAACTTGAATGGTACCGCGGGTTGTACCCGTCCTTAACCAGGGCGGTTTTTATTTTTACCTGTTGATAATTTTGGAAACATGAGGAGGCTTCTCAAACTAATGACTGTACTTGATATCCTCAAAGAGCGAGGCTTTATTCAACAACTCACCCATGAAGATGAAATGATCGAACTCTTCGAAAAAGAAAAAATCACCTTCTATATTGGTTTCGATCCAACTGCTGACAGCTTACATGTCGGTCATTTTCTTGGAATGATGGTAATGGCGCACATGCAAAAAGCCGGACATCGCCCAGTCTGCTTAATTGGCGGAGGAACGACGATGGTAGGTGATCCCTCTGGTAAGACTGATATGCGCAAAATGATGACCCAAGATGATATTGTCTATAACGGCGAACGATTTAAAAAACAAATGCAGCGCTTCATTGATTTCTCGGAAGGCAAAGCATTAATGGTCAATAATGCAGATTGGCTTCTTAAGCTGAATTATATCGAATTTTTAAGAGATATCGGCGCACACTTTTCAGTCAATCGTATGTTAACTGCCGAATGTTTTAAACAGCGGTTAGATAAAGGATTATCCTTCTTGGAATTTAATTATATGTTGATGCAGGCCTATGATTTCTTAGAGCTCAACCGTCAGTATAACTGCACTATGCAGATGGGCGGAGATGATCAGTGGTCCAATATCCTGGCTGGAGCGGATCTCATACGACGTAAAGAAAGCAAACCAGCATACGGATTAACCTTCACCCTATTGACCACTAGTGATGGACGCAAAATGGGCAAAACGGAAAAAGGTGCTTTATGGCTGGATGCTGAAAAGACCTCACCTTACACATTTTATCAATACTGGCGTAATATAGATGATGCGGATGTAGAAAAATGTCTAGCACTTCTAACCTTTATGCCAATGGACGAGGTTCGAAAGTTGGGTGCCCTTAAAGATAAAGAAATTAATATTGCAAAAAAAACACTGGCCTTTGAAGTGACAAAGCTCATTCACGGTGCAGAGGAAGCTGAAAAAGCTCAGCAAGCAGCAGAAGCATTATTCAACGGAGCTGGCGCACTAGATAATGTTCCAACCGTATCAATTACCTCTAATATGATGGGCATGAAAGTCCTGGACGTTCTTGCAGCTACTGAAATAGTACCTTCTAAAAGCGAAGGAAGAAGGTTAATACAGCAAGGTGGTCTTTATATTGGCGACACGAAAGTAACCGACATTGACTTATTACTCACTGATGATCTATTTGAAAATAAAAGTTTACTAATTCGTAAAGGTAAGAAAAATTATCACCGCATTGTTGTAACTCTCTAAAAGAGTTTAGTTACTTCTCTATTATTGTACTGATTAAGTAATATAAAAATGACACCAGCTATTGGTGTCATTTTAGCTTATAGACAAAAAGGATATTATTTATGTTATAATAATTAGCGTACTCAATACTAAGGAGGTTGCCAATGAACAAGGAGCGAAGCGATAGCCCTAAAGATGGCCGTCGTTCTTCTAAAAATGGTAATTCAAAACTAACGGTTATAATACTAATTGTATTTATTGTAATGATCACAGGTGCTGGACTTGGCTTTTTAACAGCAAGCATTCACACCATGCCAAGTCTGAAAGACGAGATTAGACCTGCTGCTTCTTCACAAATTTATGATGTAAATGGGAAGTTAATTAATACGGTTCATTCTGTAGAAAATCGCGTTCCCGTTTCTATTAATAAGATCCCTAAAAATTTGCAAAATGCCTTCGTAGCTGCTGAAGATGCACGTTTTTATCAACACATAGGTATTGATCCTCGTGGTATTCTGCGGGCAGTCTGGTCAAATATAACCGATCGAGGCGTTTCCGAAGGTGGCAGTACCATTACACAGCAATTAGCCAAAAATGCATTACTGTCCCAAGAACGTACATTAAAACGTAAAATACAAGAGGCGATCCTAGCTCTACAAATTGAACGTCAATACAGTAAAAATGAAATATTAGAACTCTATTTAAACCAAATATATTTTGGACAAGGAGCTTACGGAGTACAATCTGCATCCATTGTTTATTTCAATAAAAATGTTGAAGATCTAACATTAGCAGAATGTGCAATGTTAGCAGGCATCCCAAAAAGTCCAAATTATTATTCACCTTTTAATAACTTAAAAGCTGCAACCGAACGGCAAGCTACAGTACTTGATCAAATGGTTAAATATGAATTTATTGATTCACCAACTGCTATACAAGCTAAGAATGCCAAACTTCGCTTGGCAATACGCTCATCCCAAACAGATACTACAAACCAGACAGCGAGCTATTTTATTGATTATGTTACGCAATATCTGATTGACAGATATGGTGCTGATGCGGTGTATAAAGATGGACTTAAAGTTTATACCACATTAGATCTAGATATGCAGGAAGCGGCGGAAGAAGCCATGAAAAAGCTTCCTAGTATACGTACTGATAGTAATGGTTTGCAACAACCACAAGGAGCCCTTGTTGCGATTGACCCACGTACAGGTTATATCAAAGCAATGGTTGGTGGTCGTGGCAATGATCAGTTTAATCGTGCAGTTTTAGCTGAACGTCAGCCTGGTTCAGCATTCAAACCATTCGTTTACTTAGCTGCTTTAGAGGGAGGAATGACTCCTTCATCTATGATTGAAGATAGTAAAATCAGCTTTGGTAATTGGTCACCAATGAACTATGATGAGAAGTTCCATGGATCAGTTTCTTTACGTACAGCACTCGAACAATCCCTAAATGTGCCAACTGTTAAGATTGCCAATCAGACAGGTGTTGATAAACCATTATATTATGCTCAACAAATGGGAATTTCCACGTTAGTATTACAAGGTTCTATTAATGACCGTAATTTAGCAATGTCCCTTGGAGGCCTAACACGAGGTGTCACGCCTTTAGAAATTGCCAGTGCATATGGAGTATTGGCTAACCAAGGTGTACATGTAGATCCTATAACAGTCATTAAAGTTGTTGATCGCAATGGTAAGACGCTAGAGCAAGTCACTCCAAAGGAAAAGGCAGTGGTTAACGAGCGCTCTGCTTATATTCTAACGGATATGCTACGTGGCGTCATTAATAATGGTACTGGTTCAGCTGCTAATATTGGGCGTCCTGCTGCCGGAAAAACTGGCACAACCAATGATTATAAAGATGCTTGGTTTGTTGGATTTACTCCTGATTTAGTTGCGTCCGTATGGATAGGTTATGATTCTGGCGAATATTTAAATGGTATAACGGGAGGAACTCTTCCAGCTACCATTTGGAAATCTTTTATGCAAAAAGCCTTGACAAAAATACCATCTCGGGATTTCATTCGACCTAACGGTGTCGTAATTGAACCGAACCCCACTCCTGTTCTTACAGAGCAGCCTGCTGATGGTAAGCAACCTACAAATCCATTAACACCTGATGGTAAAAATTCGAAAACACCAAATCAACAAGATGATGACTCGCGACCAGTTGATAAAACCCTTCCCCCTCCACCTGTCAAATCTGATAAAAACACCGCCCCACCTCCACCACCGAAAAAAACAACTGAGACAGATAAAAAAAATAATCCTTAAATATAAAAAACACGCGTAAATTACGCGTGTTTTTTATATTTCTGCATATACATTAATATAAACTATAAACAAGTAGACGAGTCATCATTATTATTGCAAAGCAACAAAATAATAAATGATAATAATCCACACACTACCAAATCCGCCACCAAATCCACCAAATTGACGTCCTCATGCCATAGGGATTTCTCCTCCTCCTATGTATAATAGAAGTATTATCAATTTTTAAATAGATGCTTTATTATATTACTATATGAATAATCACAAAGGAGTTACCTCGTTTTTAAAAATTCAGGAACACGCTACTACATGTTCCCCTAGAATAAGTAAGATATTATTCTATATTATGAGAAACTACAATCATCATTGTTAAAGCAAAAGAGTAAAAGGATGATAATGATAATCCACCAAGATTGACCTCCACCAAAACCACAACCTCTTGCCATTACATATTACCTCCTTAAATATAACATTTAAAGAGCAACTACCTAAATCTATGTCCTTAATTATTATTTAAGTATTGCCCCCCCTTCTAGTTCAATATATGGAGGTATCTTTAAAAGTGTTACTCAACCTACTTAGTTTTTTTATCAAATTTTATTCTAATATCCGCCGAATGCTTTTGGGAAATTCTGTAACCATCTTCATTGACTGCATACCATTATTAACTAGCTCAGTAATGTTACGAACCTTGTCGATGGTTGTCGACATTCCATCTATCCTTCTATCCATTTGCATATCTTCGGAAGTTAAACTTAACAAAATAACCATGAGCTGCAAGTTAAAATTAGGGTTCTTTAAGATCTGGCCAAATCCACTCATAGGATTGACTGGTCTGGCTTTCTTGACTTTCTTATCTTCTCTTTCCTCATCTTGCATTTTGATTTGCTTTGTATCCTTCACTTTTTCAACGATTTTCTCCTCAGTCATCATCATTTCAACATCCTTACTTTCTTGCGCAACTGACCTCTTGTAGTTTTTATAATGTCTCCGAAAGCGCATCATTCTCACCCCTTATTCAATCAATAAGTGATATTTAATCTAATATATGATGCAATCTTACAATTGGCTATTATTGATACACACAAATTTATATTTTTGCATAAATTATAATGCTATAATTGACTTCGTTTTTTTGTTGAATTGATTTTTTAATAAAATGAGTGACCATTCATTGGGTAAATTTAGAGCGGAGGCGATTTTCTATGTGGGAAAATTTAGGCAACATGATGGAAATGGTAAAAAAAATTCAACAAAATGTTGATAATGCACAAGATCAGTTAAAAGCACAACGTGTAGAGGTTTCAAGCGGTGATGTAATAAAATTAACCCTTAATGGACAACAAGAATTATTATCAATAGAAATCAATCCAAAATATTTATCTGTTGATAATGCAACATTATTACAAGACTTATTAGTTGCAACCATAAACAACGGTCTAACCAAGTCCCGCGAGCTGCACCAAACTGCAATGTGCAAATTAACTGGCGATCTCAATCTTCCCAAAATTCCTGGACTATTTTAAGGAGGACACTTTATGCCGAACGAAAATCCTAATACGCTGTTACAATCCATAGCACACATGATTGATAACGTAGCGAATGAGGGTACCGGCTATGATAACCTCATTCATATTTTGTCACTGCTTTGTATTCTACATATACTAAATCGTACACAACCTCTGACGGCAGCACCTGTTATTCAAAATTCATCTGCAAGTACCACTAATAATACTACTAATCCATTACATAAACTTTTAGGAGAGCTTACAAAGGGCGGTGGTGGTGATGGTGGAGGAGGAGGCCCTTCTCCTGACATGCTCATGACTTTATTACCTCTACTAAATAACCCACAAATTAAGTCAAAACTCAACCCCGCTAATATCTCATCTATATTAGGTGTTTTAGGTAATTTGGGAGGTGGAGGAAATAACGATAAACAAGAAGGAGGTAAAACGGAAAAATCAGAAAAGAAAGATCCACCGGCGGCGGCTGTCACTTCTTCCTTAGCGAATTCCTCAATAGCACCCCCTCCTTTAGATCCATATGTCTCTGACAAAAAGGATTTAGGTCGCTCTTTAAACTGGAAAACTACATTTGAAAATGAGAAAGAGGTGTGAGAATTCTACTCACACCTCTTTACTTTTGCTATTATGCAGTTAGGAGACCGAAAAAGTTTTTATAACTCTGTTTTTTTCTATAACTGCACCACAGTAACTCCATCGCCACCTTCATTTAATTCACCAATGCCAATATCTCTGACATAATGATGATTTTTCAAATACGTTCTTACTCCTTTTCGCAGAGCTCCAGTTCCTTTTCCGTGGATAACCAATACTGTACTTAACCCTGCTACTATCGCATCATCAATATACTTTCCTAAGGCATATTCTGCTTCTTCTACCATCATACCCCGTATATCAATTTGCCTGGCGACATCTTGGATTTTCATAAAATTTTTATCACGATTTTTATCTTTAGCAATCTTTTTAATAGGAAAGTTGTCACTTACCAAGCGGCAGCCTGTAATTGCAACATTCATTTTCATAATGCCTAATTGAACAGTTACTTCATTTGTACCAATCGATACTACGGTCCCCTTTTGCTTCAGAGTAGTTATATATACTTGCATTCCTGGTGTTAAGACTTTGGCAGTAACAATAGGCAACGGATTATCATCTTCTTCATTTTCATTTAAATTTTCTAGATTGTCACGCAGACGTTTTCTACTTTTGTCAAAAATACCTTGCCTTGTCAAGCTGCTACTCTTTGCTGTAAACTGCGCTTTTAGTTCCGTTATAATTTCTTCTGTTTCTCGCCGAGTTTTTCGCAGTAGTGATTCAGCTTCTTCTTGCGCTTTGGCCAAGATCTTATGCTTCTTCGCAGCCAATATACTTTCCTCAGTCGCAAGCTTTTCTCTTAAAATTTGCAATGTTTGTTCTTGCTGAATAACCTCTTCATGGAGTTTATCATAAGCGATCTTCTGCTCTTCCAAAGCATTTAAAACGGTTTCAAATTCTGCATGATCTTTATCAATAAATTGGTTAGCTTGCTCAATAATACGATCTGATAATCCCAAACGTTTACTAATTGCAAAGGCATTACTGCTCCCTGGAACACCAATCAAAAGGCGATATGTGGGTCTTAATGTTTGTATATCAAATTCCACACTAGCATTTTCGATTCCTTGTCTTGAATATGCGAAGGTCTTTAATTCACTATAATGAGTTGTAGCAATTGTTTTAGCACCAATATTCAGCAAATGTTCTAATATTGACATAGCTAAAGCAGCTCCCTCATCCGGGTCAGTACCTGCACCAATTTCATCAATTAATACTAAATCTTCGGATGATATTTGGTTTAAAATTCTCACTAAATTCGTCATATGGGCCGAAAAAGTACTTAGACTCTGCTCAATGCTTTGCTCATCACCAATATCGGCAAAAATATTATTGAATACAGCGATTTCAGAACCATTTTGTACAGGAATATAGAGTCCAGCCTGTGTCATAAGAGCGAATAACCCTAATGTCTTTAGCGTTACGGTCTTGCCTCCTGTATTTGGACCTGTAATGAGCAATGTATTAAAATCCTTGCCAATAAAAATGTCAATCGGAACTACAACATCAGCCTCAATAAGAGGATGTCTAGCCTGACGCAGATTAACATATCCTTTATTATTAATAATAGGCATGGTCGCCTGCATGGTCAGACTAAGTTTTGCCTTCGCAAAAGCAAAATCAATGTTAGCTAACATATCACAATTCATATAAATAGTCTCTGAGACATTCGCAATTTGTTCCGTAGCGGATCTTAAAATTCGCTCAATTTCATTTTTTTCTGCAGACGTGAGTTGTTTAATTTCATTATTTAAAATTACTACTGCCATTGGTTCAACAAATACTGTAGCACCACTAGCTGATTGATCATGAATGATTCCAGGAAAATGATTGCGATATTCTTGTTTAATTGGTATAACATATCGCTCATTGCGCACAGTTACTAATGCATCCTGAAAATATTTTTGATATTCACTGGAGCGCAGTATACCGTCTAATTTATCTTTAATACGACTTTGAGATAACCGTATTTCCCTCCGCACATGTAAAAGCTCAACACTTGCATCATCACGTATCTGTCCTTGTTCATTCACAATGTTTTCAATAAAATTTTCAACATTACGCAATACATTGATTTTTTCAGCATAACCAAGCAAAATGGTTAATGCTACAGGCATATCCATAAAAAAATTTTTCATTCTTCGAGATGCGTATAACGTACTTGCTACAGCTACCAATTCATCAGGAGCAAGTACAGAACCTATTTCTGCACGTTTTAACAACGTGCGAATATCACGAATACCACCAAGAGGTATACTAGACATTGCGTCCAAAATTCCTCTGGCTTCCTCTGTTTCTGCTATTTTTTCTTCCACTTCAGCTAATTCACTTGACGGTATCAATTCCTCTGCAAGTTCTCGCCCCATAACAGAACTACATTTATCTGCGAGCATAGCACGTATTTTATGATATTCTAATGTTTTTAATACTGATATATCCATTCATTTCCCCCTAGAAATAAAGAAATATACAATTATATTTCTTTATAATACACCACGGAAATAATGTCCCCGGGTGATATCTTCATGTTCAACAGTTTTCATTTTATCCTGCGCAAGCAAGGGATGATCTTCTCCTTGATCCAATAGTTCTCTGTATAGTTTGCTTATTCTACCCAAGTGATCAACAGTACTCTTCTTTCCCTCAATTCGTATACGTTTAATTCCCATTAAACCAAATCGAGGTACATGAGGCAACATACTTAATTCTTTTGCATTTAGTATATGCATACGACAATATTGATCTGTCACCACTGGAAATCTTTCATTTTTACGATCATTTAACCAATAATCACGGCGTAAACAAGCCTGGTTACATTTTCCTGTACCTAATTTGCCAAGATAGCTTCCAATCGCACAATACTCCGATACCATTAATGTTACATATCCATGAACTAAACATTCTAAAGCCACCTTCTGATCGCTAGCCAGCTCTTCAATCTGGGAAAAATTTAATTCTGGTGATAAGGTCATACTGGAAATACCCTGTGCAGCTAAAAAATCTATCGATACATCATTGTATATATTTAATGAATAATCACCGTGGAGTGGCAGGTTCGTTATCTTTTTGGCAATATGCAATGTCCCCAAATTGCTTATAGCAACAGCATCTGGCTGTAATTCCTCAAATAAAGCCAATTCCCTTTTCACTTCGTCCATCTGCCATTTTTTTATAATACGAGGAGTATTTAAAATAATTTGCTTACCATATTCGTGTACCATGGCTACAGCTCGTCCATATATCTCAGGAGTGATCATTTTATGATCAAAGGTTTCTCCGCCAAACATAATGCAATCTGCGCCGGATTCTAAAGACACTTTAATTTTATCAATCGTATCTGCATTTACCACCAATAAGGGCTGTCGTACGCCAGCTTTATCCCGAATTATATTCGATGATAGAAAATCTCGTGCAACATATTTTTTTCTAGGTAAATCTTTACGTTGAAAGGGCATTAAGCGAGCTTGTTCTAATTCTTCAATTGCTCTGCGCCTAACATCATTGATCTCGCTAATTGGCACCATCACTTCACCAATTATATTGCATTCCAGGGTATTTACGTTAAAGATCGTAGATCCTAGCCGTTCGACCTGCTTGGCAATTACTTCTGAAGTTAAGGGTCTTTTAATTGCTCTTTGAGCAATAAAGGAAGTCCTAGCCCGACTACAGAAACCATCTCTATCTTGTATACTAATTTCCAAAGGTTGACCTTCCTGTACAGTTACTTTGATATCAACTGCTACACGTTTCACTGCATTTGGCTCAGTAAAAAAAGATCGTGCTCGTTCCATCAAACCCGCATCGAAGACTTTAAAGACCCGATCATTTATGCGCACAGGAGCATGCACATGAATTGCTACTTCTGCCCCAGCAGGAGCGCTAGTCACTTTCTGACCATTTACCACCATAGATGATACGGTTACACTAACCCGGCCACCAATCTTTACCCAAAAATCAACAATATCATTTATATATAAAGGTTCATCTAATTTTATAGTTGCAACTCGTTCCTGATGCTGATAATCGCTAACCCGGCCAATACGCACCCCACGGTTGTTCGGACGACGATCACTCATCATCTTACGTCCCTGATGAGTCTTTAAGTAAGCTGTAGTGAATTCACGATTGAAGATTTGTGCCAGTTCTTTTTGTTCCTGCTCTGCAACAACATAGGCATCTGGATTAACCAAACAAGCGTCAATCGCTCGCCTATACGTATCAACTACCACTGCTACATATTCTGGTCTTTTCATGCGCCCTTCAATTTTAAAAGAGGTTACACCTGCTTGAATAAGCTCAGGTATCAACTCCAATGTGTTTAAATCTTTAGGACTTAAAAGATATTCCCCTGCATCCGCTTCTAGGAGTAAATCATTTCCTTTTTCATCTACAAGGGTATATGGCAAACGACAAGGCTGGGCGCAACGTCCACGATTACCACTTCGCCCACCAATCATACTACTCATTAGACATTGCCCAGAATATGAAATGCACAATGCACCATGAACAAAAGCCTCAATTTCTGTAGCTGTATTCTTACAAATATGTTGAATATCATCCATTGATAACTCTCGTGATACTACTACCCGCTGAAAGCCAAGCTCCGTCAAAAGCTCTACGCCTTCTAAATTATGTACTGTCATTTGTGTACTCGCATGTATTGGCATCTCAGGGATAATTTGTTTTGCCATTTTAAAAATGCCAATATCTTGAACAATAATGGCATCTACACCAATTCTATACAAATACTGTAAATAAAGCGATAATGCAGGTATTTCACTATTATCAACAAGGGTATTTACAGTCACATAAACCTTAACACTACGTAAATGAGCCAATTTTACAGCTTCTATTAATTCTTCATCAGTAAAATTAGGCGCGCTAGCTCGAGCACCAAACATTTTTCCTGCTAAATATACGGCATCGGCACCACCTTCTACAGCTGCAATTAAAGCTTCTCGACTACCAACAGGAGCTAATAACTCTATCATTTAAATTCATTCCTTTCAAAAGCCTTACCCTATAATATAAAAACATCTCCACATAAAGACGCAAAGTACACAAAGATGGCACACGCCCCCTTTGTGTGTACTTTGTGTATCTTGATACAGGCATAGTATTTATCTACTTAGTCTTTTCTTGTCTTTTTATATACTCTGCTACATCATGTACTTCTGACATAAATTGTTCGAATCTCGCCCATTTCTGACCTAACGGACTTAAGGGGTTCTCAAAAACACTTTTATAATACAACTCAAGCTCATATTTTGTTAAAGGCTCTTTATCCGGATTTTTTATAACAGAAAAAATTCCACAACTTTCCAATCGCGCCAATTTGATATCTGACAAATTAGTCATATCCATCCCTTGCTTATGAAGCTCTTGCCGTAAATCATCGTAATTAAAATGATTTTTGATAAAGTTTTCTCGTAAAATTTTTCCATCCTGAACAAGTGTAATTGGCGTACCCTCTACCCACTTCCGTAAAGTAAGGTTTTTTAAGGATACATAAGCAATCAATTGCTGCAATGCCAAAAGAGCAACTAATCCTTCTATGCCCCTGAATATAGTCTGTGTTTTGTCCATAGATGCAGTAACAATGATGTCACCAATACCTACCATAATAACAAAATCAAAAGGCGATAGCTGCCCTACTGTACGATTTCCCATTAAACGAACAACGATAAGAGCTATAGTAAATAACACCACTATATGTAATAAAACCTGACCAACATCGGCAGTTTCAAACACTATATCACTCCTTTTAATTGTAGTATTAACAATCAAAAAGCCTGTTATACTGCACGATGGCATCAGTTATTTTTCTTCCTCTACCATTCGAATTAATTGTTTATAATTTTGTTCTAAATCTAAATATGCCTCTGCAATATTGAGTGCCGCTAGCACAGCCACTTTACCCGGAGATAATCGCAAATTCTTCTGTGCAATTGTCTTCATACGAGAATCGACTTCTGCAGCAATGGCAATGACTTTCTCAATTTTGGCATCACTCTTCAAACAATAGGTTTCACCAAAGATTTCAACTGTTACTTTATGTTTTTTTTCATTCATAACGTCACCTATAATACCTATTTTACTAATTCTACATTCGACCTGATAAATATGATTTCCTGCATATGTAGCAAAGAAAACATATTTGTCTTCATTAATACAAAAAAGGCAGCTATGAGTTAAGTCATAAACTGCCTTTTTTGTATTATCTTACGTCTTCTCAGTTTTATTAAGTAAACTGTGGTTTTTACCATATAAAAAGTATACTAGAAAACCAATTCCACTCCATACAAAAAACCGCACCCATGTTTCGTAAGGCAAATTATACATTAAATAACTACAGGAAATAACGGCCAACGGAGCTATTACATTAACTGCAGGACATCGAAATGGTCGTCTTAATTCCGGCTTCGTATACCGCAGCACTAAAACTCCCACAGAAGCTACAGCAAACGCAAATAATGTGCCAATATTGGTAAGTTCAGCAATGATTCCAATTGGAGTAAATCCAGCAATCAAGGCTACTGCAATTCCACCAACAATTGTAATAATATGGGGTGTTCCATACTGAGGATGGACTTTAGAAATACTAGCCGGGATCAAGCCATCACGAGACATTGCAAAGAAAATACGAGATTGACCATACATTAATACTAGTAATACGGTTGTAATACCACATATAGCACCTGTACCAACTAATGCAGATCCCATATTATATCCAATCGTCCTCAATGCATAGGCCACTGGCTCTGCATTATTTAATTCACTATAAGGTACGACACCTGTTAATACAGCAGCAACGATAATATACAAGATAGTACAGACTAACAAAGAGCCAATAATACCAATTGGCAAATCTCGATTTGGATTATGACATTCTTCTGCTGCTGTTGCTACCGCATCAAAACCAATGTATGCAAAAAATATAATAGCAGCGCCAGCAGCTACCCCCGAAAAGCCAAAAGGCATAAATGGATCCCAATTTG
>Ga0316613_10001869_pt1 | contig 13989 bp, 9 predicted proteins | sample OWC_soil_day10_C_2_FD_207647 | JGI IMG/M metagenome (GOLD analysis project Ga0316613, IMG submission 207647) | Wetland soil microbial communities from Old Woman Creek delta, Ohio, United States - OWC_soil_day10_CT_b | ecosystem: Environmental > Terrestrial > Soil > Wetlands | place: USA: Ohio...
GACCGTCGATGACGAGGCTGAATCGTTGCGAGGACGGGATGTCCGGCAGGATCGTGCCGCCGCTTTCACGCCAGGCGGCCCAGGCACGTGCGGCATCTGGTGGCAGGCGAGCGGGGTCGGCACGGCTGACGGCGGTCACGCGGAAGCCTTGCGAGGCGAGCAGGCGCGCGGCAACCAGCGCATCGCCGCCGTTGTTGCCGGGACCGACCAGGACCAGCACCGCCCCTCCCGATTCGCTGGCCAGTGTCCCGGCCAGTTCCGCGGTGGCTGAGCCTGCCTTCTCCATCAACGAGACGTCGGGGTGGGAAGCCGCCCATTGCCGGTCGATGCTGCGGATGTCGCGTGCCAGGAAGAGCGGCGGTGAGACGAGGGACAGGAGCGAAGAGGGCATGAGGGCGCGACGGTCAGGAAGGGGCGAAACGTTCAGACAGGGCGGAAAAACTCATCATCGGATTCCGGCGGGCGTCGTTCAAGACAGGCATCTTAAACCTGAGCTTGCGTTTGCGCGATTGAATGCACAGACGCTCGTGACCGGGGGGCTTAGTAACGTACCGCGCGTGTCGGCACCGGGCTTGGAGGAAAGACGCGCCAGGACCCCGGAAACCCCGTTGCTGGTCAAAAAAAACCACCGCGCAGGGGCTTAAGCGGGCAGCCAAATGGCCGTAGTGGCTGTGTCCTAAAAAACGGAGACTGATATGAAACGACGGAGCTTTCTGGCGGGGCTGACCCTGCTTCCGGCGTTGCCGCTGGTGGCGCATGCCGATGATGCAGAACTCAGCATCGGGATTTACCCCGGAACCGGCAAGGCGGATATTTTCATGGACGAGTTCCGTGCGGCGGCCATGCCCTTTGCCCAGGCGCTTGCTGCATCGCTGGGGGTGGAACCCAAACTGACCTTGTTCCGCACCATCAAGACCGCCCTGCGTTCCCTGGACAAGGGGCGTCTGGACCTGTATTTCGTTCCACCGTCGGTGGCGGTGTCCGTGCTGGACAGTGATTATTCTCCCGTGGCCCGGGTGAAGGATCAGGCCACCGGGGTGCTGGTGCGTCGCAAGGGTGCGGAGGTCGCCACGGTCGCGCTGACCGAGAAGGAATCGTGGCTGGATGTGATGGCCCGCTATACCCTCAAGCGACACAACCAGGACAGCGTCAAGATCCTGAACTTCAAGACCCAGGAAGACGTGTCTCTGGCCATGGAGCGCAATCACGCCCAGGCGGGGAGCCTGCGCAGCAAAGCGGCTGAGGCACTGGTGGCAAAAGGCGAATTCGAGGTCTGGCATTCCTTGCCCAACACGCCGGATTTCACCCTGATGGCGAGCAATCGCCTCACCCCCGCTGAGCAGAACAAACTCGGCGCTGCGGCCGTTGCGCTCAGTCCGAAAGCGGTCCAGTCGCTGCAGAAAACCATCCACAGCAAGGTGACCGGATTCGTGATCGACAAGGAAGCGGACTACAAGGTGATCAAGCTGGCGCTCAAGGACGCAGGCTACTGAGGCCTGCCGCACCGGCCTGCCCGGAGGCTTGCAAGACCGGGCGGGCGACCTACACTGCAGAGCATTCGAGTTCATGGGGGAATGTCCTATGGATACCCGTCATCGCACCCCTGCCGGAGCCTTGGTGGCGCAATGCTCTGACGAAGACAGTTGTACGGTTTTGAGTTGCGAAGTCTGTCTGAAGGAAATACCGGGCGACGCGGTCAAGCTGACCGATGCGCAGGACTACGTTCATTATTTCTGCGGCCTCGAATGCCTTGAAATCTGGCAGGAACGGGCTGGCCTTCGCTGACAGTCCAGCCCGGCCAAGCACTCCGATCAGCTAAAATAGTGTCTTTGCCCTGTTTGCAAAGACGCTCATGTCTTCCATCGTTTCGCTCCCCGGCAGTGCCGCGCTGTCCTCCTTCCGCATCGACAAAATCCGCCAGGAGGCCGCCCGGCTCGGGGTCGTCCTGGGCGAGCTGACGGCGCGCTACTGGCATTTCCTGGAACTGGACGCCGAACTGGATGCAGCGGCCACGCAGCAACTGGCGAGGACGCTGGATTACGGTACTCCCACCGACACCCCGGTGGCGGCAGAGGTGCAGCTGCTGGTGACGCCGCGGCCGGGCACGATTTCACCGTGGTCGTCCAAGGCCACGGACATTCTCAGAAACAGCGGTCTCACGCAGTTGCGGCGCATCGAGCGCGGGGTGGCCTACCGCCTGTGCGATGCGCAGGGTGCGGCGTTGCCGGGAGAGGTGCTGGCGATGCTTCTGCCGCTGCTGCACGACCGCATGACAGAAGCCGTGATGGCCTCTCTGAACGACGCGCAGGTGCTGTTCCAGCACGTGCCGCCGCGTGAACTGACCACGGTCGACGTGGTGACGGGTGGCCGTGCCGCGCTGCAGGACGCCAATCGCAGCCTCGGACTGGCGTTGTCGGACGACGAGGTCGATTACCTGGTCGACGCCTTCACCCGCATCGGGCGCAATCCCACCGATGTCGAGCTGATGATGTTCGCGCAGGCCAATTCCGAGCACTGCCGCCACAAGATTTTCAACGCCTCGTGGGTGATCGACGGTGCGGCGCAGGCGAAGTCGCTGTTCGGCATGATTCGCGACACCCACGCCGCCCATCCCGAGGGCACGGTGGTGGCGTATTCCGACAACTCCTCGGTCATCGAAGGCGCGCAGATCGAGCGCTTCTACCCGCGCGCCGACGGCAGCTACGCCTACAGCAGCGAGTTGACTCACGTGCTGATGAAGGTGGAAACCCACAACCACCCGACGGCGATTTCGCCGTTTCCCGGCGCGGCCACGGGCAGCGGCGGCGAAATCCGCGATGAGGGCGCGACCGGCATCGGCTCCAAGCCCAAGGCAGGCCTCGCCGGCTTCTCGGTGTCCAACCTCAACATTCCCGGCTTCGAACAGCCGTGGGAAACCGGCCCCTATGGCAAGCCGGACCGCATCGTCACCCCGCTCGCGATCATGCTTGAAGGCCCGATCGGTGCCGCAGCCTTCAACAACGAGTTCGGCCGGCCCAACCTGGCCGGCTATTTCCGCACCTTCGAGGAAACCGTTGCCGCGCAGCGGCGCGGCTACCACAAGCCCATCATGCTGGCAGGCGGCGTCGGCAGCATCCGCGACGACCACGTGCACAAGAAACTGCTGCCCACCGGCACCCTGCTGATTCAGCTCGGCGGCCCCGGCATGCTGATCGGCCTCGGCGGCGGCGCCGCCTCGTCGATGGATACCGGCGCCAACGCCGCGGACCTCGACTTCGATTCGGTGCAGCGCGGCAACCCCGAGATGGAACGGCGCGCGCAGGAAGTCATCGACCGCTGCTGGCAGCTCGGTGAAGCGAACCCGATCCTGTCGATTCACGACGTCGGTGCCGGCGGGCTGTCGAACGCGCTGCCCGAACTGGTGCACGGCGGCGGCAAAGGCGGGCGCTTCGAACTGCGCGCGGCACCGTCGGAAGAGAGCGGCATGTCGCCGCGCGAAATCTGGTGCAACGAGGCGCAGGAGCGCTACGTGCTGGCGATTCCGCCGGCGCGCCTGGACGAATTCCGCGCGATCTGCGAGCGCGAGCGCTGCCCGTTCGCGGTGCTCGGCGAAGCGACCGAGGAGAATCATCTGCTGGTGACCGATCGCCACTTCCAGAACGCGCCGGTGGACGTGAGCCTGGATGTGATTCTCGGCAAGCCGCCCAAGATGACGCGCGAAGTCGCGCATCAGACCGCAGCGCTTTCACCGTTGGTGGTAGAGGGCATCGACCTCAAGGAGGCGGCTTATCGGGTGCTGGCGATGCCTGGTGTGGCGTCGAAGATGTTCCTGATTTCGATCGGCGACCGCAGCGTCGGTGGGCTGACTGCCCGCGACCAGTGCGTGGGGCCGTGGCAGGTGCCGGTGGCCGATTGCGCGATCACCCTCGCGGGCTATCAGACTACGCTGGGGGAAGTGTTTTCCATCGGTGAAAAGGCGCCGCTGGCATTGATCGACGCCCCGGCATCGGGGCGCATGGCGATCGTCGAGGCGATCACCAACCTGGCTGCCGCGCGGGTGGACGGCCTGCCCCGGGTCAAGCTGTCCGCCAACTGGATGGCGCCGGCCGGCCATCCGGGCGAGGATGCCGCGCTGTTCGATACGGTGGCGGCGGTCTCGAATTATTGCCAGGCGCTCGGCATCTCGATCCCGGTCGGCAAGGATTCGATGAGCATGAAGACCGTGTGGCAGGACGGCGCCGAAAGGAAGACGGTGACCTCGCCGATCTCGCTGGTGATCTCGGCGTTTGCCACCACCCCCGATGCGACCGCCCACCTCACTCCGCAGTTGCGTACCGATTGCGGTGACAGCGATCTCATCCTGATCGATCTGGGGCTGGGCAAGAATCGCCTGGGGGCGTCGAGTTTTGCGCAAGCCTACAAGCAGGTGGGTGACCGCTGCCCGGATGCCCCCGCAGCTGCGAGACTGGGTGCGTTCTTCGACACCGTGCAGGCGCTGAACGCCGCCGGCAAGCTGTTGGCCTATCACGACCGTTCCGACGGCGGCCTGTTCGCCGCGCTGTGCGAAATGGCTTTTGCCGGGCATTGCGGCGTGGACCTCGACGTCGACGAACTGTGCCTGGACCAGATTCGCCACGAGGTGGAGGACGAAGGCCTGCCGGAACCCGAGGCGCTCGATGCGCGTGGCTATTCGGAACGCATTTTCAACGTGCTGTTCAACGAGGAAGCCGGCGCCGTGTTGCAGGTTCGCCGTGCCGACACCCAGTCGGTCATGCAGGCTTTCTTCGATGCCGGGCTGCGCGGCGAGTTCTATGTTGTCGGCCAGGTCAATGCGCTGGACCGTGTACGGGTGTTGCGTGACGACCGGCTGATCCTCGACGAGGCGCGCACCGACTTGCAAGGCGCGTGGGCGCGCACCAGCTGCGAAATGGCGAAATTGCGCGACAACCCGGTGTGCGCCGAGCAGGAATTCGCGCGCCACGCCGACGCCGGCGACCCCGGCCTGCGCTATGCGCCAAGCTTCGACGTCGCGGCCGACATCGCCGCCCCCTTCATCGCCAGCGGCAAGCGTCCGCGGGTGGCGGTGCTGCGCGAGCAGGGCGTCAATGGCCAGGTCGAGATGGCCGCTGCGTTCGATGCGGCCGGCTTTGCGGCAGTCGATGTGCACATGAGCGATATCCTCTCAGGCCGGGTGAGTCTTGCCGACTTCGCCGGGCTGGCGGCTTGCGGCGGCTTCAGCTATGGCGATGTGCTGGGGGCGGGCGGCGGCTGGGCCAAGTCGATTCTGTTCAACCCGCGCGCGCGCGACCAGTTCGCCGCGTTCTTCCAGCGTGGCGACACCTTCGCCCTGGGGGTGTGCAACGGTTGCCAGATGATGAGCCAGTTGCACGACCTGATCCCGGGCGCGGAGGCCTGGCCGCGTTTCGAACGCAACCTGTCGGAACAGTTCGAGGCGCGTTTCGCGCTGGTCGAGGTGCTGGCTTCACCGTCGATTTTCTTTGCCGACATGGCTGGCTCGGTGATGCCGATCGTGGTGTCGCATGGCGAAGGCCGGGTCGTTTTCCGCGATCCGGCGCATGCCGCTCAGGCCCTGTCCACGCTGCGCTACGTCGACCATCGGGGTGCGCCGACCGAAACCTATCCGTTGAACCCGAACGGCTCGGCCGGAGGGCTCACCGGTTTCACCACCGCGAATGGCCGCTTCAGCATTCTGATGCCGCATCCGGAGCGGGTCTTCCGCGCCGCGCAGCTGTCGTGGCGGCCGCAAGGCATGACCGGTGCCAGCCCGTGGTTGCGGATGTTCCGCAATGCACGCCGCGCGGTTGGGTGATGACCGCTGACTATGAGAAAATGCAAGCCTTTGTCTCACGCAATCCGGCTGTGCCGGGCCTTGATTCCCCTGCCATGAATGCACCTGAAACCCTGCTTACGGATGACCACCTGCGCGCCCAGGTCAAGCTGCTTGGCACCCTGCTCGGCCAGGTGTTGCTGCAGTTTGCCGGCGAAGACGTGTTCGAGACGGTGGAAACCCTGCGCCGGGGTTTTGCCGACCTGCATCAGCAGGAAGACCAGCAGCGCCGCACCGAACTGATGGCGTTGATCGACGCCATGCCGGCCGGCAAGGTCGAACTCGTGGTGCGCGCGTTCTCCAGCTATTTCAAGCTGGTCAACGTGGCGGAAGAAAGCTTCGCCCACCGCAACCGCCGGCGCATGCTGTCGCACGGCATGGCGCTATGGGAAGGCTCGTTCGACCGCACCGTGGCCGATCTCAGGGCGCAGGGCTTGTCGGTGGACACCCTGCAGGGCATGGTCGAGCGCCTGCATTACGCGCCGGTGTTTACTGCGCACCCAACCGAAGCGCGCCGCCGCGCGGTGATGGAAGGCATGCGCCGGGTGTTCCTGATCTGCGACCAGCTTTACAGCCCCATTCTCGGGGTGAACGATCAGCGCGAGCTGGAAGCGCAACTGTCCGCCGAGATCCAGGTGATGTGGCGCACCGACGAGCTGCGCACCGCCAAGCTCGAAGTGCGCGATGAAGTGCGCAATGGCCTGTATTACGTGCGGGAGAGCCTGTTCGAGGCGGTGCCGAAAGCCTATTACTTTTTCGAAAAGGCGCTGCGCAAGCATTACGGCGTGGACGCCGATGGTGTCGCCCCGATCAGCGTGCCGAGCTTTATCCGCTTCGGTTCGTGGATCGGCGGCGATCGCGACGGCAACCCGTTCGTGACTGCGGATGTCACCGAGTGGACGGTGCACACGCAGATGCAGGCGGCGCTCGATGAATATCGCGCGCGGGTGCTGGAACTGCGGCAGACGCTGACCCACAGCCGTGACTGGTGCACCCCGTCGGAAGCCTTCCTGGAGCGGCTGAACGAATATGAGGCCGAGTTCGGCGAACAGGTGTTCCTCGGCACCGCGGTGCAGATATACAGCCGCGAGCCCTACCGCCGCATGGCGGCGATCATGCTGGCGCGGCTGGATGCCAACCTGTCCTACGTCCATCAATGCCTGGCCGATGTGCCGAGCTTCACCTCGCACCTGGCCTATGCAAACGCCACGGCTTTCCTCGACGATCTCACTCTGCTGCGCGACTCGCTGATCAGCCATGGCGATCGCAATGTCGCCATGCAGGATCTGCAGGCACTGATCCGGCTGGTCGAAAGCTTCGGCTTCCACCTGCTGCAGCTCGACATCCGCCAGGAGTCGACGGTGCACACCCGGACGGTCGTTGCCGTGCTGCAGCAAATCGACCCCGATTTCGATTACGTCGGCGCCGCCGAAGCCGAGCGCCTGCATCGCCTGGCCGCTTGGATCGGTCATATCGATCCCATCACGGTGAACGATGCTGCCCTGGATGACGAGGCACGCGAAGCCCTCGCGGTATTCCGGCGCATGGCCAAGCTGCAGGCCGAAGTGGGTGACGAAGTGTTCGGCGCCTATGTGATTTCGATGACGCACAGCGCGTCCCACGTGATGGAAGTGATGCTGCTGGCGCGGCTGGTGGGCTTGTGCGGCCACAACGGGCGCGACTGGTTCTGCCGCATCCTGGTCGCCCCGCTGTTCGAGACGGTGGACGACCTGCAGCGCAGCCAGGCCATCCTCGACCAGTTGCTGTCGAACAAGGCGTACCGCGCGCTGGTAACGGCCAACGGCAACCTTCAGGAAGTGATGCTGGGCTATTCGGATTCCTGCAAGGACGGCGGCATTCTGGCGTCGAACTGGAACCTGTATCAGGCGCAGCTTTCCATCATCGCGCTGACCCAACGGCACGGCGTCGAATGCCGCCTGTTCCATGGCCGCGGCGGCACGGTGGGACGCGGCGGTGGTCCTACCTATGATGCGATCCTGTCGCAGCCGCCCGGCACCGTGAACGGTGAAATCAAGTTCACCGAGCAAGGCGAGATGCTGTATTACAAGTACAGCAATCCGGAAACCGCCAACTACGAAATCGGCATGGGCGTCACCGGCCTGCTCAAGGCCAGCGCCACCGCGCTGGCGCACAGCGCGGTGCGTTATCCGCAGGACTATCTGGACTGGATGCGCGACATGGCGGCCGCAGGCGAGGCGGCCTACCGTTCGCTGATCGGGATGCCGGGCTTCATCGATTATTTCTACGAGAGCACCCCGGTCACCGAAATCGGCCTGCTCAATATCGGCAGCCGACCGTCGCATCGCAAGAAGGCCGACCGCTCGCTGGGCTCGATTCGGGCGATTCCATGGGTGTTCGGCTGGGCGCAGTCGCGCCACACCCTGCCTGCCTGGTACGGCATCGGCAGCGCCCTGAAGGGGTTTATCGATGGCCATCCGGAAGGGCTGGCACGTCTGCAAACGATGTACCGCGAGTGGCCGTTCTTCCGGGGTCTGCTGTCCAACGTGCAGATGGCGCTGACCAAGGCCGACATGGAAATCGCCGAGGAGTATGCGCGCCTGTGCGAGCATCCCGACACCATGACCATCTACCGCACGATCGCGGACGAGTTCCTGAGTACCGTCGCCGGAGTCAAGCAGGTCGCGCAGATCGAGACGCTGCTTGAAGAAAACCCGTCCCTGGCGCTGTCGATTTCGCGCCGCCGTCCCTACATGGATCCCATCAATCACATCCAGGTGCGCATGTTGAAACGCTATCGTAGCGGCAGCGTGTGGGAGTCCGAGCAGGACACCTGGCTGACGCCGCTCAAACGGTCGATCAACGCCATCGCCGCCGGGATGCGCAACACCGGTTGAGCGCGCAGAGCGAGATGGCCGCCTCTTCAGCCAGTGAGCCTTCAGACGGCAATCGGAGCCGGCGGCGTGGGCTGATCATCTCGGTCAGCCTGAACGTCGCGCTGTTTCTGCTGGCATGCGGGCTGGTGCTGTATGCCTTCATGCTGCATGTCGATCTCGACGGAGTGAAGCGCCGCCTGTCGAAGGAAGTCGAAGCGCGCCAGCAGGCCGAGCGTTACCTGATCGAAACGCGCAACCAGCTGACCAACAGCCTGCGCGAAATCGAACAGCTCAAGGCCCAACTGTCTTACAAGGAATCCGATTACCAGGCGGCGATTTCCGCCAAGCCGGCGCTGCCGGTTGTCATCAATTTCCGTTCCTCCATGCTGGGCAAGGGACTGGTTGCGGTGATCGAAAATACCAGTGAGCGTTACCTCACCGTGGTCCTCGCGGTGCGCAACCCCACGCTGTCGACGGCACGCCGCTACAAGCTCGATCTGGAACCCAAGTCCAGCACTGACTTTGGGCACCTGGAAGGCTGGCAGTTTGCCTCGGGCGACGAAGTGGGGCTGTACAACGACGAGTTCGGTGCGCTGAAAATTACGGTGCCGTGACGACTTGAGGCGCCGTGCGGAATCGCAGGCCAGGCACGAGCGACATCAGCAGCCACGCAAACACCTGACTGCCATGTAGACCGACCTCGCGAGCATGCAGACGCGCACCGTTGGGCGAAATCGCGCGGCTCCGGCAGACTAGACTGGCAATCAGGATCGCCGGAATGGCGGTTACCGCCGGTCCCCAACCCGCAATCCTGCGGATGCTGGCGAATGCCGGCGCGGCGCCTTCCCCCGGCGCGGTTGCGCACTGGATTTCAACTCCGCGCTGTGATAAAAAGATAGCGCTATCTGTTATGAGGGCGCCAAAATGACGTCGACGACTCTGGAACTGCTTCAGAAATACAGCGTGCCCGGTCCACGATATACCTCGTACCCCACTGCGCCGTATTTCCATGCGGGATTCGGCGAGGCGGACTGGGTCGAGGCACTGAGCGCGGCGGCGCCAGACCGCGGGCTTTCCCTCTACGCCCATATCCCTTTCTGCGATTCGCTGTGCTACTACTGCGGCTGCAACATGGTGGCGACCCGCGATTACAGTAAAACCCAGCCCTACCTGGCCATGCTCGAGCGGGAAATGGCGCACACGGCCCAATTGGTGGATCCGGCGCGGCGGGTACGTCAGCTGCACTGGGGTGGCGGCACGCCCACCTACCTGAATCCCGATGACATCCGTCGCCTGATGGCGATGATGCGGCAGCATTTCACGCTGACGCCTGACGCCGAAATCAGTTGCGAAGTCGATCCGCGTGAACTGACGCGCGAGCATCTGGTCGCCCTGCGCGAGTGCGGTTTCAACCGCCTGTCGTTCGGCGTGCAGGACATGGATCCGGACGTGCAGCAGGCGGTCAACCGGATCCAATCGGAACTCCTAATTCAGCAGGTGCTCGACTGGTCGCGCGAACTGGGGTTTTCGAGCATCAACTTGGACTTGATCGTCGGCCTGCCCAAGCAGACCGTCGAGAGTTTCAGCCGCACGCTGGAACGGGTGGCGGTGTGGGCGCCTGATCGCCTGGCGGTGTTTGCCTATGCCCACGTGCCCTGGCTGAAAAAACACCAGCGCCTGATCAACGAAGCCGAACTGCCCGATTCGGCGACGCGTCTGGGGTTGCAGCAGGCGGTCAACGAGGCGCTGGGTGCGGCAGGCTACGTCAACATCGGGCTGGATCACTTTGCCCGCCCCGAAGATGAACTGGTGCGTGCGCAACAGAACAAGACCCTGTGGCGCAATTTCCAGGGCTACACCACGCACAAGAATTGCGACATCCTGGCTTTCGGTGCCTCCAGCATCAGCCAGACCGCCGACGTTTACATGCAGAACGAGAAAAGTCTCAAACGCTATGAGGAGCGGGTCGCTGCCACCGGCTTTGCGGTCGAGCGCGGTCTGAAGCTCACGCGCGACGACCAGATCCGGCGTGATGCGATTACCCGCGTGATGTGCGACCTCGAACTCGATTTCGCGGCCTTCGGCAAGGAATGGAACATTGCCTTCACCGACTATTTTGCCGATGCGCTCGCCGATCTGCGTCCGCTGGCAGACGACGGTCTGGTGACCCTTGCTCCGAGCAGGATCAGCGTCACGCAAAGTGGCCGGCTGTTCCTGCGCAACATCGGCATGTGCTTCGACCGCTACCTGAAGGAGGCGGCGAGCAATCAGCCGCGCTATTCGCGGACGGCCTGAGAAGGGGCGTCAGCAGCAACCGCTGCCGTCGTCGCGCTTGGGACAACCGTCGGGCCTGCTGCGCGGTGGCAGTGGGCAGCGATTGATTTCATCCGCGCCGCGCTGGAAGTAGCAGGTCATGGCACTGGAGGCGATGCCCAGCAGCCAGAACACGAAGAAACCGACGGTGTAGGCGCCGATGCGGTGTTCGATCAACGCCTCGCCGCGATACATGATCTCGAGCGGGTCGAACAGGGTGGTGAAGATGATGTCGGCCACCCCGGCAACGAGGAAGGACGGCCACATAATGTGGATCAGGCGCTGCATCATGGCGGACTCCTCGTCGTTTGGTGATTATTCTTCCGGGTTGTTCATCTTGCGCTTGAACCAGGCCGACAGGTAAAACCCCATGCCGATGATGAACAGGATGGTGAACAGGCTTAGCAGGCCAATCGGGCTGGTAAACAACAAGGCAAGTACGACGTCCATTTCAGTCTCCCTGTGATTGAACGGTGGATTCAGCATCCGTCTTGAGTGTGACGGGCTGGCTGAACGGGGTGTGCAGCACGCCGGAAAGCCGCCAGGTGGAAGCGGTGTCGGTCAGCTGGGCGTGCCATTTGCCGGCCGGCATGGCGGGCAGCGACGTGCGGTAGAGCCCGCCCCCGGCATGGCTGAGCGTAAGCGTCTGGTCGAGGCCCTGCCGGGTCGGGTGGGCCAGGGTGAGGCTGAGTTGATCCGGGTAGGCATGCAGGCGTCCCGCAAGCGTCAGCCCCAAGGCGCCATCCTTTCCCTGCAGCGTGGCGGTCAGCGCCAATGCCCGCGCGGCGTCGTCGCGCGCCAGCGTCTGGTTGATCGCCAGCCCGGCCTTGTAGTAATCCCCCACGACCAGGCCGTCCGCGCTGTTGGCAGCAATCCATACGGTGGTGAGACCGGCGATGACCGCGGCGGCGGGCAGGCTGATGAGAAACCACGGCCAGGGTTCGCGATACCAAGGCTTGCTTGTCGGGGCGCTGAGCGTATTCATGTAATCACCGATTGAAGAATTTGGTCGCGACTTCATCCTTGATGCGCGGATTGTCGATGGCCTGTATCGTGAATGTCACTTCGATTGAGCGGCCTTTGAGTTCGGCCGGGTCGGCAATCAGGCTGACCGGAATGTCGATGGTCTGCAGCGGTTCGGCGGCGATCTCGCGGCTGGCAGCCACGACCTGCAGGCCGTCGATGCCTTGCGCGCTGATCGTATAGCGGTGTGTCTGACCGTCCTTGTTGATGAGCTGCAGGCGGTAGACGTTTTCGATCAGTCCCTCGTCGGTTTCCTTGGACAGCGCGACACGGTCACGAACCACGTCGACGCGGAGCGGCACCCGCGTCGCGAGGCTGAACAGGAACGCGCCGGTGATCAGCGTCAACAACACAATGTAGATGATGGTGCGCGGGCGAAGGACGTGCTTGAGGATGCCGCTGTCCGGATACTTGCCTTTCACCACGTTTTCGGTGGTGTAGCGGATCAGGCCGTGGGGATAGCCCATCTTGTCCATGATCTGGTCGCACCCGTCGATGCAGGCGGCGCAACCGATGCATTCATATTGCAGGCCGTTGCGAATGTCGATGCCGGTGGGGCAAACCTGCACGCAGACGCCGCAGTCGACGCAGGTGCCGAGTCCGGCAGCCTTGTAATCGGTCTTCTTGCTGCGCGGGCCGCGCGGTTCGCCGATGGAGTTGTCGTAGGTGACGGTCAGCGTGTCGGAGTCGAACATCACGCTCTGGAAACGCGCATACGGGCACATGTACTTGCACACCTGCTCGCGCATGAAGCCGGCGTTGCCCCAGGTGGCAAAGCCGTAGAACAGGATCCAGAAGGTTTCCCAAGGGCCGAGGCTCATGCTCATCACTTCTGCGGCCAGCGTCTGGATCGGCGTGAAATAGCCGACGAAGGTGAAGCCGGTCCACAGCGCGATCGCAAACCAGAAGATGTGCTTCAGTCCGCGCTTTTTCAGCTTGTCAGCGTTCCAGGGAGACTTGTCCAGCTTCTTGCGTGCCAGGTGGTCGCCTTCCAGCCAGCTTTCGACCCACATGAAAATTTCGGTGTACACGGTTTGCGGGCATGCATAGCCGCACCACAGCCGGCCGGCCACGGCCGTGAACAGGAACAAGGCGAGCGCCGACAGGATCAGCAGGCCGGTGAGATAGACGAAGTCCTGCGGCCAGAACACCAGCCCGAAGATATAGAACTTACGCGCTGCCAGGTCGAACAGTATCGCCTGGCGGTTGTCCCACTGCAGCCAGGGCAAGCCGTAGTACACCGCCTGGGTGATCAGCACCAGCGCGATGCGCCAGTTGGCGAATACGCCATGCACCGCGCGGGTCTGGATGGTTTGCCGGATCGCGTAGAGCTGTTGCTCGATTTCGCCTTCAGGTTGCTTTGGCGCGGGGGGCGGGTTGGATTGCATGCGTATCGTGTGGTTATCGAGGAACTAGCCTATCAGGCCGAAGCCGGCCGGATGGGGCAATTCCCCACCGCATCCAGATCGGCCGGATGCGGCAGGAAGCCGGGCTTACATGATGCTCGCCTCCACCCGACGTGCTTCAGCCGGATCGCCGCCACCGGTGGTCACTTCCGGCTTGCGCAGCTCGATCCGCGCTTCGGCGATGCCAGCCGCCGTCAGGGCGTCACGAACGGACTTGGCGCGATTCTTCGCCAGCTCGGCATTGGCTGCCGCGCTGCCCGTCGCATCGTGAAAGCCGGAGATGGCGATACGGGCATCCGGATTTGCCGTTGCGAAATCGATGATGGACTGCAGCGCCGCGCGCGCCTCGGCGCTCATCTCCGCCTTGCCGGTATCGAAGTACATCGTGGCGGCCTGCGGCGCGGCGGGCGCAGCCGCTTCGACAGCCGCAGCTGCCGGAGCGGGTTCTGCGGCCTTGGCCACCCCGCCACCCAGACCATACACATAAGCCGTCAGCAGATGCAGCTTGGCGTCCTTGTTCGAGGTGGTGCCCATGGTCTGGGCCATTCCCGGCATCACGCCGTTA
>Ga0316613_10001871_pt1 | contig 13982 bp, 18 predicted proteins | sample OWC_soil_day10_C_2_FD_207647 | JGI IMG/M metagenome (GOLD analysis project Ga0316613, IMG submission 207647) | Wetland soil microbial communities from Old Woman Creek delta, Ohio, United States - OWC_soil_day10_CT_b | ecosystem: Environmental > Terrestrial > Soil > Wetlands | place: USA: Ohio...
CTACTTTCGGATCACGGACCGCAAGAAGGACATGATCGTCGTCTCCGGATTCAAGGTCTTCCCGAACCAGATCGAGGATGCGGTGGCGCTGCACCCGGGCGTGGCCGAGGTGGCGGCCATCGGAGAGCCCGACGAACGCTCGGGCGAGGTCGTCAAGATTGTTGTGGTGAAGAAGGATCCGGCGCTGACTGAGCAGGCTCTGCTCGAACATTGCCGGCAACACCTCACCGGCTACAAGATGCCGAAGATCGTCGAGTTCCGCAGCGAGCCGCTACCCAAGTCCAACATTGGGAAAATCCTGCGGCGGGAGTTGCGCCATGCTGCCGCAGCGGCCAATGCAGCGTTGCCGCCGGGCGCCTCCGCCTAGGCAGTTTGCCTAGGCCATGGGTCCGTCTGGCGCTGCCGTGGCAGGCTGGCACTATGCTGCGCGGTCGACCACTCAGTCCAAGGACGTCCCATGCTTGTCGTGCACCACCTCAACGATTCACGCTCGCAGCGCGTGCTCTGGCTGCTGGAAGAACTGGGCCTGACCTACGACATCAAGCACTACCAGCGTGACGTGGTCACCCGGCTCGCACCCCCTGAGCTGAAGGCGGTGCATCCTTTAGGCAAGTCGCCGGTGCTGAGCGATGGCGAGCGCACGGTGATCGAATCCGGGGCCATCGTCGACTACCTCATCCGGCACCATGGCAACGGCCGGCTGCAGCCGGCAGCCTCGTCGCCGGACTTCGAGAGCTACCAGCAATGGCTGCACTATGCCGAGGGCTCTGCGATGCTGCCCTTCTTGCTGAAGTTGTATGTCTCGCGCTTGGGCGAGGCCGGTGCGCCGCTGTGGCCGCGCATCGAAAGCGAGATCGCCAACCACCTGGGCTTCGTCGAGCAGTCGCTGCACGGCCGTCAATGGCTGGTGGGCGGTACGCTCAGCGGCGCCGACATCATGATGAGCTTCGTCGGCGAAGTGGCGGGCGCCCGCGCTGACCGCTCCAGCTATCCGAGTCTGGACGCCTGGGTCAAGCGCTTCCAGCAGCGGCCGGCCTATCGCAAGGCGCTGGAGCGCGGCGGGTCCTACAGCTTCGCGTCCTGAGGCTGCCGCGGCGCCGGCTTGCGCGCCAGCACCTCGATCGGCAGCACGCGCCCGTCGGCCAGTGACTTGGCGCTGTTGGCCATGGCGCGCAGGGCCAGCTCGCCGTGGATCAGCATCACCGCACGGTGCGGCGGCTTCTCGCCGCGGGCCACCTCGGCACGCGAGCGCGTGCCGTAGGCCAGCGCCTTGTCGACCGAATCCTGCACGTGCAGCACCTCGAAGCCGGCAGCGAGCAGGCCCTGCTCGGTCTGCTGCGGCGTGGCCAGGAAGCTGGCCTGTGCGCTGGCGGCCCAGGGCGTGGGGTAGTCGAGTTCGTCGCCGCTGCCTTGGGCGATCTCCGACAACAGCAGCCAGCCTCCGGGCTTGAGCACACGATGCAGTTCGCGATAGAAGGCCGCCTTGTCGGCAATGTTCATCGACACGTTCATCGAGTACGCACCATCGAAGCGGACGTCGGCAAAGGGCATGGCCAAGGCATTGCCGGCATGGAAATCCACACGCTCGTCCTGCCCGAGCAGCCGCGTCAGGTGGCGCGCCACTTCGCAGAACTCTTCGGTCAGGTCGATGCCGCTGACACGGCAACCGAAGCGCGCCGCGAAGTAGCGCGCCGGCCCGCCCAGTCCGCTGCCCACGTCGAGCAGATGGTCGGTGGGCAGGGGCCGCACCAGCGCTGCCGCGTCCTCGGTGGCTTCCAGGCCGCGGCCGTGGAAGTGGTCGTAGGGTGCCAGCGCCTCGGCATTGGGACGCTGCGGGTCAGCCCCGTCGGCGGCCAATGCGGCATTCAGCCGCTGCAGCAGGTCGCCACGGGTGTAGTGGCTGCGGATGTCTTCGTTCATGAGTCGTCCCCAGTGCGGCGCGCGCGTTGGCGGCACCACAGGCCGTAGCCTAGCGCCACCGCGGCCAGCAGTCCCAGGCCAGCCCAGATGAAGGGTGAGGCCGGGCTCGGCGTGTGGCGGTGGGCGAAGTTCGTCTCCAGCAGGAACACCAGGCAGATCACGGCCACGCCGCAGGCCAGGCGCGACTTCTTCAGGTAATCGGGCTGCATCGTGTGCGCAGTGTGCCAAAGACGGTACACGCCTGCGCGGAGTCGAAGAACAGTGGGTGCTGGTCGTCGGCCGGCAGGCGAGTGAACGCATCCGGCTTGAGCACCACGTTCGGGCCGGCGGCCAGCGACTCCGTCTGCACACTGCACACACCGAAGCCGGCCTGCAGGTCGCCGATGGGCCAGGTCCGGTGTTCGACGACGAGGGTCGTGTTGGCGAAGTCGCGCGCCAGCGGCACAGCCTCCGGCGCCAGGCGGCACCGCGCATGGGAACCGCGCGCTCGGCCATGTTGCGCCAGGCCTGCGGCATAGGCATGCCCCGGGCTGTGGCGCACCCGCGCCATGTTGGCATCGCGCCAGGCGTTGTTCAGTTCGGTGGACTGCCAGTCCATCGCACGCTGATCGACGACGCGTGACTGAGGACCTTGAGCATGCGCAATGGGCCGTGCGGGAGGGTTGCTCTGAATGACACATGGCGCCTTGCGGCGCCATGCGGTGCAGCCAAGGGAATGCTTCGCTCAGGCGTCGTCGGCCATCGAGTGGCTGCAGCCACCGTCCTTCTTGCGGTCGGCCGGGGTCGAGCGCATCGTCGACACGCCTTCGATCTTGGCCTTGCCGGCATCGGTGCCGCTGCGCGCCTGGGCGGTGGGGGCGGCCGGCCGGGCCTGCGCCGTGGTCGATTTGGTCGCGCTCTGTGTCTTGGCCGTGGCGGCCGGCTGCGGCTTGTCGCTGGACTGGGCGTGTGCGGCCTGCACGCCCACCAATGCAACTGCCATGGCCGCGATGAGTGAAGCTGATGCACGCATGGGGGCTCCGTGGGTGGATCGACGGCCGGAATGTACGCCGGCTGGCGGCGGAACGGGATGCCCGGGCACACTGCCAGCAGGGTCTGAACCCCGGCCCTGCCGGCAGTGCCGGGGCGGGCTGCCAGCGCTGCGGCCGCACGCCGTAGATGGCGTTGTTGCGGTCGGCGCTGGCGCAGGCGGTGCCGCCGGCGGCCTTGGACACGACGATACTGCCGTCAGGCAGGAACTGCGCATCCATCGACGCCTTCAGTCCGTGGATCGTGGTCGGGGTTTTCCAGCCGGCACGGTCAAGCACCTGCTCCGAGCCGGTGAACCACGAGATCACCAGCAACTGCTTGCCGCTCACGCCGACGGCGAAGGGGTACTCCATGTCCGAGGCCTGAATGCGGTGGATGTCGCGCACCGGCCGGACTTCAGGCCCACCTCACGGACGGCGAACATGTCGACCACCCACAGGTTGTTGCCGACCACCGTGCCGGCCAGCAGCAGGCTCAGGCCCAGGGCGAACCGCGTGCCGATCGGGTTCACTCGGTCTCCTCCGGTCTTGCCGTCGACGGCACCGAAGCTACGCATGCCTGCGTGGCACGACACCCGTTCACGGGGTACCTGCGGGAAACTACCGGGTGCCTGCACGGTTTGCCCGTGCGGATCGGCAAGGCGGGCTGGTAGAGTGGACCGCGCATGGAAATGCTCGCCTTCCTGATGGACTTCGTGCTTCGCATCGACAAGCACCTGGCCGAGTTCGTCACGCTCTACGGGGCGTGGGTCTATGCATTGCTGTTCGCCATCATCTTCGTCGAGACCGGCGTCGTGGTCATGCCCTTCCTGCCCGGCGATTCGCTGCTCTTCGTGGTGGGTGCGCTCTGCGGCCTGGGGCTGATGGAACTGGCCATCGCCATGCCGCTGCTGGTGGTGGCCGCGGTGCTGGGTGACCAACTCAACTACAGCATCGGTCGCTTCTTCGGGCCGAAGGTCTGGCAGTGGGAGCACTCGCGCTTCTTCAACAAGCGCGCCTTCCACCAGGCGCACGACTTCTACGAGAAGTACGGTGGCATCACCATCATGCTGGCGCGCTTCCTGCCGTTCATCCGCACCTTCGTGCCCTTCGTGGCCGGTGTGGCCGAGATGAGCCGGCGCAAGTTCACCATGTACAACGTGGCCGGCGCGCTGGTCTGGGTGCTGAGCCTGGTGACGGCCGGCTACCTGTTCGGCAACATGCCCTGGGCCAAGGCCAACATGAGCATCATCATCTGGGCGATGATCATCGTGCCCGGCATGATCGCGCTGTTCGGCGCCTGGAAGGCCAAGCGCAACAGCCTGCGCACCTCGGCCTGATCAGGCCAGCGCGCGGCGCAGTTCGGCGGCACAGATCTGCACCGCGGCATTGGCCTCGTCGATGACCCGGCCCATGGTGATGAAGCCGTGGATCTGCCGCTCGAAGTTGATGTGCGTGGCGCGGTTGCCGGCCAGTGTGAGCTTGTGCGAATACTGCAGCGCCTCGTCGCGCAGCGGGTCGTAGCCGGCGGTCAGCACCAGCGCCGGCGGCAGCCTCGACAGGTCGGTGTGCAGCAGCGGCGACGCGCGCCAGTCCAGGTCCTGGGCCTTGTCGGGGATGTAGTGGTCATGGAAGTAGTCCATCGTGTCCGCGGTCAACAGGTAGCCCTGGCCGTTGCTGGTGTGCGAGGGCCAGCCGCGGCGCTGGTCGGTGGCAGGGTAGATCAGCAGCTGGAAGCGCACCGGCAGGTCGCCGGCATCACGCAGCGCGATGGCCACCACCGTGGCCAGGTTGCCACCGGCGCTGTCGCCGCCCACCGCCAGGCGCGAGGCATCGACGCCCAGCTCGGCGGCATGGTCGCGCACCCAGCGCGTGGCGGCGATGCAGTCGTCCACCGCGGCCGGGAAGCGATGCTCCGGGCCCATGCGGTAGTCCACCGCCACCACGGCGCAGCCTGCGGCATTGGCCAGTTCGCGGCACAACGTGTCGTGCGTGTCCAGGTCGCCGATGACCCAGCCGCCGCCGTGGTAGTACACCAGCACCGGCGGCGCGCTCTGGCGCTGCGCGGCGGGCTGCGGGTGGTACAGACGCAGCGGGATCGGGCCGTGCGGGCCTTCGGCCTGCAGGTCGCGCGTCTCGGCGATGGGTGGTGGGTCGGGCTGCGTCACCGCGCGGCGCTCGCGGTAGAAAGCGCGCGCGTCGGCCGGCGTCAGCGTGTGCGTCGGTGGAATCTGCCGCTCGACCATCAGGTCGAGCAGAAACTTGGCGTGCGGGTGCAGCATCTTGTCTCCTGTCAGAGCCAATCGTTCAGCGTCACGCCGATGCCGAAGGTGGTCTGGTTCCAGTTGTAGTCGATCAGCGATTCACCGTAGCCGCTGAATACCTTGGCGTAGCCGCGCAGCGGGCCGAGCAGGGGCGAAGTGGTCAAGGTCAGCTGGCCGGCGCCCTTGCCGGTGCTCGGGTTGCCGCGTATCGTGCCGCTGAAGCTCTGCCCGCGCCATTTGTAGATGGCCGACAGGTCGCCCCAGCCGTAGTAGTCGGAGATCGTCGGGTTGTCGTCCGAATCGTTGCCTTCCGGAATGCGCCACCACACGCGCCCCAGCAGGGCCAGGTTGCCGCTCTCGACGCCGAAGCTGGCGATCAGGCGGTTCCAGCTGCGCGAGAGGGTGTCGGAGCGGCCGTTCGACTGGTGGTTGAAGGCCAGGTTGACCAGGTTCCACTGCAGGTCGCTCCACTGCAGGGCAGGCTTGTAGCTGAGGATCAGCTCGGGCATGTAGTTGGTTTCGCGAAAGGGGCGCGATGCGTTGCCCGAGTCGTTGTACAGCTGCCATTGGCTCTGCTGCGTGTACGCGGCCCACGCGCCCCAGCGGCGGTCGTCGGTGGTCCACAGCCTGAACTTGAAGCTCAGCTGGAACGCGGCCTCGGTGGAGTCGAGCTCGGTGCCGGGCGCCAGCACACCACCGCCGACCAGCGGGTCGAAGGGTGCGGTGTTCAGGCTTTTGGTGTGGCGGCCAAAGAGGAAGTAGTTCGGCGCGTACAGGGAGACGTCGTAGCGCGGGGTGGAGGGGTCGAAGCTCCAGGCCTTGTCGTACATCGATCCGCTGGCGGCCGGGACCGGCGAGCTCACAGTCTGGGTCGTGCCGTCGTTGCCGGGTGCACCGGCCGTCGCTGCCGGCGCGGCGTCCTGCTTTGGCTCGGACGCGGGCCGCACGGTCCGGCCGCTGATGCGGTCGAAGCAGGCCAGTCGCTCGCTGTCGCCGGCGATCGCCGCGCATTCAGCCAGCGCTGCAGGCGTCGCCTGCGCCCACGCCAGCGCGGGCACGTTCATCAGCACGGCGCCCACGAGCACAGTCGACTTCACGACACGGATGGGCGACGGCACGGTGTTCTCGGGCGTGGGCATGCAATCGATTGTAGGGACGCAAGCTCAATACACGCCGAGGGCCAGCCCGGCCGCCAACGCCGCGCCGAGCTCGCGGCAGCGCGCCAGCTCGTGGGGTGCGATCTGCTTCGGCGCCAGGATCGCCTCGGGAGTCTGCGCCTGCGTGCAGACGATCAGCGCGGGCGCCACGGCCTTCAGCCGCCAGCCGGTGCAGATGCGCTCGATCTGGCGTGCCGCGCCGCTGCCGTCGCTGCCGGCGCAGACCATCGCTGCATAAGGTCGGCCTTCGATGCGCTCCAACACCGGGTAGTAGCAGCGGTCGAAGAAGTCCTTCATCAGCCCTGCCATCGAGGCCAGGTTCTCGGGCGTGGCAAACAGGCAGCCGTCGGCAGCCAGCAGGTCCTCGGGTCCAGCCTGCGGGGCCGCCTTCAGCATGACGCATACGCCAGACTCGCCGCGGGCTCCCGCGGCGGCGGCCTCGGCCATCTGCCGCGCGCCGCCGGTGACCGAGTGCCAAACGATGAGCAGGGTCTTCATGGGCCTGCGCCTTGCTTCGGCGCGCCGAAGAGCCGGTCGGTCAAGCGCACGTACCACGCACCGGCCTGCACCTGGACCACGTAGGCCAGCGCGATCAGCAGCGCGGCATCGGCGCCTTGGTCGCGGAACACGCCAATGGCGATGGCCAGCGCGATCGACAGGTTGCGCATCACCGTACCGTACACCAGCGCGATCGCGTCACCGCGGGCAAAGAGCGCCCGGCCGATCAGCGTGGACAGCACGAAGTTCAGCGCGTACATCAGTACCAGCGGCAGCAGCAGGCCGAGCAGCATCTGCGGCGCGCGCAGGATGTCGGGCGCCTTCAGGGCCATCGACACGAACACGATGCCGAGCACGCCGACGGTCGACCAGGGCGGGAACTTCGGCTTCAGCTGGGCATTGAAGCGTTCCGCCCCGTGGCGCGCGACCAGCAGCTTCTGCGTCAGGTGGCCCAGCGCCATCGGCAGGAACACGATCAGACCGATCTGCCGCGCCACCTGGCCCATCGGGATCTCGATCACCGCGCCGAGCAGCGCGCTCAGGTACAGCGGCGTCAGCAGCGAACCGGCAACCAGACCGATGACCGTCATCTTCACCGCCGCCGGCACGTTGCCCTTGGCGAAGCCGGTCCAGGAGATGGTCATGCCCGAGGTCGGCAGCAGCGCGGTCAGCAGCAGCGCCAGGCGGGCGCCCGGTTGCTGCTCGAAAAAGAGCAGCCCCAGCCCCCAGCCGACCAGCGGCATCAGCACGAAGTTGATGGCGAGCGCCGTGGCCTGAAGCTTGCTGCCGCCGCGTGCCACCAGGGCGCGCAGGTTCATGGTCACCATCATCGGGTAGACCATCAGGAAGGTCAGCGGCAGGATGGCCCATTGGAGGAAAGCGGCATCGGTCACGGCACCGAAAGCCAGGCCGAGCGCCATGGCGCCCGGAATGCTCCACACCAGATTCTTCTGCAGCCAGGAGAGCATCGAATCCATCATCGGCCTTTCGTGGCGTCGCAGCCGGTCAGCGCGCCAAGGCCCGGCAACGGGACACCATGCGCGCCGCCTGATTCCATAAGCGTCTGCTAATATTAACGGCAAGCCGCCGGAGGGCTGCCATATGCTGATGCGCGCCCAAGCCCTGTATCTCGAGAACGCAACCCATCCCCAGGCGCGGGCCTGCGCCTGCTGCGAGGTGCGCCGCGGGTCGTTGTTCGGTGTGCTCGACGCGAGCGCGCTCGATCGCATCCGTGCCCATGTTGCTGCGCCGCAGCTCAAAACCGGCGAGTACGTCTATTCGCGCGGCGAGTCCGGCGGCGCGGTGTACACCATCCGCGTCGGCATCGTGCGCTTCGAGCGCACCACCGAGGGTGGCCGACGCCGCATCCTGCGCATGGCCTCGCGCGGCGACCTGATCGGCCAGGAGGCGCTGCTCGACCGGCCCTACGGCGACGATGCGGTGGCCTGCACGCCGGTGGAACTGTGCCGCATCCCTGCGTCGCTGGTGCGCGAGCTCGGCGACACGCAATCCACCTTGCGCTACGAGCTGATGAACCGCTGGCAGCGTGCGCTGGACGAGGCCGAGACCTGGGCTACCGAGCTGCCAGCCGGCTCGGCGCGGCGGCGCGTGCTGAAGCTGCTCTTGCTGCTGGCACGGCATGCCGATGCCGAGGGTCGCATGTGGCTGCCTCAGCGCAACGAGATCGGTGACATGCTCGACATGACGCTGGAAACCTCCAGCCGCCAGATCAGCCAGCTGCGCCGCGAGGGCCTCATCGAGCTGCTCGACACGCGCCAGGCCCGCGTGCACCTGCCGGCCTTGCAGGCGGCGCTGCAGGCCGAGGACGCCTGAGCGCGTCGCGGCCGGTGCGGTCGCGCGTCGCCTCCCGTCGGCCTGTCTATTCGCGCTCCAGCTCCAGATAGGTGCGGCTGGCGTTGCCCGGCATCAGCTCGCTGGCGTTGAGCAGCCGCAGGTAAGGCCCGGTATCGAAGGAACGCACAGCCGCGCTGACATCGATGCCTTCGTCCACCGCCTTCTTCATGTGCGCGCGCAGCGCCAGCAGGTAGGCCTGGGTGTCGGCCCGCGCCGTGTCCAGGTCAGTGACGCGGCCATGGCCCGGCACGATGTGCAACGGCGCCAGCGACTCGATAACTGCGAAGCTCTCCAGCCAATGCTTCGTGTGGCTGACCGGTATCACGCCGAGCATGCGTTCGACATAGACCACGTCGCCGCTGAACAGCACCCGGCTGGCCGGCAGCCACACCATCATGTCGCCCGGCGTATGGGCGCCGCCGCGGTGCTTGAACTCGAAGACGACGCCTCCCAGGTCCAGGCGCTCGTCGCCGCCGCGGATCCAGCGGGTCGGCAGGGTCGGCACGGTGCCGCGCGCCTTGTCGCCCAGCACGGCCTGCAGCGACTGCAGATGGTCGTTGCCGCGGTTGCGCATGTCGGCCTCGCCGCCGGCGTGGGCGATGAGCTCGGCCCCCAGTGCCTGGAAGTAGCCGTTGCCGAGCCAGCGGTGGTCCTGCCCGCCGGTGTTGATGACCCAGCGCACCGGCAGCGGGCTGACGCGGCGGGCCGCGTCGTGGAGCTGGCGCGCGCCCTGGTAGGTGGCACCGCTGTCGATGAGCACCGCACCGCCGGGTGTGAGCACCAGGCCCAGGTTCGCGTTCAGCCCTTCGTTGCCTGCCGTGCGTGCGCCGGTCTCGCCGACGAAGGCGTACACGCCCTCGGTCACGCGCTCGAAGCGCACCTCGACGGCCTGCGCCGCCGCGCCACACAGCAGCGTGATGCCCAGCGCGACGGCGCGCCACCGGCCGAAAGGCGGCTTCATCGCATCGTGCCCCTCAACGCAGCGGCAGCTTCAGCACCGCCCCCGCGGCGATGCTGAAACGGTCGACATGGCCGGACACCGTGGCGTCCGCTTCGGTGAAGTGGATGTGCAGGCGCTCGCCCGGGTGCGACACCACGCCCTCCAGCGCCGGCCCGCTGTACACGCCCACCAACTGGCCGCTTGCGCCCGGCTGGCGGAACACACGCATGCCGGAGCGGGCGTTGGCGTGGCCGGCGCCGTGTCCGCCGTGACCGCCGGGTGAGCCCGCCGCCGGCGCCTCGCCCGTCACCACATGCCACAGCAGGTGCGGAAAGCGCCCTTCGACACGGAACACGAAAGGCTGCTCGGTGGACAGGCCGACGGTGGGCGCCTGCTGGCGCAGGAACGCTTCGAAGGCGGCCGCGTCCAGATCGCTCGGCACCACGACGTCGCGCCACGCGGCGACCCGCGCGGCGGCGAACAGCAGCGCCTGCTCCTGCGCCTCGGGCGGTCGGGTGCGGCCTTGCGCGTCGCTGCCCGGGCTGACGAGCAGCCGGCCGTCGAGCTGGACGATCTCGCCCTGCAAGCCGGCGGTAGCGCCCAGGCCCCAATGGCCCGTGCCCTGCGGCAGCGCCCGCAGTTCGACCTGGCCGGCGCTATCGCCACCCTGCGTCATGCGCTGGAAATTGCCGACGTGGACGAAGTCGAAGGGCAGCGCGGTCGCCAGGGCGGCGCTGCCGGCGAGGGCCGCCGCGCCCAGCGCACGCCACCCGCGGCCCGGCCGGGCGCCTGCGCGATGCGTGGTCAAAGCCGCCATCGGGTTTCCTTCAGCCACCGGGCGCGACCACCGGCCAGCCGCGGCGCACCCATTCGGCCATGCCGCCGTCGACATAGCGCACATGGCCATAGCCCTGCTGCCGCAGCGCCTTCAGCGTGGACGACGAGCGGTTCTGGGTGTTGCAGATCAGCAGCACCGGCCGTGCCGGATCGGTGGGGATCTCCGCCAGGCGTTGCCGCAGCTGCGACATCGGCAGCAGCTTTGCGCCCGCGGCCACGCCGCGCGCATGTTCCTGCGGCTCGCGGATGTCGATCAGCAGCGCGCGGCCGGCCTCATGGGCCTCGCGCGCCGCCTGCAGCGACACCGCATCGGCGGCCTGCGCGCCGGAATTGGAGAACACCGCGACCAGCACGCCCAAAGCCAGCGGCAGGGCCAGCAGGGCGAGTCGGCGCGAGCGCGTCTTGGGAAGAGAGATTGGGCTCGTCATGGCTAGAGTATTACTCATTGCTTATATTCAGGAAAGGGCCGATGGCTTCGAAGCGCTGCCGGCGGCAGCGCCGCCTGACGGCGGGCGGGCTTCAAAGCGGCCTGTTGCGGGCCAGCGGCGGGTTGCGGGCAAAGTAGCGGCGGATGCCGGTGGCCAGCGCCTCGACCAGCTGCGCCTGGTAGTCGGGGTCGCGCAAGCGCGCCTCTTCCTCGGGGTTGGAGATGAAGGCCGTCTCCACCAGGATGCTGGGCACGTCGGGCGCCTTCAGCACGGCAAAGCCGGCCTGCTCGACCTTACGCTTGTGCAGCCGGCCGACGCGGCCCAGCGGCGCCAACACCTCGTTGCCGAGCTTCAGGCTGTCCTTGATCTGCGCAGCGGTGCTCATGTCGAGCATGGCCTGCATCACCTGCTTGTCCCGGACCGCGGCGACGTTGATGCCGCCCACCAGGTCGGCGGCGTTCTCGCGCTGTGCCATCCAGCGCGCCGCGGCACTGGTGGCGCCGCTCTGGCTGAGCGCGAACACGCTGGCGCCACGCGCCTCGCGCCGCATGAAGGCGTCGGCGTGGATCGACACGAACAGGTCCGCCTGCACCCGACGCGCCTTGCGCACACGTTCATGCAGCGGCACGAAGAAGTCGGCATCGCGCGTCATCATCACGCGCATGTTCGGCTGGGCGTTCAGCTTGTCGCGCAGTTGCAGCGCGACCTGCAGCACCACGTCCTTCTCGCGCGTGCCGGCGGGGCCGACGGCGCCCGGGTCTTCCCCACCGTGGCCTGGGTCGAGCGCCACGATGATCAGCCGGTCGATGCGCCGCTGCAGCGCCGCGCTGGGCGGCTCGGGCTGCGCTGGCGGGGCCCTGGTCTGCATCGGCGCCGGCGCTGCCGGCACGCCCGGCAGAGCCAGTGCCGGAGCCGGAGCCGGAGCCGGCAGCACACCCTTGTCGACCCGGGCGATGAACTCACCCAGCGCGTCCTGCATGCTGCGTGCGGCCTCCTTGTCGGCAGCCTCCTTGTCGCGGATCAGCGCCAGCAGCGGGTCGTGCTCGTGCGTCGGGTACAGGTCGAAGACCAGGCGGTGCCGGTAGGCGGCCACGGGCTCCAGCGTGAACTGCTGCGGCGCCACCGGCTGCTTCAGGTCCAGCACCAGGCGCACCACGCGCGGCGCGTTCTGGCCGACGCGCACGCCGGCGATGAACGGATCGTCGGGCTGCACCTTGCCGACCAGCTCGCGCAGGCCCAGGTCGAGCGACAGGTCGTCGATGTCGATCATCAGCCGCGGCGGATTCTGCAGCAGCTGGTGGCGCGCGCTCAGCGGCTGGTCGGACTCGAGCGTGACGCGGGTGTAGTCCTCGGCCGGCCAGACGCGCACGCCGACGATGGTCGCGGCAAGGGCTCGGCCGACGGCACCGAACGCCAGCACCAGCGCGCCCAGGCGCTGCAATGCGGCGCGGCGCCCGCTCATGCCAGCAGCTCGACGCCGCACGGCGTCAGGGCCTGCAGCGTGACGCGACGCTGCGTCTCGTCGATGGCCTCGATGTGCACGCGCAGATCGGGCAGCGGCAGCATCGGTTCGGCCCGCTGCGGCCACTCGGCCAGCTTCAGACCCGGCGCGGCGAAAGCCTCGCGAAAACCGGCGTCCTCCCACTCGCGCGGGTCGGCGAAACGGTAGAAATCGAAGTGCGAGATCTCCAGCCCCGGCAGCGAGTAGGTTTCGAGTACGGTGTAGGTGGGACTCTTGATGCGCCCGTGCACACCCAACGCGCGCAGCAGGTGGCGCGCGAAGGTGGTCTTGCCGGCGCCGAGTTCGCCGCGCAACTCGACGTAGGCATTGCGCAGTGCTTCGTGGCGGGCCAAGGTGGCGGCGAAGTCGGCGCAGGCGCCTTCGTCGGGCCATTGCACGGTGCGGGTTTCTAGAATCGGCGCATGCGTGAGCGTCATCACTTCGATGGGCAGCAACTGCTGGTGCAGTTGCGGGAGTGGGCGCATGGGCTGGGATTCTCCCAGATCGGTGTGTCCGGGGTGGACCTGGGCTCGGCCGAGGCGGGCCTGCACGACTGGCTGGCGCTGGGCTTCCACGGTTCGATGCACTACATGCAGCGTCACGGCGCCAGGCGCGCCCGTCCGGCCGAGCTGGTGCCGGGCACGGTGAGCGTGATCACGGCGCGCATGGACTACCTGCCGCGCGGCACGGCGCCGGGCTGGCAGGCGGTGGAGTGGCAGCGCCTGCGCAGCCCGAAGCAGGCCGCGGTGTCGATCTACGCCCGCGGCCGCGACTACCACAAGGTGCTGCGCGCGCGGCTGCAAGTGCTGGCCGAGCGGCTGGCGCAGCAGGTCGGCCCGCTCGGCGCGCGCGTGTTCACCGACTCGGCGCCGGTGCTCGAGGTGGAGCTGGCCGCGCGCAGTGGCCTGGGCTGGCGCGGCAAGCACACGCTGGCCCTGCAGCGCGAGGGTGGTTCGATGTTCTTCCTGGGCGAGATCTTCGTCGACCTGGCCTTGCCGCCCACGCCGCCGGCCGCGGCACATTGCGGCAGTTGCAGTGCCTGCATCGACGTGTGCCCGACTCAGGCCATCGTCGCGCCCTACCGGCTGGACGCGCGGCGCTGCATCTCCTACCTGACCATCGAGCACGACGGTGCCATCGCGCCGGACCTGCGGCCGTTGCTGGGCAACCGCATCTACGGCTGCGACGACTGCCAGCTGGTGTGCCCGTGGAACAAGTATGCCCAGGTCACGAGCCTGCCCGACTTCGATGCGCGCTCGCCGCTGAACAGCGCCACGCTGCTGCAGCTGTGGGCCTGGGACGAAGCCGAGTTCCTGCGACGCAGCGAGGGCAGTGCGATCCGTCGCATCGGTCATGTGCGCTGGCAGCGCAACCTGGCGGTGGCGCTTGGCAACGCGCTGCGCGCTTCACCCGATGCCGACATCGAAGCGGCGCTGCGCCAGCGCCTGGCCGCGGCCGGCGAACTGCTGGCCGAGCACATCGCCTGGGCGCTGCGCCAGCTCAACGTGCCGACAGCGACGCCAGCACCGCCAGCCACAGCGGCAGGCTGAGCGCGCACAGCAGCGTCGACACCGTC
>Ga0316613_10001873_pt1 | contig 13977 bp, 15 predicted proteins | sample OWC_soil_day10_C_2_FD_207647 | JGI IMG/M metagenome (GOLD analysis project Ga0316613, IMG submission 207647) | Wetland soil microbial communities from Old Woman Creek delta, Ohio, United States - OWC_soil_day10_CT_b | ecosystem: Environmental > Terrestrial > Soil > Wetlands | place: USA: Ohio...
CCACCTGAAATCTGTTTTTATGCATAGCCGGCGCTATGATATGTGACGGTGTTTCACCCGCCAGCTGAATAATCCATTCTCCTAAATCAGATTCAATTACATTGCAACCTTGCTTTTCTAGAGCTGGATTGAGATGAATTTCTTCCGATACCATTGACTTAGATTTTAAAATGGATTTAGCATTCTTTTTCTTAGCCAAGTCGACTACATACTTGACGGCTTCCTCACCAGTTTTAGCAAGACATACATGACCGCCATTTTTAAGTACATTATCGATTAGCTGATCCAAATACTGATCTAGATGCTGAATTACATGCAGACGAATGGCCTCCGCTCGATTGCGGAATTCCATCCAGCGTTCCGTCCCCACTGCCTCAATAGCCGCAGCTCGCTGTCCTCTTAGACGTCCTGTGCCATTTTTCACTGCCTTTAACATTGCCGTATCACTTAATGCTTTATGGTAACGCTTGCGAAAACTTGGTTCAATATGCATTTTTACCACCTCCCTGATCCAGAACTTGTGCTAGATGCATGACTTGCACTGGAACACCCCGGCGACTTAGACGGCCACCTATATTCATAAGGCAGGTCAAATCAGAGCCAACCAATACATCAGCACCAGTCGCAATAATGTTATCAACTTTTTCATCTACAATCGCACTCGATATGTCAGCCATTTTCATAGAAAAGGTTCCTCCGAATCCGCAGCAATCAAAGGCATATGGCAGTTCGATGAAATCAATCCCTTTAACGTTTTTGAGCAATATCTTGGGTTGTTCTTCTACCCCCAGTATACGGGTCATATGACAGCTAGAATGATAGGTTACTTTCTTTTGAAAAGTGGCTCCGACGTCGGTTATGCCAAGTATATCTACGATGAACTGTGAGAATTCATAGGTTTTAGCCACAAACTCCTCTGCCCGTTTTTTCCACTTTGGATCATTTTCAAATAAAGTTGGATAACCATGGTGAATCATTGCTGCACAAGAACCAGAGGGAATAACCACCTTTTCACTATTTTCAAAAACCTCAATCATCTTTTTTGCTACAATCGCAGTTTCTTTATAGTACCCACTCGAGAAGGCAGGCTGACCACAACAAGTTTGTCCTTCCGGAAAGTCAAGTTCTACCCCGTTACGTCTCAGTACCTGAACTACACTTTTGCCAACGTCTGCGTACATCATATCGGCAATGCAAGTTACGAATAACGATGCTTTCAAATTAACCCCCCCATAAATACTACTTTCTATTGTCTGTCTCAATATTATGCCAAGGAAAGGGTTCCCTTTATTCTAGTTAGTTATAAATTGTAAGCAAATTTTCAAAATGTTATTCGACTTTGGCACCAATGGCATATGTTATAACCTCCACTAAGAAATATTGACTTATCTCCTGTTCCCGCCTTCTCAAAGGCCTCCCTAAGGCTGCCAATCTACTGTATTTGAATGTGCTGTAATAAATAAGAGACTTTTCATGAATTAAGCGATTAGATTTATTTGCATACCAAGTGATTTTCACCACCATGAAATGCCATGAGTACTACCGCCATTAGTACTCGTTTGATAAAATTTATCACCTATGATACAATACATATAATTAAATATTCTGGGGAGCTTGTATGGCAGGCTGAGAAAAAGTAATTAAACTTTGACCCATATACCTGATTTGGATAATGCCAACGTAGGAAATTAGTCTAGGGTGTTATAATACTATAAATACAAATGGGGTATGCCTTTATTGGTGTATCCCATTTGTGTTTGTGTTCGGGATTCAGTTCCGAAAAGGTGAAGGAGGAGCGTCCTGCACCTTATAAAAAAACAACTAAATAGCGAGGGATCTCGTGTTTCGAGATGAGAGGAAGCTTTTAAGCTTCGACCGACCTGATAGGATTTATGGGATACAGGGGATGCTATTTAGTTCACGAGAATTATGCCTCAATGACAATATTGCTCCGCCTGTATGATATTCTGTCAGGGAGCAAGATTTTAAGCACTTTTATGCTTAAAAATAAAATATTGTTAGAGAGGTACTTTTTATGAAACAAAAATCTGATCTTTTAAAACTGGTGATCCTGTCCATGATGGTTGCACTTGGCGTTGTAATTTCACCGATTCTTCGTATTGAAGGAATGTGTCCCATGGCTCATTTTATTAACATTGTATGTGCCGTTTTACTTGGACCGTGGTATGCACTGCTCTGCGCAACACTAATCGGTGTAATCCGTATGATATTGATGGGAATTCCACCTTTGGCGCTGACTGGTGCAGTTTTTGGGGCCATGCTGTCAGGAATTTTGTACAGACTTTCCAAGGGGAAACTAATTTGTGCTGTACTAGGAGAGGTTATCGGAACAGGCATTATTGGCGCCATTGTTTCTTATCCGGTTATGGCCTTTATCTACGGCAAAACTGGGCTTACATGGCTCTTTTATGTTCCACTATTTGTTTGCGGAACGCTGATCGGCGGGACGATTGCATACTTTTTTCTTACCTCACTAAAAAAAGCCGGTATGCTTGCAAATTTTCAGAAAAGCTTGGGAGCGAAAATTTATGACCAACCAAATGCTTAGTATTACTGATCTATTGGAAATAAGACAACAGGTTAAGTTGGAAAAGCCGCTTATTCACTGTATCACAAATCACATTTCAATCAATGACTGTGCAAATGTTGTACTTGCTGTTGGCGCAAAACCGATTATGGCAGAGCATCCCGCTGAAGTTTGTCAAATCACAGCCTCTTCCAAAGCACTAGCTGTAAATCTGGGAAATATAACTGACACTCGTATGGAATCAATAATGATTTCCGGCAAGACTGCCTTTGAAAAAAACATTCCTTCTATTATTGATATTGTCGGAGTTGCATGCAGTAACCTTCGCCTTGATTTTACAAAAAAATTTATTTCAGAATGTCATCCCAATGTCATCAAAGGCAATATGTCAGAATTAAAAGCGCTCTGTGATATGGAAAGTGGTGCAAAAGGAATTGATGTCGGCGAAAAAGATGTTATTACGGAAGATACTATTGATTTTAGCATAGCAATGCTAAAATCACTTTCTTCAAAGACAGGTTCTGTTGTAGCAGCAACAGGAGCTGTTGATATTATAACAGACGCAACTGATACATATCTTATTAAAAACGGTTGTCAAATGCTTTCAATGATAACAGGAACTGGCTGCATGCTAAATGTCTTAGCTGCAACCTTTATCTCAAATAAAAACATCATTGGTGGAACGGTTTTGGCGACAGCCTTGATGGGAATATGCGGTGAACTATCTCATAATGTGAAAGGGACCGGAAAATTTAGAACAAAGCTTTTAGACTCTATATTCAGCATATCAGACTATAAAATTAAACAAAAAATAAAATACACATCAATTAAACACGAATGATCCAGATACGAAAAACGACTATTTTCCATTATTGGAGAATAGTCGTTTCCTTTTATAAACATAGTTTTATTCTAAGAACGAATCAATTTAGATGTTAAAGATTAAAGCTAACGAGACCAGTTCCACATCAGAATTTAAAAGCACTATAGTACTTTTAAAGCTCAACAGCAGAAGCTATCTGTTCTGCAATACCCTTTGCTCTTTTTATTCTTTTTCATTATCCCAGCTTATAGAATGAATATTATTAAAATCCATTTTTTCACCTCTTACTTAACATTTCCCCATATAAAAGGCACCTATAGTCCTTAATCAATGATAGGAAATTCAAGAATAAAAGCAGTTCCTGTGGGAGATGTATCTATTTGGATCTTAGCATTATGCCTCTCAGCAATTCGATAGCAGATTGGTAGACCTAATCCTGTGCCATTGTCTTTCGTTGTGACGAATGGAGTACCTATCTTTTCTAATAAGTTGGCTGGCACCCCTGTACCTGTGTCGCGTATCTCCAATATTAAACGGTCATTAGTGGCATACGTCTTAATCGTTATTACCCCCTTTGAGGGCATTGCTTCTAATCCATTACGCACTATATTCAGGATTAGCTGCCGTATTTCTTTATCATCATAGCAGATTATAGGAATATCACCTATATCCGTTTGGATTTCATGTCCCATACGAAAAGCATCCGCTTGTAATAAGGGAAATATCGCATGAATAGTACCATTTAGGATGCCAGGTTTTAATTCAACGTGCTTATTTTTTGCAAGAGTTAAAAACTCTGTGATAATCGAATTGGCTCTATCCAGTTCCTCTATCATTGTGGTGAACTGTTCTTGATGTTCTACATACTTCGGTCTTTTCAAGAACATCTGTAAATAGCCACGCACTGTTGTAAGGGGGTTGCGTACTTCATGACCGATGCCAGCAGCCATTTCTCCAATTAAGTTAAAACGATCGAAACGAATCATTTCTGTGTCAAGCTGCCTTTGGGAAGTAATATCTGTTAGCGTAACTACACACCCAATGATGTTATCATCTTCTTCCTCGTTGAATCGACCGGCATTAATGATTAAGTTTAATTTCTTGCCATCCCTATGTACTAACGTAACTTCGCTGCCACAAGATGAATTTGAATCTAGTACCTGTTGTAATCTAAACCTCGTGCCGTCACATTCGAGAAACAGAGGTATCACTGCATCGAAGTCGTTCCCAACTAGCTGATCTCCCAACATGCTTACTGCTGCTGGATTCGTCTCAATAATGCATCCGTATCTGTCACAGGCGATAACAGGTTCCTTTGCCTGGTTAAATATTATTTGAGCAAATCGTTGGCTACGTCGTTGTTCTGTCAAGTCGGTGACGACTAGGCAGGTAAGTATATCTTCCTCAATGCTAATGTTACTTGCCGAAATAATAACTGGCACACATAAGCCATCAACCGTTTTAAGGCGGCACTCAACCTTGAAACTCTCTTTACATGAGGATAGAAAACAAGCAAATGTTTCCTTCTCCTTTGGTTTTAGAAGTCTATATATGGATAATCCGATTACCTGCTCAAGGGGTGATTTAACTATGTTAGCAAAGTTTTTATTACAGAACAAAATTGTTCCATCGGAGGCAATTGTAGCATAGCCTTCCTGCATTTCCTCTAAAATAACTCGATAAATATGGTCTGCGCCTTTTAATACAAAAACTTGGTCATTTACATTGTTCGAGACCAGAAATGCATCTACCTCGCCATTTTTAATAGCGTTCAGAGTACTATTTGCTTCCGCAAGTTCCCGGCGAAGTTGTTTGATTTCTTGTAACAGAGCATCTGGTTGGCATTTATTAATCATTTCAATCCTCACTCTTCAGTACCTATAAATCTAAATTAGCTAAAATGGTGATGGTGTCGGACATATCGCCAATAAACAGTCGCTTTGGGATAGGAAGTTTTTTTATTAATGTAGGTACGGCAAAGATTTGTTCAGCCTTAGCAAGATATGGTTGTTGAAATATATCAATCACCTGTAATTCATATATATCTTTCAAAGATTCTTTGCAAATTTTTTGGACGTTTTTTACCGCTTTCAGGGAACGTGGAGTTGCCCCGGCGATATAAAGTTGCAAGACATATTTATGTTTCGCCGCATCGGTAACTGCTATTTCAAAATCGTAAATAGCATTGGTTAACTCGTCCACATAGCTTCCTCCTATTTGTGATCTATACTTAGTCCCACTAGCACACGTTCAGTATGAGATAAATCCCCAATAATCTTCACAAGGGGGGGAGGTAGTTTTCGTATTAAAGTAGGAATAGCCAGAATTTGATCATTTCGTCCCATCTGGGGGTTCTTCATTAAATCAATTATTTCAATTTCATATTTACCTGCAAGATGTGTTTCACAAATTGCATGTAAATTAGCAATCGCCTTCACAGACTTTGGAGTCTGACCGGCTATATATAAGCGCAGTAACCAAACCTCATCTTCCTTGACTTCTTCGGAGCTATGCTCCCTATTCTCGTTCATTATTTTCCATCCCAAGAATATGGCTGCTCCATATCATCGGCCTTTCGCATTATTGCTAACTGCTCCCTATTATTATCTTGGATTCTTACTTGTGCCTCTTCCTGAATAATAGTTTTTTCTAGCTCGTCTTTTTCCGCTTCAAAAGCTACTTTCAACTTAGCAATTGTGGCTTCCATTTGTTGGCGCTTACGATCAATCTCACGGCGTTTTCGCTCAATTTCTTGCTGACGAACTAACCTTTGCGTTTTTTCCTTTTCTACCTGTGCGTACCGAGCGGAGCCGGTTAAGATTCCTTCTGGACCGGTATACACATCTAATAGTTCAATTCCGTGATCTGTCAGGACAAACTCGCGAATTTGATTGGAGTGGGCCATGCCGCGTGATTTAAGGAGATATAGGCCACGATTCCGTTCACCATTTAGCTCTATATCCCGTAAAGTTATCCAGGTATCCGTTAAAGAAGAAATACCGATGCCTGTTTGTTCTATAGAATTAACACTAGAGAGGTCGAGCAAAAGAAGGGTAATATTTTGGTTTTTCAAAAAGTCTAGCATGCGCGTAATCATTAACTTCACATCAGCAAAATTTCCTGATGCTGTCAGATTGGATATTGGGTCCAGGACAACGATCTGCGATTTGAACTCATTAACTTTTTTATACATACTGACGAGGTGCATTTCTAGTCCAAAAAGGGTAGGACGTGACGCATGAAACTGCAGAATTCCTTGACTAATCCATTGTTCAAGGTCAATACCAATCGACTTCATGTTACGGACAATTTGGCTCCTAGATTCTTCAAATGCGAAATACAGACATCGTTCCCCTCGACGGCAAGCCGCATCTACAGTACTGGCAGCAAGGGATGTCTTCCCTGTCCCGGCAGTACCAGAAATTAAAATACTTGATCCTACATAGAAGCCTTGTCCGCCAAGCATAGTATCGAGACGCCCAACCCCTGATGAAATCCGCGCAGTGGATGTACTTGCGTTTAAACCTACAGATGTAATTGGCATGATGCAGATCCCCTGTTCATCAATTAAAAACGGATATTCATTAGTTCCATGGGCTGACCCACGATATTTAGCTATACGCAGCCGTCTTGTTGATATCTGGTCCACAACCTTGTGGTCTAATAAAATAACACAATCAGATACATATTCCTCAATACCGTGACGGGTGAGCGTACCACTGCCTTGTTCCCCAGTAACAATGGTCGTTACACCTCTATCTTTTAACCAACGAAAAAGTCGACGCAATTCGGCACGTAAAATAAGGACATTAGAAAGGCCAGCGAAAAGAGCCTCGATGGTATCAAGAACTACTCGTTTTGCACCGGTAGAGCTAATTGCGTAATCTAGACGAATAAACAGACCATCTAAATCATATTCACCAGTTTCAGCAATTTCGCTTTTGTCCAGGTGCACATAATCTAAACTTATCTTCTTTTGCAGGACAAGTGCGTTTAGATCTACACCTAGGGAGGCAAAATTTTCTGCTAATTCTGTCTCATTTTCTTCAAAGGACATGAACACACCAGGCTCATCATATAGCATGGCACCATTTACTAAAAACTGCATTGCTAGTAACGTTTTTCCGCAACCTGCCGCACCGCAAACCAGTGCCGTACGTCCCAGGGGAAGTCCACCAAAAGTTACTTCGTCCAATCCCTGAATACCTGTAGGACATTTTCTTAATACTTTTCCTATAGGTGAGCTATAATCAATAGTTGTCATAGATTCCTCCCTGAAGCCATTAAAGATGAAAGTCATAACCATATCTTCGAGTTTCTTTATTAAATACCTTTAAGATATTCCCATAATTTACAATGATTTTTATTTATAGATAATCCTAAGAAGAATAAAGCTTTTTGTATATTCCAGAGTAAAAATACCTTGCTACTGGAAGCGACTTCAATGTTCCCAACTTTCAAGTTGGAAATAGGTATAAAAAAAGGTATCAGCATTTACGCTAATACCTGGTATGTACCTCCTGTTATAAACTCTTTATCTCTTTATTACGCAAAAAATCCCCATTATTAAGGCTGTTACTAGCGAAAATGCTATCGATACAGATAACACGGATATCAAGTATATATTATACTTGGCAACTGCCAACACATATTTTAATGTTTCAATTCCATATAGCGATGAACCCATATTAAATAGTACAACCACTAATAAAGTAACTAACAGCCCCGATATAGCACTTTTTATATCCGCCTTGCTTAACGCCATATGTGATGATGTACATATTGCTAACAATAAGAATAGCCAGAAACCTGGAGAACTAGTGCTGCCGCTGCTTAATATTCCTATATAGATTATTAACATAGAGTGACCCGACCATTTTATAAAGTCTACAATATTATTACTATCTATAGGTGCTGATACTACATATTTTTGCAATGCTTTGAAGGTGTCAGGCTCTAGCATGTACATAAAAAATAATATAGCTGCTGTTCCACTAAATATCGGACCTAGACTTATAAAAAAATTTCCAATTAATTGATATAGATTATATTTGTTAAAACTATGATTTACATATCCAAGGGTTGAATTCTGTGGATTGATCTCAAAGAGTTTTATTGCATTAATTTTATGCCCAAATAGTAAACACATTAGAATATGGCCGACTTCATGTATTGGGGTTCCTAAACATGCGGTTAACATTATACCTGGTTTACCGAAGGCTTGGAATGCCCACTTGTTTGAAACAGATTCAATCCAACCTAATAAAAGACCTACTGCTATTACTATTCCTAATAGATAAACCATCTCTGTTACACTTAAAATTAGTACGTTCAACAATGTTTGCATATACTTATTAATACCTATCGCCTATTACTTTTTCCTTATTTCTTCGACAAAGGGATAAGCTTTCCTGCATTGCCAGGTGCCATAAGCCAAGCGGAAGGCCCATCCAAAGCCTTCAGTTCTCGATCATCTGCCACTTCCACCACCTCGAAAAATTTATTTTAGCGTTAGGAAAACATTCTTACTGCACACAGTTTTTGTTCACTGGATCTCTCTTAGCGGAACATTAAATAGATACATGAGCAAGGTCATGAACCCCATGAGAAGGACTAATGCTGGTATTGGGTGTTCGTGATGTAGTCTAAACGTGGGGAACATGATGAAGTTTACAAGAATCGACCAATTCAAGGACCATCCATGAAAATAGGAGAAATACCCGAGTTTGTGAACCCCCCACTCATCTACCGAATATATACCAACCCATAGGACAATATATAACACCTGTTTCCATAGGAGGTTTGGATAATTGGATAGGAAGAGTATAACTGCACTGGAGGATATAACGAACTTGTAATAAAGCTCAATAAACAGGTGCGGCACTCCCGACGAATAGAGCGCCCATAAAGAGTGTTGGTAGAACCATCCATACTGCAGTATGCCTCCGAACCAGAAGAACAAGATAGTCGGGTAGTATCGTTTCCAATTTCGCCAGTCACCCCACTTGTAGGCAGCAAAGACAAATAATAAACCGTGTGCCAAGTGAAAAAGCATTAAGTTCACCTCTATTGATAGCATAGTTAAATCACCTAAGCCCATTCACTAGTATTGGCTCTACCAATACTTTTATATACCTCATTATAATGGGGCTATAGTTTGCGTCTACCCTGCCTAGGCTTTGCCTTAGGCTGTTTTTTTATATTACAACCATTCATCCCCGGCCAATCTAGATAAACCCAAAATAAAAACCCACAAAAAAAACTGCAGGTTTTGGCTTGATAAATTTATCTCTTTACCTTTTCCCTGACTCACACCAGACATGCAACTTTCACCGCATCCAACGTTCATCAATTATAATTAAGTTGCGCGGATATATCCTTGTTATCCATATTCAGTCTTCCTTCAGTAGCTCACGGAGTTCTTCGCTATCCAACTTTTCTCGTTTTAACAGGGTAGTCGCAACAAGGTGTAGCTTATCAAGATTTTCTTTGACTATTTCCTCGGCTTTTCCACAAGCGTCCTCGAGTATCCGGTGTATTTCTTTATCTATGGCATAGTCCACTTCCTGGCTATTATTGGGACCTCGGGAAATATCACGGCCTAAAAAGATCTGTTCCTTGGATCGTGAAAAAGCGACTGGCCCCAATTTCTCGCTCATACCGTACTCACAGACCATTTTACGTGCAAGCTCGGTGGCCTGTATTAGATCATTATGGACTCCGGTGCTCGTTTCATTAAATATTAGCATTTCAGCTGCTCGGCCCCCCATCAGAGTCTTAATCTGATCGAGAATTTCTGACCTAGTAAAATAACAGCGATCTTCCTTAGGCAAAGTGAGGGTATATCCACCAGCTTGGCCACGTGGAATAATGGACACCCTGTGAATTGGGTCGGCATGCAGTAAAAGCATTCCGACTAAAACATGACCAGCCTCATGATACGCAGTAAGTTTCTTATCTCTTGTGTTAATAACACGGCTTTTACGCTCCGGTCCTGCCATTACACGCTCCACCGCTTCTTCCATATCTTGCATTTCTATACACGTTTTACCTTGGCGTGCAGCGAGAATTGCAGCTTCGTTCACTACATTACTGAGATCAGCCCCTGTAAAACCAGGTGTACGGCGGGCAAGAACTTCAAGATCCATTTTATTTGCTAAGGGTTTTCTTCTAGTATGCACTTTTAATATATCAAGGCGTCCCCTAAGATCCGGCCGATCCACTGCAATCTGGCGGTCAAATCGTCCTGGGCGTAAAAGTGCCGGATCGAGAATATCCGTTCGATTGGTAGCAGCAATAACAAAGATACCTTTATTAGCACCGAATCCATCCATTTCTACTAGCAATTGGTTAAGTGTTTGTTCACGTTCATCATTTCCGCCACCTACACCAGCTCCACGCTGCCGCCCAACCGCATCAATTTCATCAATGAAGATGATGCATGGTGCCTTCGTCCGAGCCTCTTTAAACAAATCGCGGACCCTGGAAGCACCAACACCAACAAACATTTCCACGAAATTTGAACCGCTGATGTTTAAGAAAGGTACTCCTGCCTCACCTGCTAATGCCTTTGCCAGTAGTGTTTTACCTGTACCAGGAGGCCCGTACAGCAGCACACCTTTAGGAATTCGAGCACCCAATTCATTAAATTTTTTGGGATGTGCGATAAACTCTAAAATCTCCTTCAACTCCTGCTTGGCCTCATCATTACCTTCCACATCTTTGAAAGTGATGATACTTGTATGCTTATTACGTAATTTGACCTTGTTTCCACGGTTTGGCATATACGCCTTTTTGCCGTTTTGTATCTGCTTCATTATAAAAAGCCAATCGCCAATTGAGAGTAACATAGGCAAATTAGCTATGGCCAACAATGGAGTGGTGGCGCTTAGCGACAGTTGCTTAAATCTCTTATAGATAAATTTGGAATTTATCACATTAAGTCTCCTTTCCTTTATTATGTCATACTATTTTATGCACTCCCGCGGTTCATGTTACCAATTGATAGGGTTCACTTTGCTCATCGGCAGGAACTCCATGATAGTCCAGAACTTTAACGATGATTCAAGGTATGTATCTGGTCAGGTCCTCCATGTAAATGGCGGGACAATCACTCAAACTTGAACATATATATCAAAAAAAGATGTCCTAAGGACACCTTTGGACATTAAGTTATGATGACTAAAAAATGAAGATTAGAGTGGAAATGGACTTGGAAAACAATAGTGCAATTACGCTAATACCTCAAATTATTCTAACAATGCTTCCAATATTTTTTCTCGGTTATTAATAAATTCTTTCATGATGATATAATTTTCTGTTTTTTCATATTCAATAAGGTCAAAACTGTTATCAGAAATCTGTAAAATCATTGCACCTGGATATCCCATTATTATAGGTGAATGAGTTGCAATAATAAATTGTGATTGCTGATTCACCAAGTCATGCATTCTTGAAATCATTGCCATTTGCCTCATGGGAGATAAGGCTGCTTCTGGCTCATCCAATATATATAGTCCATTGCCTTTAAATTTGTTCATGAAAGTCGCAAAAAAGGCTTCCCCATGTGACTGCTCATGCAATGACTGTCCTCCATAGAAATCGCTAACTTTAAGTTCATCTATTTGGGTTGCAAGATTATAAAAAGTTTCTGCGCGCAAGAAAAAAACATTTCTAGGTTTTCTTGCTCCCCGAATTAAACGAATGTATTTATGCAATTCTGAATGAGAGTTTCTCGTCGAAAAATTAAAATTACGAGTTCCTCCTTCAGGATTAAATCCCCACGCGATAGCAATGGCTTCCAATATTGTAGATTTTCCTGTTCCGTTTTCCCCTACAATAAATGTAACCTGTGGATGAAACTCTAAGTAATCTAAATCACGAAAAACTGGTAAAGAAAAGGGATATTGACTGAAGCAATCTATTTTATCGCGTAATAATTCTATTGAACGTAAATAATGTTCTGTATCTAATAAATCCATATAAAAACTCCTACTGATATTTATTATTTTAGTAATATCTTACTGCCATAGACTATCACTTTACAACTAAAATTAATATTTAAAAACTATTATATTATCTAACTTCCATCATAAACAATTAGTAAGAGCGTATCCCCTTTTTTTCGATAATAAATTTTACCTCCCATAAAAATAACACCTCTCATGCAATATAGTTTCCTATACACATAAAAGGTATTTTTCTCTTGTCCCATTTTATGGGCTCATTCTATTACGCTAATACTTTTAACCAAAATAAAAATAGAATCTATCATCTTCTTCTCATCTCTTGCCATAATTTCACTTGTATAAGTTCCTGAATTGGTGTTTTGGATCAAGTTCTTCCTCTAGCCTGTCAGTTGCATTTCCAGGGCTAACCGAAAGCTTGGAGATCTTTTCACGCATTTCGGTGCTTAGGTCGAAATTAGCCGCGGCTAAAGAATCTTCTAATTGAATTGTGTTTCTTGCGCCAATAATGGGAGCAGTAACCCCCGGGTGTGATTTAACCCAACTAATGGCCAGCGTTACGGGGTTTATACCTACTTCTTTTGCAAAATCAACAAATCGATCAGCAATTTCATAGTACAAGGGGTCACTATAGCGTTCGCCGTACTGAGGTTTTTCAATGATTCTGCCTGAGGAAGGTTTGAAACCTTTTGAGTACTTCCCGGTTAATAAGCCCGCACCTAGCGGATTATAAGGTATAACTCCTAGTTGCTCTGACTCAGCTAAGGGAAGAATTTCTACCTCCGCTTGTCTTTTGACTAAATTGTACATGGGTTCAATGCATTCAAATCGAGGCCATCCGTTTTTTTCTGAAACACCCAATGACTTGGCTATCTGCCAGGCAGCCCAGTTACTTACACCAAGATACAGCACTTTACCTTGACTCACTAAATCATTCAATGCACGCAGTGTCTCATCAATTGCTGTAAACGGATCAAAATAATGAATGATATAAAGATCAATTCGATCTGTCTGCAAGCGTGAGAGGCTTTGTTCAACGGAATGCATAACATGCCGTCGGGATGATCCTATAGCGTTAATATCCTTACCCATACGCTGAGATACTTTGGTCGTTATGACAACTTCATCCCGACAATTACGAATAAGTTTTCCGAGGATTACCTCTGCTTTTCCTTCGCTATAATTATTTGAACAATCGAAAAAATTGACGCCTGCATCTCTGCATTTATTAAACATGCGAGTAGCTTCCATATCATCCGCTTCATTTCCGAAGGTCATAGTACCGAAACATAATTCGGAGACCAATACACCCGTTCTCCCCAGAACTTTATATTTCACTCGATTACCTCCTTCTAATTTGTACGTTGACTACTTTACAAGCTATTTGTATACATGCCATTAACCTTCATACTTGACCAAAGCTTCATAACTTGTGTGTAATCCTCAATATCCATATTTCGTATTATAATTCTATCATCCAAGTAATTTCTCCTTGCTTAAAATATAAGCATTATAACTCAACTTTCGCAGATAGAAATAGGTAAATAAACCTTGATGTAATTGGGCAAGGCATTCATCCATTGTGAAAGTTGACATTTAATCATTTTAGCGATACGCTTGTTAGCTTTTTCCGCTACCCC
>Ga0316613_10001875_pt1 | contig 13976 bp, 10 predicted proteins | sample OWC_soil_day10_C_2_FD_207647 | JGI IMG/M metagenome (GOLD analysis project Ga0316613, IMG submission 207647) | Wetland soil microbial communities from Old Woman Creek delta, Ohio, United States - OWC_soil_day10_CT_b | ecosystem: Environmental > Terrestrial > Soil > Wetlands | place: USA: Ohio...
ACGATCTACCCTACTAAATAAATGGAGTTGATCATGTTTGATTTTAATGGTCATACGTGTTATATTAAGTTTGTTTTTTATGAGTAAAAGCAACTGTGATTAATTATCAATAAATCAAAGGGGAAAAAATGTTAACAAGAAAAGATTTGGAAATGTGTATTATGGACAATTTTAGGGTAAAGAAAATTCTTGATTTTATATGTAACTATAGAGATATTAAAGAAATAATTATGCATGACTACAGTGCAAGGAATGTGTTTGGTTTTTTTTATCAATATGAAGATGTTGAAACAATTCGGATTGAGGAAGATACGACTAATGTTTTAAAACGATTAAAAGGGATAGACGATGGTGATGAAGATATAACCATCTTAAGAATAAAAAACCAGATGTTTAGTAAACACATAACTATAAGAGTAAGATCAATAACAGAAATAGAAATAGATAATTGTGTAATTGAAGAAGGGATTACAATAGAAAATTTAGAAAGAAGGCCTATCTCTGTTCACGTGTCTTTTTGTATATTTAAAAGTGGAATAAACTTAGTAAGAACTAATGATTATAAGAAATTAATTGTGAATTATTCATACGTTCAAGCAATCCGGTTGGGTGATGTAAAATATCAGGAAATTAGTATTGGATATTCAGAAGTGCTCAAAATTGATATGAGTTGTAGTGAAATCCAGAGTTTTTCTACTTTTAAATCTCATTTCAAGTTGATATTATGTGATAAAACTATTATTCATAATAATCTTATAAGAATGGATTCATTTGAAACATATAGAGTCTTAAGGCATATTAATACCAATATTTTCTTAGAAGAAAATTTAACGAATATATATAAAAAACGTTTAATCGAATCCAAAAAGAAAATAAAGGAATGTGTAAAACAAGATGAAATAGAGGAAATTAAAAAATATATCAAGAAAATAAAAACTGCAAACAAGAAGGGTAAACTTGAAATAAAGCAAGCAGCTAGAAGTAATTTGTTGAGCTTTATTCTATTAATTAGTCATTCAGATGACCTTAGGTTTGAGACAGAAATTAATGCAAAATTAAATTATAGCTTTCATAAGTACAAAAATAATATATTTATGAGAGTTCTTCTATATCCTGTTGGATATTTTTACAAACCCTCGAGAGTTATTTTTACATCGCTAACTTTGATTCTATTATTCGGGTTTATATACAAAAATATTGCAGGAACAACGATAAGTTTATATGATACCATTTACTTTTCAGGAATAACTTTTTTTACAATAGGGTATTCAGATGTTTTTGACAAATTTACAGGAATAAGTGCTATTGTAAAAAACACTTTGGTGTTGTTAGAAGGGGGCCTTGGAATCAGTTTATGTTCCAGTCTATTAGCCTCATTGATGAATAAGTATATAAATAAATATTAATGGAGAAAACATGTTTCAAAAATTACTATTTAATTTGGTAGTCATAATTTGATATAAGAATTACTTATTGCTATAACGTATTCCGTGATTATATAACTTTTTACCATTTGTTATATCACCTGATGGTAAAGTATAACGGAAGGAGCAATTACATATGATAAAAATTTTACTCTCTTCAAGGCTAGGTGACCGAAAATGGACACAAGCGGATTTGGCACGAAAAACAGGTATTCGGCCAACGACAATTTCGGAGCTGTACCATGAGATGGTAGAAAGAGTAAACTTAGAACATTTGGATCTGATTTGCGAAGCATTAGACTGCGATCTCAGCAACTTAATTGTATATGAACCAAATAAAGAGCCAAAAATTGTACATACCATTAATGGGTCACCTAAGCCAAAAGACATAAAGTAATATGTCGCGAAAGGATGCGTTGAATAAACAACGCATCCTTTTTGTTGTATTACTTCCTTTTATATGATATATTAATAGCGGTGACACCCAAATGGCACCCATATGTTGAAAATGCTATTGATATTGTACGGAATGAGCGGTTAAATTGAACGTATTATAGCATATGTGTACGCTAACGATTACCAGTCAATATTGAGTTTGAATAGAGAAAAAAGCCCCAAGAATGGCGTATTTACGCGGTTCTTGGGGCTTTGCTGTGGGGAGTAATACCTTTTGATATCTGAAGTGGTAATTTAATAGATTCTAATTTGGGTTATTACGTCTGCCAAAGAATATTTAATAACAGTATTATTTTCTTTTACAACATAAGGAGTTAAGTAATTATCACACATATATCCTATTTGTATGTTTTTATATTCAATATATATTAATGGAAATGATTGGCTATCAAGTAATTGAGATGTGGTTGAACCTTTTAAATATAAATTTTTGATAGATAATTTTCTCGGTTTTTCAATTAATAAATAAGTATATGGTTCCTTACTGTATGGTCGTGCTATTATCCAGCTAATAATAGTGCACTTTTATTCGAATCTGCTTAATTTTATAAAAAATATGAACCTATAGAAATATTAAAATGAGTGTTCTGTATAAAAATTAAAATCTATGGAATCAAAAAGACTTTTAATAATTATCTTTTTTGCTAGTATGGTTTTTTCAGAAAGTAAGTCATTATAGTTGCTTCCATAAAATCCCCAAGTTGTATTTGTATTCCATTGTTTCTCTAAAAAAAATAGAATTATTTGTACTATCTTTCATGCATAATAAAGCGTGCTTAAACAAAGTGTTATTACATGTACCGTAAATGGTAACCAGTCCAGGTCAATAAGTTCACCGCCCGATTGGGGCAGCGGTATATTTACCGCATTTTTAGTTTTCTAATGATCTGGCAATTCTACTGACCACGGCATTAATTGCTTAAGCGGATATGAGAAGTACTCATACGGCTTAAGGCTATTTGCTTTTGCTGTTTCAGCAATACTATATGAGGCAGCGCTACACTGCGCCGTTCTTCGAATCAATGATGTGCCAGCTGTGTTTACCAACACAGAATGAACGGACAATTCTTTTTGCATCATTGTTATCAAGAGGTATTTCCGGATCTTCCAGAAATACTCTTAACTGCTCCTCGTGGATCGAATGCATCGCAAAGCTATAATATTCAAAGTTTATATTATACTTTTTATCATGAGGGGGATGGATTATATTAGCTAATTTGGTACATAGTAAGAATAGGGAGTTTCCATCGCACCCTCCCTTCTGGTATGACGAGTGCCCCAGAGGTGACAGCCTTGAAACCATAATAAGGTGTGGGAATCTGGATTCATCAAATGATGGTTCGTTGTTCCTACACTTTTTTGTTTGCAAAATTAAAAGAAGATGGAATACCAGATCAGACGGAAAGAACAGGCAAGTGCGGATGTAAGAGCAAAGGTCTTTCATCTGGATAATATGGATTACAAAATCTGCATTAATGTTTATGGAGGTGTTCTTAAAAACTGACATACAGAAAAATTTGATGGACATCTACGAGGATTACAATGAGATATATAGGAAAGTGTGACGGATAAAGGGCTAGCTGATATAATGTGTTGACTAGCTTTTATTGTTGGATTAATGCGCGGAAAATCAATTGACTAGCATTTCGATAACTCAAAAACAGCTGTTGTAAAAAAGAAATCATTTTAGTATAATATATAGTGTATATTAAGAAGTCATTTATCGCAAGTGGAGGATAAAGAATATGGCAGACAAGCAAATAAAAATAACGTATAAACCTTTATGGAAATTGCTTATAGACAGAGAAATAACAAAGACCGAGTTGCGTAAAAATACAAAGATTGCTCCCAGTACATTTACAAAAATGAATAACGACCAACAAGTATCATTAGATGTTCTTGCAAGAATATGTATTGAATTGAAGTGCGGATTAGATGATATTGTAAAGATTGAGTCCTGAAAATGGGACACATAAAAAATGTATAATGAAGTTTAAAGTATATTTATACGACTAAAATAGAAAAAATGTTGGAGGATTCAAAAAATGGCTGAAAAAAATACTGCCAATAAGGGATTTGAAAAGCAAATATGGGATGCTGCCTGCGTTTTGTGGGGACATATTCCTGCGGCAGAATATAGGAAAGTAATTGTAGGACTTATATTTTTACGTTATATCTCTAGTGCCTTTGAAAAGAGATATAAGGAGCTAGTTGCTGAAGGGGAGGGATTCGAAGATGATAAGGATGCTTATTCAGCAGATAATATTTTCTTTGTACCAATTGAAGCGAGGTGGGACAAAATTGCTTCAGCTGCTCATACACCTGAGATTGGAACTATTATAGATGATGCAATGAGAGCGATAGAAGCAGAAAATAAGACACTTAAAAATGTATTGCCTAAAAATTATGCCAGCCCAGATTTGGATAAACGTGTATTAGGTGATGTAGTTGATCTATTTACAAATATGAATATGACTGAGACAGGAGAGAATAAAGATATATTAGGAAAAACATATCAATATTGTATCCAACAATTTGCAGCATATGAAGGTGTTAAAGGTGGTGAATTCTATACGCCAGAAAGTATAGTAAAAACTATTGTTGCTATTCTTAAACCTTTTGAAAATAGTCGTGTTTACGATCCCTGCTGTGGATCTGGAGGTATGTTTGTTCAATCGGTTGAATTTATACAAGCACATAGAGGGAATAGGAATCGTATATCTGTTTATGGTCAAGAGTCTAACGCAGATACGTGGAAAATGGCAAAAATGAATATGGCTATTCGTGGTATAGAAGCAGATTTTGGTCCATATCAAGCAGATACGTTCTTTAATGACTTACATAAATCATTAAAAGCGGATTTTATCATGGCAAATCCACCGTTTAACCTTTCCAATTGGGGACAGGATAAACTACAGGATGATGTTCGTTGGAAATATGGAATACCACCATCAGGTAATGCTAACTATGCATGGATTCAACATATGATTCATCATCTTGCACCTAATGGGAAAATAGGTCTGGTTTTAGCTAATGGAGCACTTTCTACACAAACGAGTGGAGAGGGCGAGATTCGTAAAAGAATCATAGAAGATGATTTGGTTGAAGGAATTGTAGCGTTGCCTACACAGTTATTTTATAGTGTTACAATTCCAGTAACACTTTGGTTTATTAGTAAGAATAAGAAACAGAAGGGTAAAACCCTATTTATTGATGCGCAAAAGATGGGGTACATGGTAGATCGTAAGCATAGAGATTTTACAGAGGGAGTTCTGGAAGATGGTAGTATTGGCGATATAGATAAACTTGCTAAGACTTTCTCTGATTTTCAAGAAGGAACACTTGAAGATATAAAAGGATTCTGTACTGTTGCATCTACAGAGGATATTGCAAAGCATGATTATATTCTGACTCCAGGTAGATATGTCGGTATTGAGGAGCAAGAGGATAACGGAGAGCCTTTTGATGAAAAGATGAATCGACTTACGTCTGAACTTTCGGAGATGTTAATAAAATCTGGAGAGCTTCAGGAAGAGATAAGACAGAGGTTGGGGGCGATTGGGTATGACATTTAATATATGGGAAGACTGCATAAAAATACCATTACCAGAGGTATTGAGCTTTATTGTTGATAATAGAGGTAAAACAGTCCCAACGGCAAAAAGTGGTCATATACTTATTGCGACTAATTGTATAAGAAATGAAAATTTATATCCAACATATGAAAAAGTACGTTATCTATCGGACGACACTTATAAAAATTGGTTTAGGGCACATCCGAAGTCAGGTGATATTATTTTTGTAAATAAAGGTACGCCAGGAAGGACTTGTATGGTACCTTATCCTGTGGATTTTTGCATTGCACAAGATATGATGGCATTGAGAGCAAATGAAAAAATAATTTATAATCGCTATTTGTTGGCGGTATTAAGAAGTCGTGAAATTCAATCACAAATAACTAATACAAGCGTAGGCGATATAATTCCGCATTTTAAGAAAAGTTTTCTAGATCAAATTCAAGTTCCAGTGCCAACTATGGAGTTTCAGCATATAATTGGAGATTATTATTTTGCCTTTTCAAATAAAATTGAGTTAAATAAAAAGATTAATGAAAATTTAGAACTGCAATGCTACGCTTTTTATCGTGAACTATTTGTTAACAACTTAAAGCCAGACTGGGCTATGGGTACAGTAGCGGATATTGGCAATGTCGTTGGCGGAAGCACCCCGTCCAAAGCAAAGCTTGAATTCTATACTGAAAAAGGAATTCCGTGGATTACACCGAAGGATTTATCAAATGATAAAAGCAAATTTATTTCTCGTGGTGAAATTGATATTACAATGTTGGGATTAAAAAATAGTAGTACAAACATAATGCCTAAAGGAACAGTTCTTTTCAGCTCTCGTGCTCCTATTGGTTATATAGCAATTGCGAATAACGAAGTTACAACAAATCAGGGTTTTAAATCTATTGTTCCTATCGAACCACATAGTACAGCTTTTGTATATTTCTTTTTAAAAGATAATATAGGAATAATAGAAAACATGGCTTCTGGTTCAACATTTAAAGAAATATCAGGCTCTACAATGAAGACAGTCCCTGCATTTATTCCGGATGTAGAAACACTTCATTCTTTTAATGAGTTTTGTAAACCACTATTTGAACAACAAAGATTGTTGGAAGATGAAAATCGCATACTTACATCGTTACGTGATTCGCTGTTACCTAAACTCATGTCTGGTGAAATAGATGTCTCTAATGTGACAATCTAAATCACTAAATTTTCATTTATAGAAATAGTGTAAGGTGGTAAAAATGGCTGTAACAACTAAACTCTAAGATGAGAAAGGAAAAGGGTTTTGATAACATATAAAATAAAGGATTTTGAACAAGGAATAGAAGTTAATACTGTTAGTTCTTATCTTGAAATAATTCATAAATTTCAAGATAAATTGAAAAATGATCCTAATGTAGGCGGGTTATCACAGGAACTTTTTTTTAGGGGACAGGAAACAGAGTTTTGGGACTTGAAACCGAGTATATTTCGAAATGATATGATTGGGATTGAACATATACTGATGCAGGAACCGTTGAGGCAATTTCCTAATGAATTTAATGATAGACAAGATGATTTTGATATTTTAACGAAATATCAACATTATGGAATGTGTACTCGATTGCTCGATATGACGACAAACCCCTTGATTGCCTTATATTTTGCCTGTAAACAGCACGGGAGCGTTGTTTATGAAACAGAGAATGGTGATACAAGCAATATGGAGCCTAGCGGCGTTGTTTATTATAAAGTGGCTTATAAATATTATTCTGAAAGTTATGAGGCAAAGATTATTTCATCATTAGCAAGAATGAATATTGATGAACAACCCGATATTCTAAATATAATTGAAAAAATATGGAAAAACGGAATTATTACAGAGGAACAGTACAAAAAATGGATTACAGAAGATGGAATTATAGAGTTTATAAAAATAATTCAAAATAACTATATGGTTTCCCCACTATATAGTAATGAACGACTTATTCGACAAAATGGAATTTTTCTTTTACCAGGTTGTTATAACGTTGCTACAGGTGGGAAAAAAATTGAAGCAGTTGTTTCAAAAGGATATCAAGATTTGCACGAAGAATTTGAAGAGCAATATATCTATATTGATGGTGAAAATAAAAAGAAAATATGTGAAGAACTTGATGTTTATAACATCAATGAAGCTATCTTATTTCCAGAATTAGAACATAAACTTAATTACATAAGAAATAAGTATGAAGGAAGATTTTCGGCTTACTTTACAAAGTTTGCTGATGTAGTGATTAAACAAGAAAATACAATCAATATCGAAAAAGAACAATTTGATGAAGAAGAATTTATGAATCAATTAAAATCTTATCTAACAAATAACAATAATGAAGGAATTGCAGAAGAGATAATTCAAGTAATTGTAGAAAACATGATTGTTGATTGGTATAAGAAAGAAAGTATTAAAGGGAAAATGAGAAAAGAAATTCTTGGGATATATATTAACAAGGGCGATGACAGAGATGAAAAACGAAATGAAGTTAAAGAAATTGTTGATGAAGCAGTGAAAATTTATTCTAATATTACTGAGAAGTAAAGGAGTAAACATATGGCAGCATTTTATACAGAAGCAGATTACGAAAATTCAGTCATAGAGCTTTTTCGAAATATGTACTACGAATATGCTTATGGCCCTGAAATAGAAAGAAATTTTAATAGCCCACTCTATGATGACGTATTGGAGGAAAGTCTGCGTAAAATCAACAAAGGAGCTTCATATGATGCAATTGAAGAAGCATTATTCAAACTGCGCAATTTTGAAAATGGAAAACTTGTTCAAAAGAACGAAATTTTTATGGACTATTTGCAGAATGGGATTCCAGTTCGCTATTTATATAAAGGGGAAGAACGTTCCATGATAATCTATCTTGTAGATTATCAAACACCAGCAAATAATTCTTTTATAGTTGCCAATCAGTGGGCATTTATTGAAAATAGTGAAAAACGTCCTGATGTTATTTTGTTTTTGAATGGATTGCCAGTTGTATTAATTGAATTAAAATCTCCTTCACGTGAAGAAACGGATGCTTCTGAAGCATATTTGCAGCTAAGAAACTATATGCATGAAATCCCTTCTATGCTTATTTATAATGTTATTTGTGTTATGAGTGATCAGCTGACATCAAAAGCTGGAACAATTACATCTGGTGAAGATCGTTTTATGGAATGGAAGACAAAGGATGGAAGCTATGAGAATACACAGTACGCTCAATTTGATACGTTTTTTGAAGGTATGTTTACAAAAGAACGATTAATAGATATTATTAAGAACTTTAGTTGCTTTTCAAACGATGGATCAACTATGATTAAAATCCTGGCTGGCTATCATCAATACTTTGCAGTAAGAAAAGCAATTGAATCAACAAAGAAGGCTACAGTCACAGATGGAAAGGGTGGAGTATTCTGGCATACACAGGGTAGTGGTAAATCATTATCAATGGTGTTTTATGCTCACTTGTTGCAGTATGCTCTGAATTGCCCGACTATTGTTGTACTTACAGATAGAAATGATTTAGATGACCAATTATATGGTCAATTTGCAAAGTGTAAAAACTTCTTACGACAAGAACCGATGCAAGCAGAAAGTCGCGAGCATTTAAAGTCTTTACTTGCAGGAAGACAAGCCAATGGAATCATTTTTACTACCATGCAAAAGTTTGAAGAATCTGATGAACCATTGTCTGAACGTAACAATATAATCGTTATGGCAGACGAGGCGCATCGAGGACAATATGGTTTGGAAGAAAAAGTAAAAATGGTCACGAATGATTCGGGTGAACAAGAAGCGAAAGTTGTTATTGGTACAGCAAGAATTATTCGTAATAGCCTGCCGAATGCGACATATATTGGGTTTACAGGAACACCAATTTCATCCAAAGATCGAAGTACACGAGAAGTATTTGGAGATTATATTGACATTTATGATATGACACAGGCTGTTGAAGATGGGGCGACACGTCCTGTCTATTACGAGAGCCGCGTTGTAAAACTGAAATTAGATGCCGATACATTACAGTTAATCGATAATGAATACGAGATAATAGCTAATAATGCAGATAAAGAAGTGATAGAAAAGAGTAAGCGTGATTTGGGGCAGATGGAAGCAATTCTTGGTGCGGATACGACAATCGAGTCACTTGTAAATGATATTTTAAATCATTATGAGAATTTCCGCGAATATGAATTGACTGGAAAGGCAATGATCGTTGCTTATTCCAGACCAATTGCAATGAAAATATATCACAAGATATTAGAACTGCGGCCAAGCTGGACAGAAAAAATTGGGGTTGTAATGACTTCCAGTAATAAAGATCCAGAAGAATGGCGTCAGATTATCGGAAACAAATCGCATAAAGATGAGCTTGCCAAGAAGTTTAAAGATAATAATAGTCCAATGAAAATTGCAATTGTTGTGGATATGTGGCTTACAGGATTTGATGTTCCTTCCCTAGCTACAATGTATGTATATAAACCGATGAGTGGTCACAACCTTATGCAGGCAATTGCCAGAGTTAATCGTGTATTTAAGGAAAAAGAAGGGGGATTAGTTGTTGATTATGTTGGCATAGCTTCTGCATTAAAACAGGCCATGAATGATTTTACAGCACGTGATAGAAAAAATTATGGAAATACGGATGTAAGTGAGGTCGCTTATCCAAAATTCCTTGAAAAGTTATCAATTTGTCGAGATCTGTTTCATGGATATGACTATTCAAAGTTTACAAATGGAACAGATTTGGAAAGATCGAAAACAATTAGTGGTGCAGTAAACTTTATTATTGCCAGTGAAAAAGATAATGAAAAAGATTCATTTGTCAAGGAAGCACTTATGTTACACCAGGCACTGTCACTTTGTGCATCACTTATTGAAGAATCTTTAAGATTAGAAGCTGCATTTTTTGAGTCTGTAAGAGTGTTCTTAATGCGCCTTTCGAATCAGGGAAATGGTAATAAAATTTCTCTTCCTGAAATGAATATACGAGTAAATGAACTTCTAAAACAGAGTATAAAAAGTGATGGAGTAATTAATCTGTTTTCTGATGTGAAGCAAGAATTTTCTTTGTTTGATCCGAAATTTCTTGCAGAAGTTGCAAACATGAAAGAAAGAAATCTGGCAGTAGAATTATTGAAGAAGCTGATTGCAGAACAAATTCAAACATATCGTAGAACAAATGTTGTAAAATCAGAGAAATTTTCTCAGATAATTCAACGAGCTATGAATGCCTATTTGAATGGTATGCTCAGTAATGAAGAAGTTATCGAAGAATTAATGAATCTTGCAAAGCAGATTGCAACTGCAAAAGAAGAGGGAGACTCGCTTGGATTATCGGAAGATGAACTTGCGTTTTATGATGCACTTACTAAGCCACAAGCAATTAAGGATTTTTATGAGGATGCAGAACTAATTGCAATAACAAAAGAATTAACAGATACTCTTCGCAAAAATAAAACCGTTGATTGGCAGAAGAAAGAATCGGCTCGTGCCAGAATGAGAATGCTTGTCAAAAAACTTTTAAAGAAGCATAGGTATCCGCCCCAAGGGATGGAAGATGCAGTCCAGATAGTTATGACACAGTGTGAATTATGGACAGATAAAGAGATGAATGATGAAAAAATTGTTCCTTTTTATGGAAGCGTAGATTATGAGAAGGAACATCAGAAGGTAATGATGGTTGCGGAAGATTTAGGTATATATAAGGTTAATAAAGGGGAGTGATAAGCTATGGGTGCAAATAATAACTTTCTATGGACAGATTGTTATATGGAGTTAGCAGATAAAATTTTGAGTTTTAAAACAGATCGCAAATCGTTGCTAACGTTACTTCAAATCGTGTTTGAAGAGGCAGATATGAAGTTCTCATACATGGAAGATGATAAAGTAATGGAAGATATTTGTCCTTTTACTGTTATGGGCGCAATCAATAGGGGAATAAAGGATGAAAATAGAATTGCTATATTAAGTTCATTAAAAGCTCATTTGGGAATGAAATCAGAAGTTCCAAAATCTTTTATTGGAATCCCTTTATTAAACAACATGAAGACCTGGTTTTTTGCATTAAAGAAAGATCAAGGTGATAAAGATATTCAAAATTTATGGGATATGTTTGAAATTGCACTTTCATATGCAGATGGGCCTACAAATGATAAAGGAGGCAAATTTATTTCATGTTTTGATACGGTTGTAAAACAGATTAATGTTAGATGGAATATTACGATGGGACTATACTGGTGCCGGCCTTATACATATATAAATTTAGATGAAAGAAATCGTAAATTTATATTGCAAAGTGGGAATTTACCATCATATTTTTCAACAGTGTTTGCAGGGATTGATAAGAAGTTGCCAGATGGAAATAAGTATCTTTTTATGTGCGAACAGTGTACGAATGCTATTAAAAATGGAAACTTCGGATATGAAAATCTTCCGGAATTATCATACATAGCATGGAAATCTGCACAAGAGAGCTCGGGAAAAAAGTCTAATGCAGAATTTTTAAAGTGGTTTGAACCTATTGTAACAGCTTTAAAAGATCTTGGTGGCAGAGCTAATCCCAAAGATGTACGTGACAGAATTGCCATCAACTTAAAATTATCTCAAGAAGAAATACACGAAACACGTGGGAAGTCTAAAACAAATAAGTTTGCAAATGAGGTAGCATTTGCAAGAAATTATTTAGCTTATGAAGGAATTATAGATAAATCAGAACGCGGAATATGGGCTTTGACTGATAAAGGCATAGACTGTGAGATGTCTGAACAATATGCAAGTGATATATTTCAAAAATGGGTTGAAATTCTAAAGAACCGACGAGAGGAACAGAACCCAGATGAAGAAACAGATTCACAAGTTCATTTTTGGATATATGCAGCAGGTGAAAATTCAAGACTATGGGAAGATTTTTACCAAAAAGGGATTATGGCGATTGGATGGGATGAAATAGGGAATCTGTCAGATTATGCAGATCGTGATGAAATGATTACCGCAATGCAAGAAAAAATCGCAGATGAAAAGTCCTATAAAAATGACTCCTTAGCTACTTGGCAATTCGTAAATACAATGAACGTTGGTGACATTGTATATGTGAAGAAGGGCATGGGAAAAGTTGTTGGAAGAGGTGTTGTAAAATCAGATTATATCTATGATCCAAGCCGAGAGGAATATAAAAATACCCGTAAAATAGAGTGGACAAATAAAGGGGAATGGGAGCATCCGGGACAAGCTGTACTTAAGACTCTTACTGATGTTACCCAATACACAGATTATGTACTAAAACTGGAGGCTATTTTTACAGAAGATGCAGGACAGGAGCTTGAAACTCAGAAACTAGTAGTATATTCAAAGTATACAGAAGAAGATTTTCTAAATGAAGTATTTATGGAAAAAGAAGAGTATGAGCGATTGGCAAGACTTCTTTTGAAGAAGAAAAACCTTATTCTTCAAGGTGCTCCTGGAGTAGGAAAGACATTTGCTGCAAAAAGATTAGCTTATTCTATTATGCAGGTAAAAGATTCTAGTCGAGTTACAATTATTCAGTTTCACCAAAGCTATAGCTACGAAGATTTTATTATGGGATATCGACCAACGAAAGAAGGATTTGAATTAATTCCTGGACCGTTTTATGATTTTTGTAGAAAGGCACAAGACGATGAAGATAGAGAGTATTTCTTTATCATTGATGAAATTAACAGAGGTAATTTAAGTAAAATATTTGGAGAGTTACTAATGTTGATTGAAACGGATAAAAGAGGTGAAAGCCTAAGACTTTTATATAAGAATGAATTGTTTTCCGTTCCTAAAAACGTTCATATCATTGGCATGATGAACACAGCAGACAGAAGTTTGGCAATGATAGATTATGCTCTTAGAAGGCGTTTTGCATTTTATGAATTAAAACCAGCACTTGAAAGCCCACAGTTTGAAGATATGAAAGCCATTGCACAAAATGAAAAATATAACAAATTAATTGAAAAGGTCGTTTCTTTAAACAAGTTAATTCAAGATGATGAGTCACTAGGAAGTGGATTTGTAATTGGTCATAGTTATTTCTGCGTATCAGAAAAAATTGCAGATGACGATGTATCTGCAATTATAGAATTCGAGCTGATTCCACTTATTAACGAATATTGGTTTGATGAACAGACAAAAATTTCAGATTGGTCTGCTAAATTGCGTGGTGTTATGAATGATTAGAATTAAAAATGTTTATTACATGCTTAGCTATGCTTTTCGCATTTTAGCCGAGGAAAAATATCATGATATTAATGCGGAAGAGTTTCAATATACAGCAGATTTAATGGCAGCAATTCTTCAAAAAGGATTGTCAAGTCAGATAAAAAAAGGACTCGGCAGAGATTATATTCAAAAGACAGATATGCTTTCTACACCTCGAGGAAAAATAGATATTTCCCTCTCTGTAAAGGAACAGGCTATATTTTCAAGAAAATTTGTATGTGTCTATGATTCTTTTGAAGAAAATACATATATGAATCAGGTATTGAA
>Ga0316613_10001879_pt1 | contig 13967 bp, 13 predicted proteins | sample OWC_soil_day10_C_2_FD_207647 | JGI IMG/M metagenome (GOLD analysis project Ga0316613, IMG submission 207647) | Wetland soil microbial communities from Old Woman Creek delta, Ohio, United States - OWC_soil_day10_CT_b | ecosystem: Environmental > Terrestrial > Soil > Wetlands | place: USA: Ohio...
CATCGACCGCATCCACGACTCGATGTCGCGGATGGGCTTCGGCAAGCCGACGGGAATCGACATCGAGGGCGAGCGCTCCGGCATCATGCCCTCCACCGCCTGGAAGAAGTCGGCCTTCAAGACACGGGAAACACAGGTCTGGTTCCCGGGCGAGACCGTGATCGTCGGCATCGGCCAGGGTTACTGGACCGCGACGCCCCTGCAGCTCGCCCATGCGACCGCAGTACTCGCGACACGTGGGCCGCATTTCAAGCCGCGCCTGGTGCGCGCCGTCCGCGATCCGACCACGCGGGAGTCGACGCCGCGCCCATCGGAGCCGCTGCCGACCATCGAGCTGAAGGAACCCGGCAGCTGGCAGGTGATCGTGGACGCGATGGTCGCGGTCACGACCGGGCCGCGCGGGACCGCCGTCCGCGCGGCCCGCGGCGCGACCTACAGCATCGCCGGCAAGACGGGCACCGCGCAGGTGTTCTCGGTCGGCCAGCAGGAAAAATACGACGAGGCGACGATTGCCGAGCGCCTGCGCGACCATGCCCTGTTCGTGGCCTTCGCGCCCGCCGAGCAGCCCCGGCTCGTGGTGGCGGTACTGGTGGAGAACGGGGGCCATGGCAGCTCGGTGGCCGCCCCGATCGCGCGCGCGGTGTTCGACGCCTTCCTCGCACCGGCGCCGCCCGCGGAGCCGGTGCCATGAGCGCGCCCCTGATCGAGTCCCGCTCGCGCCGCACCGTGACCCAGGGGTCGCGCCTGCTGAAGGCGCTGCACCTCGACGGTCCGATGCTCGTGCTGCTTGCCGTCACCGCCGGCTTCGGGCTGCTGGTCCTGTACAGCGCGGCGGGAGGCCATACCGCACTGTGGACGCGGCAGGTCGCCCGGCTCGGCCTCGCGATCCTCGCCATGCTGGTCCTCGCCCAGGTGCCTGCGCGCTTCCTCCGGATGCTGACGCCGCTGGCCTACGTGGCAGGCGTGGCGCTGCTGGTGCTGGTCGCGGGGCTCGGCGAGATCGGCAAGGGCGCGCAGCGCTGGCTCGACATCGGGTTCATCCGCTTCCAGCCTTCCGAGCTGATGAAGCTCGCCGTGCCGATGATGTGCGCCTGGTACCTGCACGACCGGCCGCTGCCCGCATCCCTGCCGCAGACTCTCGCGGTACTGGCCATCGTCGCGCTGCCCGCGGGCCTCATCGCCGAGCAGCCGGACCTCGGCACCGCGCTGCTGGTCGCCGCCGCCGGCCTGCTGGTGATCCTGCTGGCCGGCCTGCCGTGGCCGTGGGTCTTTGCGGGCGCCGGGCTGGCCGCCGCCGCGGCGCCGCTGGCCTGGTTCTTCATGCACGACTACCAGCGCCAGCGCGTGCTGACGCTGCTGGACCCGCAGAGCGACCCGCTCGGCGCCGGCTACCACATCATCCAGTCGCAGATCGCCATCGGCTCCGGCGGCATCTTCGGCAAGGGCTGGATGAACGGCAGCCAGGCGCAGCTCGAGTTCCTGCCGGAGCGCTCGACCGACTTCATCTTCGCCGTCATCGGCGAGGAACTCGGGCTGCTCGGCCAGCTGTTCCTGATCGGGCTGTACCTTGCGATCATCGGTCGCGCGCTGTTCCTCGCCAACGAGTGCAAGGACACGTTCGGGCGGCTCGTGGCCGGCAGCATCGCGCTCACTTTCTTCGTCTACGTGTTCGTCAACACCGGCATGGTGACGGGCCTCCTCCCGGTAGTCGGCGTGCCGCTGCCGCTCGTCAGCTACGGCGGCACGTCGATGGTGACCCTGCTCGCGGGCTTCGGTATCCTCATGAGCCTGCGATCGCAACGCAAACTCGTCCGTACATGACAACGACCCGACGGTCCCGGATCGCGACCGCTGCCCTGCTGTCCCAGCTCATGACCTTGCCGTCCCTGGCGCTCGACGCCGGCCGCGAGGACGTGCGCGCCTTCATCGACGACATGGAGCGCGAGCACGGGCTCGACCGCGCCTGGGTCGGCCAGCTGCTGGACGCCGCGGCGAGCCAGGCCCGCATCATCGAGCTGATGAACCGGCCGGCCGAACGCACCAAGCCCTGGTTCGAGTACCGCGACCACTTCCTGACCGAGCAACGCATCGCGGCGGGCCTCGAGTTCTGGGTCGCCCATCGCGAGCGCCTCGCCGAGGCCGAGGCAAGGACCGGCGTGCCCGCCCACGTCGTCGTCGGGATCCTCGGCGTCGAGACATTCTATGGCCGGATCACCGGCAACTACCGCGTGATCGACGCCCTCTCCACGCTCGCCTTCGATTACCCGCCGCGCAGCAGCTATTTCCGCGGCGAGCTCGAGCAGTTCCTGCTGCTGTTGCGGGAGGAGGACGTCCCGCCGCTGGCGGCAAAGGGCTCCTATGCCGGGGCCATGGGGTACCCGCAGTTCATGCCGCGCAGCTATCGCGCCTACGCGGTGGACGGCGACGGCGACGGTCGCCGCGACCTGTGGACGAGCTGGGACGACGTGATCGCCAGCATCGCCAACTACCTCGCGCAACATGGCTGGCGCGCCGGCGAGCCGGTGATCGCGCCCGCTGACCTGCCCTGGCCGGACGACGCGGTCGGCCTCGTTGCGGGCAGCATCCGCGCGGACGAGACGGTCGACACGCTGCGGCAGAAGGGTCTCGTGTTCGACTCACCGCTGCCCGGTGACGCGCCGGCCCTGTTCATCGAGGTCGCCGGTGGCGAGGGACCCGAGCGCCTCGCCGGCTTCCACAATTTCTCGGTGATCACGCGCTACAACCGCAGCGTGCTGTACGCGCTGGCCGTCAACGAACTGGGCATGTCCGTCGCGTCGCGGCTGCCTGCAGTGGAGTCGCCGTGACACGCACCGCCCTCGCCCTCGCCCTGCTCGCGGTCACGCTGGCGGCCTGCACCGGCGCGCCACCGCCGCGCAGGACCGTGGATCCCGCCCAGGTGCCGGACGCCGTTCCCCGTGCCGAACCCCGCGCCGCACGCGGTAACCCGCCGTTCTACGAGGTCTTCGGCGAGAGGTACGTGGTGCTGCCTACGGCCGATGGCTACGTGGAGCGCGGCGTCGCCTCGTGGTACGGGCCGGACTTCCACGGCGGCAGCACCTCGACCGGCGAACAGTACGACATGTACGCGATGACAGCCGCCCACAAGACGCTGCCCCTGCCGGCCTACGCGCGGGTCACCAACCTGCAGAACGGCCGCAGCGTCGTGGTGCGGATCAACGACCGCGGGCCCTTCAAGAAGAACCGCATCATCGACCTCTCCTATGCGGCGGCGGTCCGGCTGGACATCGTCCGCGAAGGCACCGCGCTCGTGGAGGTGTCCGTCGTCGGGCCGTCGTCCCCGCCGACGGTCGTTGCGGCCTCCGCGGGTCCGCAGCGCCTGTTCGCGCAGGCGGGCGCGTTCGCTGACGAGTCGAACGCCCGGCGGCTCGCCGAGGGGCTCGCCGCCACGGGCATCCAGGGCGTGACCGTGGACCGCGGCACGGGCGGCGGCAGGACCCTGTTCAGGGTGCGCATCGGGCCGCTGGACTCCGTCGCGGCCTACGATTCGGTCGTCGAGAGGATGCGCAGCGCCGGGTTCACCAGCGTCATGCTGGCGCTCGACTAGGCGTGGGCATGCGACCGGGGCCTGATTGCCCTAGAATCCGGGACCTGGCGTGTCCTGCCCGCGCCGCCCCCCGTCCCTCGACCCTGGAAAGATGATGACCGCAACCGCCCGCTGCCTGCTCGCGCTGTTCCTGCTCGTCCCGCCCGCCACCCTCGCCGCCGCCCCGCCGGTCCCGTCGCCCCCGAAGCTCGAGGCGCGCTCGTGGATCCTGGTGGACGGCCAGAGCGGACGCGTGATCACCAGCAAGAATGCCGACGCGCCGGTCGAGCCCGCCAGCCTGACCAAGCTGATGACCGCGTACGCGGTGTTCCACGCCCTCGCCGATGGCAAGCTGACGCTCGACACCACCGTCCCGATCAGCGAGCGCGCGTGGCGCGCCGAGGGCTCGCGCACCTTCGTCGAGGTCGGCACCCGCGTGCGGGTGGAAGACCTGCTGCAGGGCATGATCGTCCAGTCGGGCAACGACGCGAGCATCGCGCTGGCCGAGGCGATCGCCGGCACCGAGGAGTCGTTCGCGTCGCTGATGAACAGCTACGCCCGCAACCTCGGGATGTCGCACTCGAACTTCCTGAACTCGACCGGCCTGCCGGGCGAGGGGCACCTGGTCACGGCGCGCGACATGTCGCTGCTCGCACACGCCATCGTCCACGAGTTCCCGCAGTACTACCGCTGGTATTCACAGCGCTCCTTCACCTGGAACAACATTACCCAGCCCAATCGCAATGGCCTGCTGGACCGCGACCCCTCGGTGGACGGCATGAAGACCGGGCACACCGAGGCGGCCGGTTACTGCCTGGTGAGCTCGGCCCGGCGGGACGGCATGCGGATGATCGCGGTCGTCATGGGGACGTCGGGCTTCAAGGCGCGCGAGGACGCGAGCCTCGCTCTGCTGAACTACGGCTTCGGCTCGTTCGAGACGCGGCGCCTGCACCCGAAGGGCGCGGAACTGGCGCGCCCGCGGATCTACGGCGCCGACAGCGGCGAGGCGGCCATCGGGCTGCGCGACGACTTCTACGCGACGGTGCCGCGCGGCCGCGGCGGCGACATCCGGGTCTCCGTGACCCTCGACCCCGGGCTCGAGGCTCCCCTCGCCGCCAGCACACCGGTCGGCAAGCTGCGTGCCACGCTCGACGGCCAGCTGGTGGCGATCCAGAACCTCTACCCGCTGGCCGACGTGGCCGAGGGTGGCTTCTTCCGCCGCGCCTGGGACGGCGTGATGTCCTGGTTCGACTGACGTGGCCGGGGCCTGCGAGATCGCCTGGCTCGACGGACGGTTCCTGCCGCTCGCCGCGGCCCGCATTTCGCCGCTGGACCGCGGCTTCCTGTTCGGGGACGCGGTCTACGAGGGCATCCCGGTCTACGACGGCAGGGTCTACCGCCTCGAGGAGCACCTCGAGCGGCTGGAGCGCAGCCTGCGGGAGATCCGCATCGGCGAGGCCCTGCCACGCGCCGACTGGCGCCGCCTCTTCGGCGGCCTCGTCGCGCGGAACGGGGGCGGCAACCTGTTGATCTACGTGCAGGTGACCCGCGGCGTCGAGCCTGAACGCATGCACGTGCCTGCGCCGGGGCTTCGCCCGACGGTCTTTGCGATGGCGAGCCGGCTCGCGCCGCTGCCTGCGGACCCGATGCAGCGCGGCACGGACGCGGTCACCGCCGAGGACTTCCGCTGGGGTCGCTGCGACATCAAGGCGACGACGCTGCTCGCGAACGTGCTCCTCAAGTGGTGGGCGCAGGACCTTGGCGCGAGCGAGGCGCTGTTGCTGCGCGACGGGCACCTGACCGAGGGCTCGACCAGCAGCGCGCACGTCGTCCTCGGCGACAGGCTGGTGACGCCGCCGCAGACGCATCACGTCCTGCCCGGCACGACCCGCGGCGTGCTCCTGGAGCTGGCGCATCGCTGTGCCATCGAGTCGGTCGTCGGCGAGGTCAGCGAGGCCGAACTGCGCGCCGCGCCCGAGATCATCCTGGCGTCGGCGGGTGGCGGAGTGCGGGCGGTGACCCGCCTGGACGGCCGCCCGGTGGGCCACGGCCGTCCCGGGCCGCTGTTCTGCCGGCTCTACGACACCTGGTACGCATCGCGCGCCGAGTTCACCACGGAGTGCGTGGAGTGACCAACCCGACCGACGACCTGTTCCAGTTTCCCTGCGAGTTCCCGATCAAGGTGATGGGGCGGGACAACGAGGCGTTTCGCACCCTGACCCTCGCGATCGTCGAGCGACACGCCGGGCCGCTCGGGGCGGGCCGCATCAGCGAGCGTCACAGCGCCAAGGGCAACTTCCTCGCGCTCACCTACACCATCGAGGCGCGCGATCGCGCGCAGCTCGACGCGATCTACCAGGACCTGACCTCGAGCGGGGTGGTGCTGGTGGCGTTGTGAGCGGTCATCCCTGCTCGCCGCCGCCCGCCCACGTCCCGTCCCACGCGAGTCCCAGTTCCCGGCACAACAGCGGCGCCAGTTCCTCCGCCGCCTCGCGCACCGTCAGGCGCGCGCCGAGCGCCGCCAGCTGGGTCATCTCCAGCCCCGCGTAGCCGCAGGGGTTGATCCGGCGAAATGGCGCCAGGTCCATGTCCACGTTGAGCGCGAGGCCGTGGTAGCTGGCGCCATGGCGGACGCGCAACCCGAGGCTGGCCAGCTTGCGCCCCGCCACGTAGACGCCGGGCGCGTCGCGCCGGCCGGCCGCGTCGATCCCGTGCCGCCCCGCGAGCGCGGCGATCGCCCGCTCCAGCGCGCACACCAGCGGCCGCACGCCGAGCCCCAGGCGCCGGAGGTCGAGCAGCGGATAGACGACGAGCTGGCCCGGGCCGTGGTAGGTCACCTGCCCGCCGCGATCGATCGCCACGACGGGGATGTCGCCGGGCGCGAGCAGGTGCTCCGGCCGGCCGTTCATGCCCTGGGTGAACACCGGCGGGTGCTCCAGGAACCACAGCTCGTCCGCCGTATCCTCGCCGCGCAGCTCGTTGAAGCGCTGCATCGCCCGCCAGGTCGGCTCGTACTCGACCCGGCCGAGCCAGCGGACAAGGGGGGCCAGGCCCCGCTCCGGCACGGTCCCGTTGCCAGAGCGGGGGCTGACCCCTGCGGACGCCCGGGCGGTGTTCAACCCGCGACGACCTCCGCCTCGAGGTGGCGCTCGGCGGTGAGCGAGTTGGAGACGAGGCAGACCTTCTCTGCCTTCTCCATCAGCGTGTGGGCGCGCGCCGCATCGGTCCCCGGCGGCACGGTCAGCCGGGCCCGGACGGTGACGCGCGTGAAGCGCGTGACGCCCTCGATCCGCTCGAGGACGCCGTCCACGTCGACGGCGACCCGTGACCACTCGAGCTTCGAGGCGCGCGCGATGGCGCGGAAACTGAGCACGAAGCACGAGGCGACCGCGGCCGTCAGCAGCGTCTCGGGCGACCAGTAACCGGGTGGCCCGTCGAACTCCGGCGGCGCGTGGAGCGGCAGGTCGGGCAGGTCGACGCCGCTGAGCGTCACCTCGCCTTCGGCGGGCGCTGCGACACTGACCTTGTAGAGGTGCGGATAGGGATGCATGAAGGACTCCAGCAGGGACTTCAGCCGGCGGCGGGCGACTCCAGCCCGCAGTTGTTCCTCTCCAGCGCGCGCTCGGCGCGATAGCTGGAACGGACCATCGGCCCGGAGACGCACTCGAGGAACCCGTGCGCCAGGGCCCGGTCACGACAGGCGTCGAACTCTGCGGGCGTGACGTAGCGTTGCACCGGCAGGTGGTTGACCGTCGGCCGGAGGTACTGGCCGAGCGTCAGCAGGTCGCAGCCGGCGTCGCGCAGGTCCCGCATCGCCTCGTCGATTTCCGTGTCGGTCTCGCCGAGGCCGAGCATCAGGCTGGTCTTGGTCAGCACGCCCGGCCGGTGCCGCTTGGCATGCGCGAGCACGGCGAGCGTCTGCTCGTAACCTGCCCGCGGGTCGCGAACCGGGTGCGTCAGGCGCCTGACCGTCTCCACGTTCTGCGCGAAGACGTCGAGGCCGGAATCAACGACCGTTTCGACGTCGGCCAGCACGCCCTGAAAGTCCGGTGTCAGGGCCTCCACGGCCGTCGCCGGACTGGCCTCCTTGATCGACCGCACGCAGGCCGCGAAGTGGGCCGCGCCGCCGTCCGCCAGGTCATCACGGTTGACCGAGGTCAGCACGACATACCGAAGCGCCATCAGCTGGACGGTGCGGGCGGCATTCGCCGGCTCCTCGTGGTCGAGCCAGCCGCGGGGGTTGCCGGTATCGACCGCGCAGAACCGGCAGGCGCGGGTGCAGACGGCGCCCATGAGCATCAGGGTCGCGGTGCCCGCGTTCCAGCACTCACCGATGTTGGGGCACCTGGCTTCCTCACAGACCGTGCTCAGCCGGTGCTCGCGCACGATGCCGCGGACCGCGTCGAAGCGCTTCCCGGCCGGCATCGGCGCCCGCAGCCAGCGGGGCTTCCTGCCGACCACCAGCGGCTCGGCGCCGGCCGACTGCTTGACGCCGTCACGGATGGCGGTGAAACCCTGTGGCGTCACGTACTTCTGGCCACTCGTCCTGGCGCCGCGGACGATGGGGATGCCCTTGAATTCGCTCATGCGCTGTCCGTGAGGAGGCCCGACCCGCGAGTTTACCCCGCCCGGCCCGGTTCGCGCGCGGTCGCCGGCAGCGACGGGTGGAAGAAGTCGCCGGCCCGCAACGCCCGATCGAGCGCCTCGAGGCGTGCCGGGGTCCCGACGTCGAACCATCGTCCCGCCCAGACCTCGCCGCTCAGCCGCCCCGCCTCGCGCGCGCGGTCCAGGAGCGGCTTGAGCGGGAAGCGACCGGGACGGCAGCCTTCGAACAGGCCCGGCTCGAACAGTCCGAGGCCGGAGTAGGTCAGCTTCGGCCCTTCGTCCCCGATCCTGCCGCTCCCGCCGAGGGCAAAGTCGCCGCCCGGATGATGTTCCGGATTGGGTACCAGGACGAGGTGCGCCAGCGAGCCGGCGGGCAGCGCCAGCGACTCCAGCGGGAAGTCCGTCCAGACGTCGGCATTGACCACCAGGAACGGCCCCGGGGCCAGCCAGGGAAGCGCACGGTGGATGCCTCCACCCGTCTCGAGGGGCACCGGTCCTTCCTCGCTGAACCGCAGCCCGAAGCCGAAGCGCGTCGCGTCGCCCAGGTGCGCCCGGACCCTGGCCGCCTGCCAGGACAGGTTCACCACCACCGACTCGACGCCCGCGCGCTGCAACGCGTGCAGGTGATAGTCGATGAGCGCGTGTCCGCCGGCCGCGAGCAGCGGCTTTGCCGTGTCGTCCGTCAGCGGCCGCATCCGCTCGCCCCGGCCCGCGGCCAGCAGCATCGCCTTCATGGCGACGCCAGGGCCCGCGCCTGCGCCGGCGCAAAGGCCGGGACGACGCGCTCGTCGAGGAAGCGGTTGAGCTCCGCCAGCAGCGGGTCGGACCTGGTCACGGCGCGGGCGTAGTCGAGCACGAGCGGCAGGTCGGCGAGGTAGCCGGCCTTGCCGTCGCGATACCAGAGGCGCGCGAAGATGCCGAGTACCTTGAGGTGGCGCTGCGCACCCATCAGGTCGAAGGCGCGCACGAAGTCCTCCGCGCTGCCGCGCGGCTCGAGGCCCGCCCGCTTCGCCGCGGCGAGGTAGCAGGCCACCCAGCCGAGGACGCGCTCGCGCGGCCAGGAGATGTAGCAGTCCTTCAGCAGCGACACGAGATCGTAGGTCACCGGGCCGACCACGGCATCCTGGAAGTCGAGGATGCCCGGGTTGTCAGCGCAGACCATCAGGTTGCGCGAGTGGTAGTCGCGGTGCACGAGCAGCTGCGGCTGCGCGAGCGCGGCGCGCTCCAGGACGTCGAAGCTGCGATCGATCATCGCCCTCTCGGCGGCGGACAGCTCGAGCCCGAGGTGCCGGACCAGGAACCAGGCCGGAAACAGCTCCATCTCCTGGCGCAGGCGGGCCGCGTCATACCGCGGGAGTGAGGCGGCAGCGGTCGTGCCGGCCTGGAGGCGCACCAGCGCGCCGATGGCGTCGCCGTACAGCGCATCCGCATCCTCGCCGGCCCGCAACGCGTCCAGGTACTGGCGGCTGCCTAGGTCCGTCAGCAACAGGAATCCCTGCGCCTGGTCGCTCGCGACGATGCGCGGCACGTTCACACCCGCGCCGGCCAGGATGCCGGCCACCTGCAGGTAGGGGCCCAGGTCCTCCTTGTCCGGCGGCGCGTCCATCGCCACCCAGGTATCGCCATCGCGCCAGACACGGAAGTAACGCCGGAAGCTCGCGTCCGCCGAGGCGGGCGCGAGCCTCGTCGGCGTCGCGTCGAGGACCCTGGCCAGCCAGGCCTCGAGGGCGGCCTTGCGGTGATCTGCCTGCGTGGGAGGAGTCATCATGGAGGGGGCGCGGATGGGCCCGGCATTATAAACTGCGCGGGGGCGGAACCTGGACGTCGTGCATCGCGGCGCCCGAGCCGCCGCCGAACCACCGACACGCGGGATGCCACCACCGTTGAGCCCGTTCCTCGCCAGGCCCCTGATCGCCGCGACGTGGCTCGCCGTCGTGCCCGGCGCCTGGTCGGGGGAGTGCCCCGTCCCCGTGCCGGCGCAGGCCGGCGCCCGTGCCGCCACCGACGAGAACATCGACGTCGAGAGCGACGGCGCCTCGGTCAGCCGCAGCGGCGACGCCTCGCTGCTCGGCCATGTGCGGGTGACCCAGGGGAACCGGACGCTGACGGCCGAGACGGCGACCTACGAGGCCAGCAGCCGGACCTTCAAGGTCGAGGGCGACGTCGAATATGCGGATCCCGAGTTGCGGATCCGCGGCGCCACCGGGACCTGGAGCGGCACCCGCGGCGGGCGCTTCGAGGACACCGAGTTCGAGCTTCCCACGCGCCCGGCACGCGGCGAGGCTGGCCGGCTCGGGCTCACCCCGGAGGGCAACCTCGAACTGGAGCGCGTGCAGTTCACGACCTGCCCGGCGGGCAACGACGACTGGATGCTGAAGGCGGCCTCCATCGACATCGACCGCGAAGCCCAGCAGGGCACGGCCCGCGACGTGCGCCTCGACTTCCTGGGCGTGCCCCTGCTCTATGCGCCGTACGTCTCCTTCCCGGCGGGCGACCGCCGCAAGTCCGGACTGCTGTTCCCGACGATCGGCACCTCCTCGAGCAACGGCTTCGAGTTCGGCGTGCCCTACTACTTCAACCTCGCGCCGAACTACGACGCCGCGCTCGAGCCCACCTGGTTCAGCAAGCGTGGCGTCGAGCTCAGCGGGAACTTCCGCTATCTCACCAGCCGCAGCCGCGGGCGGCTGGACGGTCGCTTCCTGCCCTCCGACGAGCAGGCGGACCGCGACCGCGGCTACGCGCGGCTCGGGCACCTGACCAACTTCAGCGACTCGCTTCGGCTGACGTCCGCGATGGAGTACGCGAGCGACAGCAATTACTTCGAGGACTTCGCCAAGGGGCCCGAGGGCACCAGCATCACCTACCTCGAGCGTCGCATCGACCTGCAGTACGTCGGTGACGGCTGGCAGGCGGCGGGGCTGCTGCAGAACTTCCAGACCATCGACCAGGCCATCGAGCCGCTCGACCGGCCCTACTCGCGGGCTCCGCAGCTGCTCTTCGACGGGCAGTGGCGGCTCGGCCCCGGCGCGCTCACTGCCGGCTTCGGCGGCGAACTGGTGTATTTCATCCGCGACGTCGGCGTCACCGGGGCGCGGTTGCTGGCCGAGCCGCGCCTGTCGTTCCCGCTGCGCTCATCGGGTTACTTCGTCGAGCCGTCGGTCGCCTACCGCCAGGTCGGCTACAGCCTTTCCGACGTCGAGCCGGGCGCCGACGACTCGCCGTCGGTGGGCGTGCCAATCGCCGCGCTCGACGCGGGGCTGGTCTTCGACCGCGAGGCAGGTTCGCGTGGCCGGCTGCTCCAGACGCTCGAGCCGCGGGTCCTGTACTCCTGGACCCCGTACCGCGACCAGGACGCGCTGCCGATCTTCGACACCGGGCTGCCGGAACTCGACATGGTCAGGCTGTTCAGTCCCGATCGCTACGTCGGCGGCGACCGGATCTCGGATGCGAACCGCGTGGCCGTCGGGCTGACGACGCGCCTGCTGGAGACCGGCAGCGGCCGCCAGTACCTCGCCGCGACCATCGGCCAGCAGTACTTCTTCGAAACGCCCCGCGTCACCCTGCCGGACGAGGCGCCGGAGGAGCGGTCGTCTTCCGACATCATCGCGGAGCTCGAGCTGTCGGCCTACCGTGACTGGAGCGCGGACCTCGCGCTGCAGTGGGACCCGCACGATGCGAACACGGTGACGGGCCAGGCCGGGGTGCAGTACCGGCCCCGCCCGGACACCGTCGTCAACCTCAGCTACCGCTACCTCGAGGACCGCGTCGAACAGTGGGAAACCTCCGCGGCCTGGCGGGTCAACCGTGAGTGGAGCCTGTACGGCCGCTACGTCTACTCGGTGCGCGACGCCCAGGGCATCGACTCCTTTGCGGGTGTCGAGTACGAAGCGTGCTGCTGGAAGCTCCGCGTCGTGGCCAGCCGGTACATCTCGAACCGCACGGGCGAGCAGGACAACTCCATCGCGATCCAGCTGGAACTCAAGGGCCTGTCGTCGGTCGGAACGACGTCGGCCACTTTCCTCGAGAGGGGCATTCGTGGATACTCCCGCGACCCCGATGCCCTCCCCTGAAGCGTAAGCAAGTCCATGAAAAGACTGACCCTGGTCCTCGCCCCCGTGCTGCTGCTGGCGTCCTTCGGCGCGTTCCCGCAGACGCAGGAGCTGTCCGCGCGCGGACAGCAGCTCGACCGGATCGCCGCGGTGGTGAATGAGGGCGTGGTCCTGAAGAGCCAGGTGGACCAGCAGTACGAGTCGATCGTCGCGAGGCTCAGGCAGCAGGGGGGACAGATGCCGCCCGAGCAGGTGGTGCGGCAGCAGGTGGTGGAACGGCTCGTCCTGCAGGAGATCCAGGCGCAACGAGCCGCGCGGCTCGGCATCGTCGTCTCCGACGAGATGCTGAACGCGGCGCTGCGCGAGGTCGCCGGGCGCAACAACATCCCCTTCGACCAGATGCCGAACGCCCTCGCCCGCCAGGGAATCGACTACGCCGCGTACCGCGAGGAGCTGCGGCGCGAGATGGCGCTCACCATGCTGCGCCAGCGCGACGTGCTGGCGCGTATCTATGTCTCGCCGCGGGAGCTCGACCAGGCGATCGCGCGCCAGGAAGGCCGGTCGGACCAGAACGCCGAGTACGACGTCTCCCACATCCTGCTGTCGCTGCCCGAGTCGGCCACTTCGCAGCAGATGGAGCAGGTCGAGCGCCGCGCCGAGGAGGTCTACCAGAAGGCGACGGCCGGCGAGGACTTCGGCCAGCTGGCGATCACCTACTCGCAGGCGCAGTCGGCCCTCGAGCGCGGCAAGCTCGGCTGGCGCCGCGCGGCACAGCTGCCGCAGTTCATCGCCGAGGAGATCGCAAAGCTGGAGCCCGGCCAGGTGACACGCCCGATGCGAACGCCGACCGGCTTCCACATCGTGCGCCTCGACGGCGTTCGCGGCGGCGACGGCCCGATGATGGTGGAGCAGGTCCACGCCCGCCACATCCTCATGCGCCCGACCGAGGTCCAGGACGACGCGACGACCCGGCAGCGGCTCGAGGAGCTGCGCGAGCGCATCCTCGCCGGCGAGGACTTCGCGGCGCTCGCCAGCATCACCTCGGAGGATCCGGGCTCGGCCACCCAGGGCGGCGACCTCGGCTGGACGCCGCCCGGGACCTTCGTGCCGGAGTTCGACGCGGCGCTCGGCAAGCTCGCCGAGGGCGAGATCAGCGAGCCTTTCCGCACGCAGTACGGCTGGCACATCGTGCAGCTCCTCGGCAAGCGCTTCCACGACCAGAGCGACGAGGTGCGCCGTCAGCGCGTCCTGTCCTCCCTGCGCGAGAGCAAGGCCGACGAGGAGACCGAGCTGTGGCTGCGCCGGCTGCGTGACGAGGCCTACGTCGAATACCACAGCATGTAGCGCCAGGCCGCGCCGGCCCAAGGAGCGCGCGTGACGGTCAAGCGGATCGTGCTCACATCGGGCGAGCCGGCGGGCATCGGCCCGGACCTCTGCCTCGCCGTGGCGGCGACCGGCCATCCCTTCGAACTGGTCGTGGCGGGCGACCCGGACGTACTCGCGGCCCGGGCCGCGGCGCTGGGCTGGTCCGGCGCCTTCGAGCGCTTCGATCCCGCCTCGCTCCCACGCGCGCACCTCGCCGGACGACCGAAGCTGCTCGAACGCCGGATCGCGGCGCCCATCGCTCCCGGACGACTCGATCCGGCCAACGCACCGTACGTCCTTGCGCTGCTCGACGCCGCGGCCGACGGCTGCCAGCGCGGCGAGTTCGCCGCGATGGTGACCGCGCCGGTCCACAAGGGCGTGAT
>Ga0316613_10001881_pt1 | contig 13949 bp, 7 predicted proteins | sample OWC_soil_day10_C_2_FD_207647 | JGI IMG/M metagenome (GOLD analysis project Ga0316613, IMG submission 207647) | Wetland soil microbial communities from Old Woman Creek delta, Ohio, United States - OWC_soil_day10_CT_b | ecosystem: Environmental > Terrestrial > Soil > Wetlands | place: USA: Ohio...
CTATCTTCAAAGCAGTCGATACTTTTTCCTTATGTGGCATAAAATTACCCCCAGACAAGACAATTTGTTTTTTCATTGTCCTATCTAGGGGTAGCATACCACTTATCCGTGGGGCTTTGCTTATCAGGAGTTTATCTGAAACTGCCTGTTGCTGTATGATATACAGGTAAGCTGCCGCTCTCAAGAAATGAGGACTCCAGATTAATAAAAGCATTCACCAGTGTCCGGTCAAATTGACTACCCGCGAAGCGCTTCAACTCATCTAAAGCCTCTTCTGGGCTCTTTAGACTTTGGTAATTCTGGATGGTCGTCATTACATCAAATGCTTCCGCAATGTGAGTAATTCTGGCAGCCAGCGGTATCTCTTGCCCACGCAACTGCTCAGGGTAGCCAGTCCCGTCCCAGCGTTCATGGTGAGACAATACTGGTAGGGCAAGTTCAGATAGCTGTTTTGAACACAACAGCATTTGACTTCCATACACCGAATGGCGCTCCACTGTAGCTCGTTCAGCCTGATTGTAGATGCCTTGCTTATACAAAATAGTACTAGGAACATTCATCTTACCTATATCATGCAGCAACGCCACCGCTCCAATTTTGGCAACATCCCTACTGTTACATCCGACATAATCGCCCAGCATAACAGCATAATAGGCAACACGTCGCGAGTGATTGAATTCAAAAGCAAATTGGCGTGACATAAGCGCTATATAGAAATTAAAATCTTCCTGACGGTCCCACAGACGCAAGATACTATTGAGTATCTTTTCATAGCTTTTTTCATTAGTAAAACTCATTGCCACCACTTCCCTATCTATAAGCTATTATCTTAGCTATAACCTCGACAATAAAAAAAGGTATGAGCAAACAAGGACTTCACGTCCTCTGTCGGCTTCATACCATAGCTTTAGAAAAATATACTTATTTGTAGCAGGAATTCTTTTGTCATCCATCCGTCTGGCGAATAAACAACAAAAGAATTTTGCTTTATCTGTTTGAATTAATCACGCCGCTGGTTAAACAATTTCCATATTGCATCAGTAAAGCACCACGCCCGCAATAGGGATAAATTAACAAATAAAAAGGCTATTAGAACCATACCGAGAAATCCACCACTTGAACTTGCATGTTCAAGCACAGTTATCGCCTCCTTTCTTTTAAAGTGATTTTTTTCACTTTTTTGTACATAAACCACCCCCTTTATTAGAGCAACATTCCATTTTTAATTTTCCGAGTAAAATAAAAAGGCATGAAGCTAAAAAGAACGCTTAGTCCCTTTTAAGGCTTCATGCCTTACTTACAATTAATAGTAACATGATTTAATTTTCTAAAATTTATTTCTTACTTTATTATAGTATATTCGCTGCTATAAATCAATATGAAATATTTTATTGCAAAAAAAACTTAATGCTCTTCTTTCTTATCTTCCCTCCAGCATATACAACATGGCATTGATAATCGACGCTGCAATCGGACTGCCACCCTTGTTGCCATGAACGGTGATATAGGGTACAGGCGAATTCTGAGCTAAGCATTCCTTGGATTCCGCAGCCCCCACGAAGCCAACCGGGACACCAACAATCATCGCCGGACGCACGTCAGATTCTTGCATAATCTTAATGACCTCAAACAATGCAGTCGGCGCATTACCGATGGCCAGAATAGCGCCATCCAGTTTTTCAGCAAAAGCTCGCATAGCGGCCATGGAGCGAGTAATTCCCTCAGCCTTGGCTTTTGCAGCAACCCAAGGGTCAGCAATCAAACAAAACGCCTCGCCGCCAAATTCGCCTAACCGACGTTTATTTATGCCAGTACGAACCATTTCCACATCACAGTAAATTGGTTTTCCTGCTTTAAGCGCCTGCATGCCGACTGCAATAGCCTCAGGATGAATGCTGATGATTTTAGCATAATCCGGGTCGCCGGAGGCATGAATAATCCGGGAATACACTTTAACCGCCTGTTCAGTCAACTCCATGCCGGTAAGATGGTTAGCAATAATCTCCATACTTTTGTTCTCGATAGTCTGTGGTTCTTTAATAAAGTCCATAATTAATTCCTCCCATGTGCTTAGTTATTATTTTAATTTTGTAGCTGCCTTTTTGTTAAGCTTCGTAACCCGGAAAACCAGGTTTTAATTGGATGGTTTTCATGGTAGAGAAACACTATTGGTATGACAATCAGGGTAAAGAAGGTCGAGGTAATGAGACCACCGATCAATACCCAGGCCATACTTACCCGTATTTCTGCACCCTCGGCCAGGGATAAAGCGGTGGGCAACATACCCACTACCATAGTCAGCGTGGTCATGAAAATCGGTTTCAGCCTGGTTTTACCTGCCTCAATTAAAGCATCATAGGCATTCATGCCTTTATCCATCAGCGTTAAGGTGTAGTCGAGCAGTAAGGTGCCATTTTTTGCTACCAAGCCATCCATAACCAGGATGCCAATTAAAGAGTAGAGGTTGATGGTATTCTTCGTAATCAGGAGAAAAAACAGCGAGCCGATCAAACCCATTGGCAGAGAGAACATGCGGATGACAGGAGTGAATGTCGACTCATAGAGTACAGCCAGTATCAAATATACCATCAATAAAGATAACACCAGAGCTTGGCCAAGCTGCCAATAGCCATTTTTCATAGCAGTTGCCTGGCCGGAAAATTGGTAGGTTACACCCTCAGGCAATTTTTCTTCTTTAAACGTCCTATCAATATCTGTAAGTACATCTTTTAATGGCCGGCCAGCAATGTTCGCCTGCATAATAATGGTTCGCTGCTTATTCACCCTGGTTATGCCAATAGGGCCTACCCCTTCCTGAATTTGTGCCACATCACCAAGAAATACCATTCCATTATCACTTACGACCGGAATGGACTGGATGTCGGAAACCTTAAAGTTGTCACTTCCTTTCAAGCGTACGACAATATCGGTGTCTAACCCGTTATTACGACTGTCATTGGCAAGCACGCCTGCCTTTTTACCACCGATGGCACTGGAAAACGCATCATTTATATCACTGAGCGAGGTATGAGCTCCCCGCATCCGCTCCCGGTCAACCGTCAACTTATATTCTGGAACCCCCTCTTTGAAAGAGTGACGGGCATCTTTTACGCCCTCGACCTTGCTCATCAGGTTTTGCGCCCGTGCAGCAGCCTGTTTCAATACTTCCAGATCGGCACAATAGAGGTAAATCAGTACTGGGGTGTATTCATCCACCCCGCCGGAAGCCACACCGGAAACAGAGGCTTCGGTTTCATAAACTCGAACCGCACCCTCCTTCACATTTTTACGGACATAACTGCGGATTTCCTCGGTAAGCTGCCATACGCTCCGGTCACGTTTACTTTTGTTAACAAGCTGCACCGTGAGCCGCCCCCGGTTGCTGCCCCCTTCGCCAACATAACTCAGGCAATGTCTCACTTCCGGTATTGTCAGTACATGTTGCTCCATCTGATCAACCACCGCATATGTTCTTTCAACCGTACTTCCCACTGGCATTTCCACAGAGATACGTATCCCGTTTTCATCTGTCCGGGGCATGAACTCTGCGCCAATGATTCCGGTCGGAATCAAAGCAACAGCAGCAATAAACAAGCCCAACACACCTGCAATCACTTTTTTGCCGTTGGCAAGACTCCAGCGCAGCATTTTGTCATACTCGCTAATCATCGTGCCTTCCAATTTTTCCATAAACGTCCAAAGTCGGCCAGATGGTTCGGGTACGCCGTTTTTGAACAGGCGTGCTGTTAGCATTGGCGTCAGAGTGAAAGAAATAAACAGGGAAAACAACGTAGCAAAAACAATGGTTAGGCCAAATTGCCGGAAATACTGCCCGGTAATATCAGTCATAAAGGCGATAGGTAGAAAAACAACTACATCACACAAAGTCATAGTAATAGCTGCCATGCCGATCTCGTTACGTCCCTCTTCCGCCGCAATAGCCGACGGCTTACCCAGCTGCATATGCCTGTGAATGTTTTCCAGCACAACAATAGCATCATCGACCAAAATACCAATACACAAAGTCATCCCCATCAGGGACATCATATTGAAAGTAAACCCTGCAGCATACATCATTAGAAATGTGGAAATAAGCGATGTGGGAATAGCCACCATGACGGCTATTGTTGAACGCCACCCCCGTAAAAACAGATATAGCACCAAACCGGTGGTACATATACCTTCCACCAGCGTTGCCAGCGTATTTTTTAATGAATTGTCTATATAATCGGCGTCATTGGCAACAATCAAAAATTGATATTCAGGATATTCAGTCTCTAATGCGGCAAGTTGTTTTTTTACGTCTTTTACCGTATTTACAATATTGGCATCACTGTTTTTAAACACTTGCATGGAAATAGCATCTTCGCCATTCACCTTGCTGAAACGGCTGGCCCGGCTATCTCTTTCTTCGATATCAGCCAGTGCTGACAAAGGGATTTCATTCTCGGCCGGACTCGCAACGTAAATATTACGAATTTCTTCCGGTGATTGATATCGTGCAACCAGGCGCACATCCTTTTCCTGTTGATCGGTATATATAATACCAGCAGGCATCATACGGTTCTCGTCTTTGATGCGGCTGACAATCGTGCTAAGCGCCAGCTTGTACTGCAGGAGCTTATCCCAGTACACGTCAACGGCAACTTCCTTGTCGCGTCCTCCGCCCAAAGTAACGTCAGACACCCCTTCAGCCCGCTCCAGACGTCCCTTAAATACCTGATCTGCCTTTCCATATATGTCGGCAAGAGGATATTGGGATTTGACCGCGATCTCCATGATCGGAGTTGCATTCTGATCCCGTCTATTAATCACCGGCTCGTCAATATCATCCGGAAGGTTTCGCCGCGCGCGGTTGACCAGTTTACTGACATCAATAGCTGCCATGTCCGCATTGGCCGCAAAATCAAACTCGAGCATAAAAGTGGCTCTTTCCTGTCGGCAGACGACAAGCATTTTTTTTAAGTGAGCCGCTGAAGAAATTGCCTGTTCCAAAGGTTTGACAACTGTCTGTTCAACTTCTTCCACACTGGCGCCAGGATATTCAATGGAGACAGAGCAGTAGGGATAGTTGTATGTTGGCAGTAGTTCCACACCAATGGAAAAAAAACTGTAAATACCCAGCACGACAAATAGCAGGATAATCATGGTTATACCCACCGGGCGTTGAATAGAAAATCGAGTGATATTCATGATCCGGCTCCTGCCTTGTCCTTTTGTTCCACTTCAACCTGCATGTCCTGCTTCAGCCGGGATACATTGCTGACGGCAACAACTTCTCCCACATGTACACCCTCAAGTATTTCCATAGAATCATCATTGGCTAGTCCCAGCTTCACCAGTCTCTGCTCGGCCTGATTGTTCTCATTGATAACAAATACATATTTTTTGCCGTTTTTGTCCAATAGCGCTTCCTTGGAAACAAATATAGTTTTAGGTTTAAGCAATATTTCCGACTGGGCATGAGCAAACATACCGCCTTTAACAAGCAAGTCTACCTGCAACAAAGAAATTCTCACAATATAGACTTGTGCTTTAGCATCGCTGGCAGGGCTTACATAGATTATTTTCCCCGGATAAATTCGCCCCAGCGAATCAATAGTAACCGGCAATTCCATGCCGGTACGTAAATAAGCGGCGCTTTGTTCAGATACCTGACAATCAATATACATACTGCTGTTATCAACAATGGTAAGAAGTTTCTGCCCAGCCTGGACCAGAGCACCGACCTCCGCCTGCCGGAAACCAATAATACCATTTCTGGGCGCACATAGAATCATGTCCTCCCGCTGTTGTTTATAAGCCTCTAGTTTATACTCATCCCGTGCTGCCTCTGCCCGTTTAGATTCCAACACAGCTGGCTCACCTTGCTCCATGCTTTGTTCCTTAAGAGTATCCAATGCAGCCTTGGCATTAACAAATTGCTGCCGGGCAGTATCTAAGCTATCTTTGGAAATTGCGCCAGTAGCATGCAATGTTTCATAACGCGCCACACGATCAATGTTTCTCTGATAGTCTGCTTCTGCTTTATAGTAATTGGCTTCGAAAGCCGCCCTGGATTCAATACTTTCAGCCTGTGACCGTCGCATAGATTCACTAGAATGAGCTATTGTCAGATTGATATCCCTTGTATCCTGTACAATCATCACCTGACCTGTTTGGACCTCCTGTCCCAGTTCAACAGCCACCTGAACAATGTGTCCGGTATATTTAGCGGCAATGTCTACCTGTGATACCGGCACTGCCTTCCCACTCAATACAACCTGTTTCAATAGATCTCGCTTCTGTACGGTTTCCACGGCAACCAGCGGCTTTAAAGCCGCCGCTTTATCTGCTTTACCGGATTTTCCGCCAAACCCTTTCATCGATAATCCAATCCCAGAAATAATGAGTACCAAAACAATAATTCCACCTAAAAACCATATCTTTTTAGTTGACCGGATTCTTCTTCTCAGCAAGATCCCCCACCCCATTTTCTACTGCCTGACCCGTATTTGCTGTTTTTATTATTGCAGAATATGCAGACGGTGCTGCCCAATTACTGTATCCCCCTTCAGGCGGATGGGTGCCTCACAGCCAGCAATTGTTGTACCGTCTAACGCAATATCCACTACTGTCGCTACCCCTTCTACCGGGTAAAACCAAGCAAGACTATCCGCTCCTTCAACCTGAAGATCAAAGCAATAGATGCCTGCCCGACTGTTGCTTTGATTAATATAATTGTGATACATGGCAACTACCATAAAACGGCCGTCGGCAGAATAACGCACCCGCCCCACTCCACCTTCGGTTTGCCAGCGCCATAACAGCTCACCGTTATTATTGTAAGAAAAGAACGTTGCCGAATCAGGATGCATGAAGGGAGGAGCACTCGCAGCCGTCTTATCGGCAACAAAAGTATTGCTTGTCATAAAAAAAAGTTTCCCGCCATCGGTAACATGTGCGGAACTGCCTGAGGCATATACAGGCACACCACCGACCTCATGTACTTTGCTGATCTGCCTAATCCATTCAGGCTTCAAAGCCTTACCTGTTTCCAGCATATTCACTTTGTCCAAATCAAATAGCATGGCCTGATTATCACTGGCGAAAATGCCCAGATATTTGCCATTTGCCGAAATGTCGATGCCTTCATGAATACCCACCCAGGCAAAATAAGGCTTAATTATACTGGCCTGAAAAGAAGCTGCCAAATTGCCAGTTTTGCCATTTAAAATACGAATACCACCATCCGGATATTTTTCTGCCGGGCTCCAGGATTGATTGGCAAAAACTACTTTTTCCTCGTCGGTAGATACTACTATTTTGGACACTCCGGTATCCATGGTTTCATTTTCCGGATACCGCCAGCGTTTTTGTCCTGTTTTACCATCAAAGGCGGCAACCACGCTTACGGTTGGATAATTAATAATAGAGCGCTCGCCCGCTTTTTCTACAACTCGCTTCCGATGTTGGCCGGCGGCAATTACGGTGTCACCATTGACCACTAGTGAACGAACATTGGGTCGGTTACTCCATTGCGCACTGATACCCTTGCCAATATCGTCGGCAAATGCATAATCCCAGAGGATTTTCCCTGATAAGCGTTCAAAGGCATACAACTTGCCGTCAGGACTTGACTCCCCCACAAACACAATGTCTCCATCCATTGAAAAAGCGACGCTGGTCGGCATGCCACTGGGAATTCGGTAAACCCACAGTTTTTTTCCCTGGCGGTCAACTACATATACCGAATGATCAAATGATCCTACTGCGACATATTGTCCATCAGGTGATACCGCTACACTTTCGTTAACCACAACTGACCATTCGTTGATGGTCGGCAATTCTTCCAACTCACCGGTAGGAACGGTAGCCGAGAGCCAGGCTTCCGGTTTTCCCGGTGCCGGTGAATTCCATTTTTCCTTCGCAGATACTAGCTGATACTTGTCTCCAGCCTGCCAGTTTACCGGAAAAAGAACTGTGTTTTTTCCCATATAGCGGCTATTAACCATCTGGTCTTGCTCATTAACCCTGAGTTGAGCCTTCGTTACGACCATCTCACTGTCGCTTTTTACAAGGATGCCATTTTTAGTAAATATTCCCTGAATTCCGGAGTTTTCCGTCCCAACCAGACAGCCTGTTGTTACCATTAAAACCACCAGTGCCAGCCCGCCGGCCAAAAAATTCCTGCGCAAAATTTGTTTCGTAGTTATCACTCCCACTTTCCTTGCCCCCAGCCTTAATATACGAAAACTAGCTGGTATACCTATTCAATGCCACAGCGTCCTTCTGAATTCAGCCGTACCCGTTGCATACTCCAAATAGCCAAGAGAGACAATAAAAACACATAGGTAAACAACACCGTCAATGCGGCCACCGGTACAGGTTGACCAGCACCGATGGCCCGCAACGCATAACAGGCATGCGTCAGTGGCAGACACTGAAGTATCGTTTTCCCTGTTTCCGGCAAAACATCAAGAGAAAAAAAGGTACCACAAAAAAATGACATTGGCAGCAGTACAAAGGTATTGACATTGCCAATATCCTCAAAAGCATCTATCAGCATAGCAGCCACAAAGCCCAGGGCTGCAAATATCATACAATTAAGCGTCAGCGTCAGCAGAAACCAACCATTCACCACAAAGCGTATACCAAACACATATGCCACCATACAAATAATAGTGGCAGAAAGTAAACCCTGAAATGTACCAGAAATTACCTTGCCGGCAACAAAGGAACCGGTAGATATTGGTGCAATTAGATACTCATCCAGTGTCTTGTGGTATAGACGTTCCAGATGAAGGGAAAAACCGCAGGAATTGAAGCTGATATTCATGGTGTTTAAGGCCACAATCCCCAGTGCAAGAAATTCATGATAACCTGGCTTTCCCTGGCTCGCAATAGCTCCCAGCCCCCAACCGAACGACAAGAAATAAAGCAAAGGAGCCATCATTCGCGAAAACATATACCGGTTTAAATGGCGGCGAAAAACCTGAAAATCCCGCCAAACAACTGTCCAGATATCAAGTAAGTATTGATAAACAATGGCTGTTTGCATCACAAATGTCTCCTTTCCACTTTATTCTCCGACATAACAACAAATAAGATTTAAAATTTGTAACTGTATTCCAAATAGACACTGCGGGTAGGCGCCAGATAGTAAGACCAGTACTCTCTATCAAACAAATTATCGACACTTAATGAAATAGTTGAGTTTTTATCTACCAGATACGAAACCTTCATATCAACGAGGAACACCGGATCATAGGAACCGTATTTCCCGCTCTGTGCTCCATCATCTTTTGTATCACTTATTTTTCTCCCAGTAATATTCCCCTTCCATTTTTTATTGTTATAGTCAAAGCCAAAATTAAACATGTGTTTTGGTATATCAGTCATTTGTTTACCAACAATAGCAGCCGGGTTTTCACTTTCCGTGATTTGGGCATCTGTGTAGGTATAGTTAATAAAACTGCTCCAAGTTTTGCTTAATTGTTTATTAAGTCCCAATTCAAAGCCCTTCATAACTGCTCTGTCGGCATTGCTCTGACGTTTTTCTTTAGTAACTCCTGGAAGTGTGCCGATATTCGGAACATAACCATCTATTACAGAATATTCCATGGTAGTGATGGCATCTTTAAGTTGAGTATAAAAACACGAGGCACTTAGCATAGTTTTTGAATCCACTTGATAATCCCAGTTTAGATCATAAGATGTGCTTTTCTCCGGTTTCAAATCAGGATTAGATGTGGTTATCGTGCCTGTAGTACTGTCTTGCGAAGATCGGAACAATTCATAAAACGTAGGTGTACGGAAGCCTTGTCCCACATTGAACTTCCAGGTTGTCTTGCCGTCGGCTTTATACACCATTCCCATTTTTCCGCTGAAATTAGTAGCTTCACGGTCATTATACTGAGTGGAAATAGGATCAGAAGACGTTGTTGCTCGATAGCTGTTCCAACCGCCAGAAGTTTCCCACTTCGTATATCTTCCACCAATAAAACTCGTTAATTTCTCATCTAATTTGTGTTCATCCTGAAAATAGAAGGAGTCACTTTTAGTTTTGCCGCCTGCTTTCCGGTCAATTTGATCTTCTGATTTTAAAAATCCCCAGGTATATTCAGGATAGAACTTTGTTAAACCCCGTTCATCATAAGCCCGGCCATCTTCTTTACGAAATGCGTAACCTATCGTCAGTAAATTTTTATCATCTATTTGCCAGTTGAAATGAGTATCTCCGTCATTGGTCTCAAACTTGTTGGACTGATGGGTAAGACTCTGCTTTGTTTTAGTGGAGCTATAGCCACTGTAATACCAGTTATCTGTCTTTTTTTCACCCCAAGTTATTTGGTAATTCAGCTTGTCATTTACTTTGCTTTGATAATCAATAGTAAGCCCGCGGCTTTTTTTGTTACCCTGGTCTGTTCCCAGTTCATAGTCGTAAGCACTGTTTCCTTCATTACTGCTGATGGATAATCTACTATTTTCATCAAAATGATATGTCACTTTGCCGCTGGCATGTTCTTGGTCACCGGTTTGATGACCACGATAATTGTCCTTGTCGCTAAGATATGCACTAATAAAACCATTAGACTTGATTTTCGCATAATCAACGAAATAATCAATTTTTCCAGTTGAGCCACTATGGCTAAATGCCTTATTATCTTCGCCGTGACTTCCTATCCCCAGCTTTAATACCGTTTCATTAGCTGGCTTGCTTTTAGTAATTATGTTAATTACGCCGCCTTGCGCATTAGAGCCATACAGTGCCGATCCGGGCCCTTTAACGATCTCAATGCGTTCAATATTTTCAATTGGAACTTGGCTCCAGGTAATCTGACCGTTATATCCGTCATTTTGACTTTGCCCATCCACCAGCACCAAGATTCCTCGTTGTTTAAACCCCCGCATTATCACGGTAGGCTCACTGCTGGTTAACCCATTGTTTCTTTTAATCATAATCCCGCTAACACCTTTTAAGGCATCATCCACATTCTGCACATGCTTTTTGTCCATCTCTTCCCGCGTAATAACTTGTACAACCACCGGTACATCTTTGATTTTCTTTTGGGTTTTTGTTGCAGTAACCACTACCTGATCTAATTCGAATCCAGGCGTATCCTCCTGATTTTCCGCCGCCAAAGCTGCTCCCAGCGAAGTAACCAGCATACCGGATGTTAACGCCAATACCAAACTCTTTTTCTGCCACTTGTTCACAAATTCCCCTCCAAACTCCATAAAATCAGTTCACTTTACCTTGGCATGTATCTTCTGTCTGACGCCCTGCATTTTTTTCGCCCAGTCTTCCACATCATCCATATTTAACATGTCAACCGAGCCACCCTGGAATTCGCCTTCGACATCCCCAATACGTTCTTCCAGCCAGCCTTCAATCTCCATGTAGGTTTCCTGCAAGTCTTGCAACACCTGCGGATCGGTTTGCCACAAACCCCGTTTTTCAGCTTCCATCATCCGGCGGCTGATGTCTTCCAGTGCCCAGGGGTTGTTTTCTTCGAAAAACTTCCTGTTTTCTTCATTAAGCACAAAAGTTTTGACAATATCATCAAAGATCCAGTCATCTACCTCCTGTGTGGTTGCCTCCCAGCCGTAGACACGTCCCACACGTTTGGCAATATCGCCAGCACCTTTATAGCCATGGCGTTTCATGCCCTCAATCCACTTGGGATTAAGTACCTTGGTGCGCACAACCCGGCGAATCTCATCAGCCAAAGCAACGACTTGCGGCATATGCGGATCACGGGTGTCGCCGTAATAGGTTTTGGCTTTTTTACCTGATATTACATTGGATGCCAAGGTCATACCGCCCTGATAGCTGTAATAGCAGCAGCAGCCCAAAAGGTCATGCTCATCTGTCGGGTTGTTGCGGAAGGTAACGTTCAGCGTCTGGAGCTGGTTAACCAGTTGATCGGCAGCCTCTGCTCCCTGACTGTCCTCCCCTTCGCCATAGGCAAAGCTATTCCAATACACATACACCTCGGCCAAATCCTTTTCATCCTTCCAGGCGCTGGCATAAACTGCCAAATTGACACCTGAGCCATAGGTACCTGGTCGTGTGCCAAAAATCCGGAAAGTGGATTGCCGCCACAGCTCAGCCTCAGTGACATCAGGTTTTTCCAGTCTCAACTTTTCGATGTTTTCCAGGGTATGTTTTTTGACATAATTGTGCTCGATGGGCTCATCCAATGCGGCTAGTTCTTTCACTGCCCGGTCAATGAGTTCCACAATCATCGGGAAACAGTCCCGCACCAGGCCGCTAATATGCAGGGTAACATCAATGCGCGGGCGGTTGAGTTCTTCCAGCGGTATGACGCGGTAACCGCTGAGACGTCCATTCGCCTCCCATTCTGGTTCCACACCAAGAAGATATAGAATCTGAGAAGTTTGTTCCCCATTCGTCCACATCATATCAGTGCAGGAAAGAATAATGCCGCAGTTTTCCGGCAGGCAGCCTTCCTCTTTTTCATATTTTTCCAGCATACTGGTACCCAAAACCCGTCCAACCCGCCAGGCAGCCTTAGTTGGTATGGTAAAGGGATCCATGCTGTAGAAATTTCGTCCGGTAGGAAGCACGTCAGCTCTCCCCCTGGTAGGGCAGCCTGATGGACCGCTGGGGATATAACCGCCTTCCATACCATGCAGCAGACTGTCCATTTCCTGACGGCAACCTTCAATTTTTTCCCTGAGTACGACAACCGTCTGTTTAAACGCGTCCATTTCAGGTAAAAAACTGCTATTAATAACACGCGTGCCTAACAATTCGCGTGCTACCTCTTCACCAGTAAAGCCTTGCTCATCTAGGAACAACTCCACTGCTTTTTTAGAGAGCAGATAGGCCTCCTGCAACAGTTCCCCATTGCTGGCCGTATAGCCTGGCAGATATTCACCCGGCTTGGATTTGATCTCCAGGTAATCCAGACCTTGCAATGCCAATAGAACACCGCGCAGTGACTGTGTCTCGTCACTGGCATATTTCAACATGGAAGCAATAAACTCGACCAGTTCCTCACCTTCGGGTATCTGGCCAAAGGTATGCATGCCAGCCGCAATCGACGTATCGCGGATACGGGTCAGTGCTTCATGCGCTTTTTTTACAACAGCCGGGAAATTTTCCTCCATATATTTATGGTCATGCAGTGTTTCCAGCGGAATGTTCATTTCCTGGTGCAAGTTGGCTTTTTCTATCGCCTCCACAATCAGATGCTCCAAGGAGTGTGCCCGTGCCGGATCTTTTCCCCGTGCCATGCCATATTCCCCTAACAGTTGTTCCAGCTCCTGCAGCTCATCATAAGTACCACTATTGGTCATGACTGGCAGCAAATAGTCAATCAACACCGCGGCAGCCCGTCGTTTGGCGATTGTTCCTTCAGAAGGATTATCCACACTATATAGATAGAGATGCGGCATTTCACCCAAAGTCAAATCCGGATAACATTCCTGAGATAATGCCAGGGACTTGCCTGGCAAAAATTCCAAGTTACCATGCGTACCGACACTAACTAACAGATCGGCACCCCATACCTTTTGCCAATACCAGTAACTGGCAACATACTGATGTGTCGGCGGGCATTCGGGATCGTGCAGGATTTTGCAGACCTGTCCGTCACATTTAGGTCCATAGCACCCCCGTTTGGGCTGGACAACTACCAGTGCATTGCCGTATTCCACACCTGTCAGCACCAGTTTATCCTGATAAACCATGGCTTCTCCGGGAGGTTCCCCCCATGTTTCAGTCATTTTTTTACGTACATTTTCCGGGAACTGTTGCCACCATTCCAGATACTTCTCTGTAGGAAAGAGCGTCAGCGCGCCTTTTTTCTCCACAATCTCCTCCACCGGCGTCCAGCGGAAGTCCGATATAGCTTTTCTTCCCATAATGGTTTCAATAAGTTCTTTGCCGGTAGCCGGCATATTGTCAATGCAATAGCCCTGCTTTTTCATAACAGCCA
>Ga0316613_10001882_pt1 | contig 13946 bp, 13 predicted proteins | sample OWC_soil_day10_C_2_FD_207647 | JGI IMG/M metagenome (GOLD analysis project Ga0316613, IMG submission 207647) | Wetland soil microbial communities from Old Woman Creek delta, Ohio, United States - OWC_soil_day10_CT_b | ecosystem: Environmental > Terrestrial > Soil > Wetlands | place: USA: Ohio...
GGAAAGCTTGCTGCCGCTGGCGGAGGCAATAAAAGGGGGAGTCCCGCCAACGCCCCGGAAGGAACGGACCGGGCTGTTCACGCCGCCAGGAATGTGCTGTTTGGCCTCGGCAAAAGCTTGGGCCGATTTGTCCAGTGTAAAAGCCACGAACTTCCCTCTTTATCTGCTGAGCCACCGGACGGCGTCCAGGGCATGGTAAGTGATGATGATATCGGCGCCGGCCCGCTTGATTCCGGTCAGGGTCTCCAGCACGATGCGCCGCTCATCGACCCAGCCTTTGGCTGCCGCCGCCTTGATCATGGCGTATTCGCCGCTGACATTGTAGGCGGCCACGGGTTGCTGAAAGCGGTCCCTGACCTGTCGGATGACATCGAGGTAAGCCAGCGCCGGCTTGACCATGACGATGTCTGCTCCCTCATCGATATCCAGCGCCACTTCCTTGAGCGCTTCGCGCGCATTGGCCGGGTCCATCTGGTAACTGCAGCGATCGCCGAACTGGGGCGCCGACTGGGCGGCATCCCGGAAGGGCCCGTAGTAGGCAGAAGCGTATTTAGCGGAATAAGACATGATGCTGACGTCTTCGTAGCCGCCGGCATCGAGCGTGCGCCGGATGGCTGCCACCCGGCCATCCATCATATCCGATGGAGCCACCATATCGGCGCCAGCCACAGCATGACTGAGCGCAATCCGGGCGATAACGTCAAGGCTGGCGTCGTTGTTCACCTTCCCATTGTGGACGAGGCCGCAATGACCATGACTGGTGTACTGGCACATGCAGACATCGCTGATGACGGCAAGGCCGGGGCAAGCGTCCTTGATGCGTGCGATGGCCTGTTGTACGGGACTGTTTGGATCCCAGGCGCTCGATCCGTGCTCGTCCTTGTATTCCGGAAGGCCGAAAACCAGCACAGCCGGAATGCCGAGATCCTGGACTACCCTGGCTTCTGCCACCGCCATATCGGGCGACAGGTGGTAATTGCCCGGCAATGAGGGTAATTCCTCTTTCACATTTTCCCCGGGAACGACAAACAAGGGAAAAACGAAGTCGGCCGGGGTGAGAATGGTTTCGCGCACCAGCGAGCGGATGGATTCCGAGGCCCGCAGACGGCGCGGACGGATGAACGGTTTGGTCATGCTGATCCTTCTTTATACAAACTTTCGATGGCATCAACGAGATCGGCGATCGTTGATTTTCCGGCAATCACGTCCGGTGTGATGCCATTCTCCACACAAGTTCCCGCGGTAACCGGCCCGATGCACGCCACCTTGGCTCTACTGACCAGCGTCCGTCCTTGCGGCCCCAGGAGCTTGAGGAGGTTGGTAACCGTGGACGAGCTGGTAAACGTAATCAAATCAATGTCGTCGACTATAAGCTTGGCAGCAAGCGCCGCCCCATCGCTGTCCCCGGTGACGGTGCGGTAGGCGGCGGGAGCATCCACCATCACGCCCATTTCCCCCAGTTTCCGCGGCAGCAGATCACGTGCCACCTCCGCCCGCGGGAGGAGAACCCGCATACCGGGAGCAATCCGGCCGGTCAGGTCGGCGAGAATGCCTTCCGCCTGGAATTCTGTCGGTACTCTGTCGGGGATAATTCCCCTTTGCTGGAGCCGCTCGGCCGTTGCACTGCCGACAGCAGCCACCTTGCGGCCGCCGAGCGCCCGAGTATCAAGGCCTGCCTGATGGAGACGTGCGAAGAAATAGTCGACGCCGTTGATGCTGGTAAAAATCAGCCAGTCATAGGCATCAAGATTGGCGACGGCATTGTCGAGGTCTTCAAAGCTCTCCGGGGGAACAATCCTGATGGTAGGAGCCTCAATGCACTCCGCCCCGAGTTCCTCAAGCGCGTTGGTAAGCGCGCTGGCCTGTTCGCGAGCCCGGGTAACCAGAACCGTCTTGCCGGCTAGCGGCCTGCTGTCGAACCAGGCCAGTTTATGCCGTAGCGCCACGACCTCGCCGACCAGGAAAATGGCCGGCGGCTTGATGCCGTGCGCAGCCACATCGGACGCGGCCCTTTCCAGCGACGTGACAAGCACCTCTTGTTCGGCCTTGGTTCCCCAGCGGATGACCGCTGCGGGCGTGGCCGGCAGGCGTCCATGTTCGATGAGCTTGGCCGTGATATGTGGCAAGTTCTCCACACCCATGAGGAAAACCAGCGTGTCCGTTCCCTGGGCGATTTTATCCCAGCGCAACGTGGATTCGGGCTTGGCTGGGTCTTCGTGGCCGGTAATGACAGAGAAGGAGGCGGCAATACCGCGGTGGGTTACGGGAATGCCTGCGTAGGCCGGAACCGCCACCGCCGAGGTGATGCCCGGCACCACTTCAAACGGGATGCCCGCCTCGGCCAGTTCGAGTGCTTCTTCCCCTCCCCGACCGAAAACAAAAGGATCGCCTCCCTTGAGACGCACTACCATTTTGCCTTCACGTGCCTTGGCCACCAGCAGGGCGTTGATGTCGCCCTGGCTGAGGGTGTGATCGCTCGATGCCTTGCCAACATAAACCATTTCCGCATCCGGACGGGCAAAGGAAAGCAGCCGCTTATCCACCAGCCGGTCGTAGACCAGGCAATCGGCCTTGGCTATACATTCCTGTCCTTTGATGCTAATCAGTTTGGGGTCACCGGGGCCGGCGCCGACGAGGTACACCCTGGCTTTACGCATGCACGGCCCTCTTGTTTCCATCACTGCTCTTAACGGAAGCGAGAATGTCCCTACCACCTGATTCCAGCATACGCCGTGCCAGCGTTTCCGCCAGACGTTCGGCCGCTTCCGGAACACCAATGATGGCGTCCCGCAGCCTGGTGCGCCCGTCGCTAGACAAAATGACGGCATCCACGACCAGGACATTCGATTCTATCCGGGCCCATACACCAGCCGGCGCCGGATGCCCCTGCTCCACCTCGCGCATGAAAGCCCGCTCAGCCGTCACCGCCCAGGCGGTTTCCTCGTGATGAAGGAATGACAGCGCACTCCGCAACGCCTCGTCATCCTGACGCATCTCGATGGCCAGCGCCCCTTGGCCTGCGGCCGGCAGGCAGACATCCATCGAAAAAATTTCCGTGATGTGCTCTTCCAAACCCAGCCGATGAAGGCCGGCTACGGCCAACACGGTGGCATCCAGGTTCTGGCTGACCAGCTTGGTCAGCCGGACATCGATATTGCCGCGGATGTCAGTAATGGTAAGGTCGGGCCGGCAAGCGAGAAGCTGTGCACTGCGCCGCAGGCTGGATATGCCGACTCGGGCACCGTACGGCAACTTATCCAGAGTCCGATACTTGGGGCTGATAAGCGCTTCCCTGGCGTCAGCCCGTTCGATGATGGCGCCAAAAGCCAGCCCCTGTGTCAATTCATTGGGCAGATCTTTAAGGCTGTGAATCGCCAGATCGATCTCACCGGACAGCAGCTCCTTTTCAAGTTCGCCGGTGAATATGCCTTCGCCGCCAATCTTGCTCAAGGGAACATCCGGGAGCTTGTCTCCTTTGGTAGCAATATGCTTCAGGACCACGTCCAAATGCGGATGGCGCTCATGGATGCGGCGTGCCACGAAATTGGCCTGCCACAGGGCGAGCTTGCTATCGCGAGTACCAATGACGATTTTTGCTGTCACAGAGTATTTCCTTTCCTGTCACAATGCACTTCTTCCGCTTCTTCCAATTTGAAAAGCGCGCGCATGGCCTCAAGGTAAAAATGCTCCCGGCCGGTACCGGCCGCTTCCGTCACGTTGACGATCGGGTCCCGGAGAATCTTGCGTATCAGAATCCTGGACATTTTCTCCACCACCTTGCGTTCCGACGGCAGGACATCCGGCAATCTGGCCAGCGCATGCCTGACCACCCGCTCACGGATGTGCTCTGCCTTGGCGGTGAGATCTGCCAGAGTGGGCCGGAAAGCAAGATAGCGAAATTTGACGAGGAGTTGGGCCACCTCTTCTTCGACGATGGCCTCGGCAGCCCGAGCCTCCTGGGCACGCTCCATCCTGTTTGTCTCGACTACGGCTTCCAAAGCGTCGATATTGTAAAGGCTGACCCCGGCGATTGCCCCAACCTCGGGCTCAACGTCACGCGGCACGGCGATGTCGATGAAGATGATCGGCCTGCTATTGCGCCTGGGCATGAGATGGGCTACGTCGTGGGTGCTGATAATATAGTGGGGAGCGCCTGTGGACGTAATGACGATATCGGCATCCACGGCGTATTTCATGAAATCTTCGAATGGCACGGCTACGCCGCCGAAGTTCTCCGCCAGCGCTACCGCCCGGTTGAAGTTGCGATTGGAAACGAAAGTCGTCCGCACCCCACGGCCTCTCAGGTGCCTGGCGGTAAGCTCGCTCATCTCGCCTGCGCCAAGCAGGAGAACCTTGGAACGTGACAGGTCGCCAAACGCTTTCTTTGCCAGTTCCACTGCAGCATAGCTTACCGAAACCGCGTTGTAGGCAATGCGCGTTCTGGTGCGCACCTTCTTGCCGGCGGCAATCGCCCGGTTGAAAAGGGTGTTGAGAATAGTACCGGTGGTACCGCTGTTGCGGGCGATGGAGTACGCTTTCTTGACTTGACTAAGAATCTGGGTCTCGCCCACCACCAGCGAATCGAGACTGGCCGCCACCCGCATCAGGTGATGAATGCAATCTCTTTCCTCATGAAGAAAGAGATTGTCTGCTACCTGGAAGCTGACGCCGGCCACGCTGACCATGCATTCCTTCAGCGCCAAAACATCGGAGGCATCATCTACCACCGCATACACTTCGGTACGATTGCAGGTGGAGAGAATGACGCATTCGGAAACATCCTCGCGTTCACTCAAATACCGCAGTCCGTGGCGAACACGGTCCTCCGATAACGAAAAACGCTCCCGGATCTCCACCGGGGCCGTTTTATGATTTAGCCCCAATACGACTAGCTGCATTCCTGATCTTCTCCTCCGCTTCCTGCGTGTTACCCGCCGTCAGCAGGGCCAATACTTCCGCACTCAATACGTCTCTCCAGAAGTCGCCCCGCTCTTTGGCACTGGGAAGCGTCTCCTTCAGCTCGGACCGCAACCGGGACAACATCTCCAGATCAAGGTTGTACTCCGGACCGTAACTGGCCTTCAGCTCCTCGCACAATTGCCGCGCCAGTGCGGGGCTTTTGCCGCCTGTGGATACGGTGATCAACAGGTCTCCGCGTGCAAAATGAGCAGGAACAATGAAATCGCCCAATTCGGGCGCATCCACCACATTCACCAACGCACCCTTGCCGCGCGCCTCCTCTGCCACCTGCCGATTGGCGGCTGCATCGTCGGTGGCGCAAATGACGATGAAGAAATCGCCCATCGATCCCGGCTGATAAGCGGCCGCAATATGGTTAATGCTGCCAGCTGTCGCCAGCGCTGCCAGCGACGATGAAAGGGCCGGACTCATCACGGTAACACGCCCCCCAGCGGCCAGCAGGGCTTTCACTTTGCGTTCTGCTACCGCCCCGCCCCCCACCACCAGACACGCTCGTCCTTCAAGTCTCAGATTGACCGGGTAGAAAGCAGACACGACCTTTTCCTTTATACGTTTCCAAGCGTTTTCTCGATCCCCCTCTTTTCCAATTCATGCCACCAAGACAGGAACGGGGCTCGCCTTGCCCCTGTTCTGGCCTTGCAAGATCCGCTATACATTGGGCAGCATCCGGCCGCTGAGTCTGCCGGGAACCATGCCAACGACGAAAAAAGGAACCATCACGCTGCCGCGCCTGAACTCGCCCTTTTGGGCTATAGGCCAATCCTTTTACGGCGCAAAAGCATCATTCTAGATAAGAAGAGGTCTGTCAGTAACAACTAAAAACGAATTTGCATATTACCGTATTCGCATAAACGTTATGGCGGAGCCGATAATATCGACGGTCAAGCAATCAAAATATGGCATTGTTGAAGCTCTTTCCACCAGTATTGGCACGCTTCTTGGCCGCGCCCGGCACCACGTCGGCGGCAAGCCAGAATATATCAATAATTCATATAAGCAAATAAGCTGAATATATTATGGAAATATGCGCCCATTCATTATGATTCAGTCTTCGGAGAAATAGAGTGAACCGGCAATGTACCGCTATGATCAATATGACCAGACTATCGTCGATGAACGCATCGCGCAATTTCGCGACCAGGTTCGTCGGCGTCTGGACGGCGATCTGACCGAAGAAGAGTTTCGCCCGTTGCGCGTGCAAAACGGGTTGTACCTGCAACTGCACGCCTATATGCTGCGCGTCGCAATCCCGTACGGATTGCTTGATTCGACCAAGTTGCACAAGCTGGCGCATATTGCGCGCACTTACGACCGTGGGTACGGCCACTTCTCCACACGCCAAAATATCCAGTTCAACTGGGTCAAACTCGACGATGCGCCCGATATGCTTGACGAACTGGCCGCCGTGGGACTGCACTCAATCCAGAGCGCCGGCAACTGCATCCGCAACATCACATCCGATCAATATGCGGGCGTTGCGGCTGACGAGGTCATCGATCCGAGGCCGTACGCCGAAATCCTGCGTCAGTGGAGCACGTTCCATCCGGAGTTCGCCTATCTGCCGCGCAAATTCAAGATCGCCATCAACGGTGCGGTTGACGATCGCGCGGTGACAGCCGTTCACGATATCGGGCTGACCGTCGTGCACAACGAGGCCGGTGAAGTGGGCTTTCGCGTCATGGTTGGCGGCGGGCTCGGGCGCTTCCCGATGGCAGCGAGCGTGATTCGCGACTTCCTCCCGTGGCAGCACATGACGACGTACAGCGAGGCCATCCTGCGTGTGTACAACCAATACGGCCACCGCGAAGATGCCTATAAGGCTCGTCTCAAGATTCTGGTGAAAGCGATCGGAGGCGCCCGGTTTGCCAAAGAAGTCGAGGAAGAGTGGGCTCATCTGAAGGATGGCCCGGGTACGCTGACGGTCGAGGAACTGCAGCGCGTCTCCGGCTATTTCACTGCGCCCGCTTACGAAACCCTGCCTGCGGTCGATACCGAGGTGGAACACCACCTGCAGACGAACAAGGCCTTTGCCAACTGGCTCAAACGCAACGTCAAGCCGCACCGTGTGCCGGGCTATAACGTGGTCGTGCTGTCGCTCAAGAAATCGGGCGTGCCGCCGGGCGATGCCTCTGCCGAGCAGATGGACGCCGCCGCCGGCATGGCGGACCGGTTCAGCTTTGGCGAAGTGAGGGTCACGCACGAGCAGAACCTGGTGCTGGCCGACGTGCGCAACCAGGACCTGTACGAAGTCTGGCAAGAGGCCAAGGCCAATGGATTGGCAACACCGAATATCGGCTTGCTGACCGACATCATCTGCTGCCCCGGGCGTGACTATTGCATCATGCCAAACGCCAAGTCGATTCCGATAGCCTTGGCAATCACCGAGCGCTTCGACAATCTGGACTACCTGCAGGACATCGGTGAAATCGAACTTAACCTTTCCGGCTGCATCAATGCCTGCGCTCACCACCATCTCGGCCACATCGGTATTTATGGTGTTAACCGGGACGGCGAAGAATGGTATCAAGTGTCACTGGGCGGATCGCAAGGAAACAACACGGCTTTTGGAGAAACGATCGGCCCATGGTTTTCCAGCGATCAAATACCCGCCGCGATTGAGCGGCTGATCGAGGTCTACCTGCGTAAGCGCAACGATGAGGAACGCTTCATCGATACCGTACGCCGCCTGGGCATCGAGCCGTTCAGCGACCATGTCTATGGCATACCGGCTTGACTGCCCCCTACAAGAAAAGAACATATGACCACACAGATCATCAAGAACAAGGCCATAGTTGACGACGACTGGCTCGTGCTGAGGCCGGAAAGCGACACGGCACCTGAATCGGTAGCGGTGCCCGAAGGCAAGGTCATCGTACCGCTCAAGGTCTGGCAGGCGCAAAAGGAATCCCTGCAGCAGCGCAAAGCCATCGGCGTCTGGCTCGCCAGCGACGAGCGGCCGGAAGAACTGAAAAATGAGCTTTCCCGCTTTCAGGTGATCGCGGTCGACTTCCCAAGGTTTGCCGATGGCAGGGGCTATTCGCTGGCCTTCACGCTCAGAAACCATCTCGGCTATGCAGGGGAGCTGCGTGCGATCGGCGACGTATTGCGAGACCAGCTGTTTTACATGCAGCGAGTGGGATTCGATGCGTTTGCGCCGCGCCCTGACCGCAGCATCGAAGATGCCTTGAAGGGACTGAGCGACTTCTCGGTGAAATACCAGGCGTCCTGGGACGAAAAAATCCCCCTCTTCCGCAGAACACATCGTAAGGAGAAAACGGCATGAGCCATTTTGACGAGCGTCTGTCCGATACGCAGCGCATACTGGCGGACATTGCCGAAAACTATTCGCCCGCCGTGTTCGCATCCAGCTTGGCTGCAGAGGACATGGTCCTGACCGACCTGATCCTGAAAGGAAAGTTGCCGATCGGCATCTTCACCTTGGACACCGGACGCCTCCATCTTGAAACGCTGCAGATGATCGACCGCATCCGCGATACATATCAGGCTGAAATTGCTGTATTCCGGCCAGACCTGGATGCTGTTACCGCTTATATCGACCAATTTGGCTTGAATGGTTTTTACGATGGCATCGAACAACGCAAGGAGTGCTGCCGCATCCGCAAGGTGGAACCGCTGAAACGCGCGCTCCAAGGCAACAAGGCCTGGCTCACCGGCCAGCGCCGTGCCCAGGCTGCGACCCGCTCTCAATTGGCAGTGCAAGAATTCGATGCCGCTCACGGCATTGCCAAATTCAATCCACTGGCCGACTGGAGCGAGGAAGAGGTATGGCACTACCTGCGGATGAACAAGGTGCCATACAACCCGCTGCACGACCGCGGCTATCCGTCCATCGGCTGCGAACCATGTACCCGCGCCATCCAGCCCGGCGAGGACATCCGCGCCGGAAGATGGTGGTGGGAAAGCCCGGATACGAAAGAATGCGGCCTCCACTTCGTCGACGGCAAACTGGTCCGCGCCAAACAGGTTACAACATAAAAATATCAGATCACGACATCATGACTACTACTATCGAAAAACACCTGCTCGACAAGGCAAGCAACCGCCACCTCGACTGGCTGGAATCCGAAGCGATCCATATTCTGCGAGAAGTCGCTGCCGAGTGCACAAAACCGGTGCTGCTTTTTTCAGGCGGGAAAGATTCGGTCGTCCTCCTGCGCTTGGCGGAAAAAGCGTTCCGTCCAGGCAAGTTTCCGTTCCCTCTGATGCACATCGATACCGGACACAACTTTGCCGAAGTGATTGAATTCCGTGACCGCCGTGCTATCGAACTGGGGGAAGAGCTGATCGTGCGATCAGTCGAGGATTCGATCAAGCGCGGTACCGTGCGCCTGCGCAACCCGCAAACGGATTCGCGGAATGCTGCGCAAGCGGTGACGCTCCTGGAAGCGATCGAGGAATTCGGTTTCGACGCCTGCATCGGCGGTGCTCGCCGCGACGAAGAAAAAGCGCGTGCGAAGGAACGCATCTTCTCCTTCCGCGACGATTTCGGCCAATGGGACCCGAAAGCGCAACGGCCGGAACTCTGGTCTCTGTACAACACGTATGTCCATCCGGGCGAAAACATGCGCGTGTTTCCGATTTCCAACTGGACCGAACTGGATATCTGGCAGTACATCGCTCGCGAAAACCTGGCTCTCCCGTCGATTTACTACGCACACGAACGTCAGGTCATTCAGCGTAATGGTTTGCTGGTGCCTTTGACCAATCTGACTCCGCCAAGGGAAGGCGAAACCGTGGAAATGCGTACCGTGCGCTTCCGCACGGTTGGCGACATCTCGTGCACCTGCCCCGTTCAATCGAACGCAGCCAGCCCGGCGGCCATCATCGCTGAAACGGCCATTACCGACATCACCGAGCGTGGCGCAACACGCATGGACGACCAGACGTCCGAAGCCTCAATGGAAAAACGCAAAAAAGAAGGATATTTCTGATGAATGCCGTAATCGCTGAAAACAAGAACGAATCCGCCGTTGCCGAACGCGGCCTGCTGCGCTTTATCACGGCCGGATCGGTCGACGATGGAAAAAGCACGCTGATTGGCCGCCTGCTGTATGACAGCAAGGGAATCTTTGCTGACCAGCTCGACGCGATCTCGCGTGCGAAGCATAAGCGTACTGTCGGTGATCTGATCGACCTGTCTCTTCTGACCGACGGACTGGAAGCCGAACGCGAGCAAGGCATTACGATCGACGTTGCATATCGCTACTTCGCCACGCCGAAACGCAAGTTCATCATTGCCGATACGCCCGGGCACGAACAATACACACGTAACATGGTTACCGGTGCGTCGACAGCCGATGCAGCGATTATTCTGATCGATGTGTCAAAGGTCAAGCTGCTTGAAGATGGCGGTGTCGAGTTGCTGACCCAGACCAAGCGCCACACGACGATAGCGCACCTGCTGCAAATCCAGCATGTCATCGTTGCCGTCAACAAGATGGATCTGGTGAATTACGACCAGGCAGTCTACAACCGCATCATCGATGCCTACCGCAAATTTGCACAACAACTTGGATTGAAGACCGTGCAGACGATTCCCTTATCGGCGCTGGCAGGGGACAACGTCGTGACCGCCGGTGACAATCTGACGTGGTACCAGGGACCAACGCTGATCGACTTGCTGGAAACACTGCCGGTAGACGATAGCCTGCGGGCCGAGGCGTTCCGCTTTCCGGTACAGCTGGTCGCACGTCACGCGGGCCACGAAGCCAACGATTTCCGCGGCTACATGGGGCGCATCGAATCCGGCCGGGTGTCGAAAGGCGATACGCTAATCATTCAGCCAGGAGGACAGCAAGCCACCGTCAAGGATATCGTCACTCTCGAAGGATCGCTCGATACCGCCGTCGCCGGCCAGTCGGTCACGATTCTGCTGGAAGAATACATCGACATTTCTCGCGGCGATTTGCTTGCCTCGGTTGATCGTCCGACAACCCCGCTCAAGACAGTGAATGCGGATATCTGCTGGCTGTCTGAGGAACCGCTGGATGCACGCCGCAAGTACTGGCTGAAGCACACGACCAGGCGAGTGGCCGCACGGATCACGGATATCGAATCGCTGCTTGACGTCAACACGCAGCAGTGGCGCGAGGATTCTACGGTCCAATTGAACGATATCGCTCGCATCACTATCGCTGTCCAGCAGCCGATCGCCGCCGATGCCTACGACGTAAACCGGACAACGGGCGCTTTCATCCTGATCGATCAGGTCACGCATCAGACCGTGGCAGCCGGGATGATCCGGCTGGATTGAATCATACCGGCAGACCTATGAGCCTAACCCGCCCATAACGCCTGTCGCCGCGACCAGTCTCTCAGCAGAGCTCATTGCCAGGCACCACGTTCGGCAATGAGCTTCCTTTCGCCTCGAACAGACGTGACTCAGATATTGTGAAATACCAGAAGATCAGGAAACGCAAGGATGAATTCTTTTGTAATTGTTGAACCGGACAAGTGCATTGGATGCGGCACCTGCGAGGTGGCGTGCGCACTCGCACACCCGATTGACGCAGGAAACGGAGAAACCCTGGCCCCCGTCACTTTCAAACCGAGACTGAAACCGGTGAGAGGAGCGCGCGTCAGCGCGCCCGTGCAATGTCGTCAATGTGATAACGCACCCTGCGTGAACGTCTGTCCCACCAATGCACTTATCTATAGCAAAGACAGCGTTCAGTTGGTTGAAGAACGCTGCATCGGCTGCAAGACCTGTGCGATAGCCTGCCCGTTTGGCGCAATGGAAATGGCATCCGTACCGGTAAAACGGGAGGGGGTGCCATCCCTATCGCCAGCAGGCTCCTTCGTAACCAAAGCGCACAAATGCGATCTATGTGTGAATGTGGCAGGAGGACCCGCATGCATACCGGTCTGCCCGACTAAAGCGCTGCTCCTGATCGATCCTCGTTCACTGGAAGCGAATAGTGCGCAGAAGCGGAAGAAATCCGCTTTCAACCTGCTTCAGTGTTCCTTTGAGTAAGGAGTTTTGTTCCTGATCAGGGTTCGGATAACAACGCAAGCCGATCCATACCGTTTTCAAGACGAGCTAGTGTAAAAAGCACTAACCCGCTTTTCCTTGTGCAGGCGGCTTCCGGACAAATCGTCGCAGACTATCTCTTTCCTCTTTCGCCCAGTTTACTGACTGCTAGGGGGGTGCGCAGCGCGGCCGGGCGACTCTCCCGTGCCTGGTGCCCTTCCTGTAAAAGGGGGCGAATCATAATCGTTGCTGTTCTCTCTCAGACTGTCGACAGACTTAGCGGCGTCATGGCGATAAATACGCAGATAATCGCCTATCCTCGTGCTTTTTTCGCTTTCGCCCGTACCGCTTCCTGCCCAGGGCGTCACGACCGACATGTCCGTTTCCACGCCGGGACGAGTACCCACATTCTGCGAGTAATAGTCACGGATGTTGACCGGCGAATGATGGCTCATCGCCTCGATTGCGTGTTCGATCATTTCCCGAGAATCGACAAAAGCTGCCAGGACGGAGAACCCCCGCTCAGCCAAATCCGAATAGACGCTGAAATCATCCTTCTCGCTGGCTATCTTGGCAAGCGCATTGAAGAAGGTATGCATTCTTTCGACCGCCCGGCCCTCCTCGTCAAGGCTAATGGATGAGGTGTCCGCGCTTCCTTGGCCTGGAGAAAAGACGCGTATCTGGCCCAGCCCGAAGCCGGATACCAATAATTCGCTGACGGCGTCCTGAGCGTTTGCGCTATTCCTGAAGATGCCAATTATCGTATTTCCCATATCCACTCTCCTCTCGATCGGCAGATTCGTTCTTTGGACTGAAGCAGCCCTGTCCATCATATGATCAACATCTCTCGCAAAACGTTCCATCGCGTGCTTAGGCCTGAGGTTAGGACTTTTTTTCCTTAGCCCTGCAAAGAAAGCTCTTTCAACTTAACGCCTCTGATCAAGCCACCGCCCATACTGACGAAAAGATGTGTCCATACCTGCCTTGGACGTATGTCATCATCTTGAAACAGTTCTCATCTATTCTTTAGAAAGTCAGGTGTTCAACCAATGTCTGATTGGCTGGCATGTTCAAAAAGCATGCGACCAGCCTTAGAAAGACCGTTCCCAGCCTGAAGAACTGACACATTGGAAGAGTCGTTGCAGGCAGTTCAAGACCGGTTTTTCAAGCCGATGGCCCAACCGGGCATCGGCAATTTTTGAAGAAAGAATAATGATGGGATTGATCTACAACGATGAGAATAGCTGGAATAACGAAGCGTATTTTTACGATATCGAAAGCGGCACAATCGATGGCGGCATCGGGGACATGACTGCCGCGATCATGGCAATAAAGGCGGTCACGAACCGCTACCTGAGCAACGATGCGGCGGATGATGGCATCTGCGGAGAGGTGGGCGATTCATTTATTGATGAGGTGTCGTACTAAAACCGTCCTTCATCTATTGCATCAAAATAAATACAAATGTATACAATCCGGTAGCAATCTGCCGTCACTGCGAACAACCGCCAGGCACATCGCCTTTCATGACTTGACGTCATGCCGCTCCAGACCAATAACCGGACTCGATCCATATTGGAATCGCGAATAGAAGGATGACTACAAGGTTGGCACGATCCATCCTTGCTTGTCATATTCTTGTCACAATTCATTGTCAATATGCAATCAATACCTTTTCCGACAAGCAATAAGCCTGTTGGAAACAACATTCATTCCGACTTAACAAAAAGGTTATTTCCATATCAGAATCCGCCATGCTAAAAACAGAACAGAACCATGGTTGTGACCCCGCTGAAGAATCCGAAATCAGCATTCCGGAGCCCCTGCACGACCATTCGGGAGAGCCTGTTTACCTTGACCGGGAGATATCGCAGCTGAGGTTTAACGAGCGAGTGCTGGCGCAGGCCGAAGACCCGCGCATCCCCCTCCTGGAACGCCTGCGATACCTCTGCATCACCAGCAACAACCTCGACGA
>Ga0316613_10001891_pt1 | contig 13922 bp, 12 predicted proteins | sample OWC_soil_day10_C_2_FD_207647 | JGI IMG/M metagenome (GOLD analysis project Ga0316613, IMG submission 207647) | Wetland soil microbial communities from Old Woman Creek delta, Ohio, United States - OWC_soil_day10_CT_b | ecosystem: Environmental > Terrestrial > Soil > Wetlands | place: USA: Ohio...
GTCGAGCAGGCCTTGTTTGAGCATCAGCTCGAAACGCTCGGCGATGCGGGCATGCAGTACGGCGCGATCGGACGGCGCCAGCGCGAACTTGCTGATTGCGTAGGGCAGTGGCTCACTGGCGGCTTCAGCCAGCAGTGCGCTCATGGTCCGGCCGGACAACTGGCAGATTTCCAGCGCCCGGCCCACGCGCTGGGCATCGTTCGGTTGCAGCCGCGCGGCGGTGGTCGGGTCGATGTGCGCCAGCTTGGCATGCATCGCCGGCCAGCCGATGGTGGCGGCTTCGGCTTCGAGCTGTTGGCGCAGCGCCGGATCGGCCTGCGGCAGATCGTGGATGCCGTGCTGCAACGTGTTGAAATAGAGCATGGTGCCGCCGACCAGTACCGGCACCTTGCCGCGCGCCGTGATATCGGCCATCAGGCGCAAGGCATCGTTGCGGAACTGCGCGGCGGAATAGGCCTCGGTCGGGCTGATGATATCGATCAGGTGGTGCGGCGCGCGGGCGAGCGTGGCGGCATCGGGCTTGGCGGTGCCGATATCCATGTCACGAAAAACCAGCGCGGAATCGACCGAGATCAGTTCGACCGGCAGGCCGGCTTCGAGCAGGTGGATCGCGCAGGCGGTCTTGCCGCTGGCGGTGGGGCCCATCAGGAAAATGGCGGGCGGCAGGGCAGGGGTCATGGGCGAAACACCACGCGAGCGTTGAACCAGGCGATGCCCAGCGACAAAAACACGGCGGGGATGAAGGCCGTTGCGCCCCAGGATGGCAGGAGCAGCGCCAAGCAGATCGCAAAGCCCGCCAGCCCGAGCAGGCCGCTGACAAAGCCGCGCAGCAGACGCAAGGTCGCGGCCGGGCCGCTCTTTGCCAGCGTGAATGCCGGCATGATCGAACCGGCGACCGGGAATGCGGCGAGCAGGCCGGTCCATTCCGCGCCGAGCCGGGCCGAGGCGCTGGTCAAGCCGAACACCAGCGCGAACGCGGCCACGATGCGCGCCAGCAATTCCGCTTGCGGCAGCGTGGCGCTGGCCGGGGCAAAAAGGGTGGCTTGGCGGGGCAGGGTAAAGCCGGCCACCAGCATGGCCAGCGTCGCCCCGCCAGCGAGCAAGGCGTAAGGCAGATCGAGCGCATGGCAGGCGGCTGCGGCCAGCAGGAAGGCCAGCCAGCCCGCCAGCAGGCAGATCAGCCAGTGGCAACGTGGCGCCAGGCGGGAAAAAATCCACAGATAGGCGGCGAGCGGCGCGAGCCCGACCGGCAGCATCCACGCCACGCGTGCGGCGTAGGCGGCGCCCTGTTCCAGCCACAGCACGGCGATGATCGGGCCGGCGATCACCGGCAGGCCGGACAGCAGCCCGGCCAGCGCCGGACCGTAGCGTTTGCCGGCGAGGCTGGCGCCGCCGACCAGCAGCGGCGCGCCGATCAGTTTCATGGCGATGACCAGCATCATTTGCCCCGCATAAAGAGTTTGTCGACATCGGCGAGCGAGAGCCGGAACCAGGTCGGGCGGCCGTGGTTGCACTGGCCGGAGCGCTCGGTGGCTTCCATCTCGCGCAGCAGCGCGTTCATCTCGGGCAGCGTCAACATGCGGTTGGCGCGCACCGAGCCGTGGCAGGCCATGCTCGCCAGCACTTCGTTGCGCCGGCTATCGAGCGTCTGGCTGCTGCCGACGCCGCGCAAGTCGGCGAGCACCGCTTGCGCCAGTTCGACCGGATCGGCATCGCGCAGCATCTGCGGCATGGCGCGGATCGCGAGCTGGGTGGGCGATTGCACGCTGATCTCGAGTCCCAGCGCGAGCAAGGCTTCGCCGTGATCCTCGACCGTGGCGACATCGAGCTTGTCGGCGGCAAACACATGCGGAATCAGCAATGCCTGGCGCGGCAGGTTTTCCGCATCGATCGAGGCTTTCAGCTTTTCATACACCACGCGCTCGTGCGCCGCGTGCATGTCGACCACGATCAGGCCCTCGGCGCTCTGCGCCAGGATGTAGATGCCGTGCAGTTGCGCCAGCGCGAACCCCAAGGGCGGTAGCCCGTTGATATCAGACTGCGGTAGCCCGTTGATATCAGATTGTGGCAGTCCGTCCTGGGACGATTGCGGTAGTGCGTCCGAGGTGGGTTGTGGCGCTTGATATTGCGCCGGCTGAGGCATCGCTGCGGGTGCCGACCGTTCGACGGATTGCGGCGCGGTGGGCGCAACGTTCGGACGCAAATCGCCGAACATGCGGTCGTAATACGCCAGCGATTCCTGCGCGGCAGCCAGCGGCATCGGCTGCTGGCGATAAGCCATTTCGGCATAAGTACGCGGCGCGAGCGGGGCGGCGGCTGGCGCGGGGGCTGCGGGGCGGCTGATCTCGCCGGTTTCAGGGTCGATGCCGGGCGCGGGTTGCAGCCCGGCCTTGGCGCCCGAGAGCGCCTTGTTCAGCCCGGTCAGCAGGAAGCGGTAGAGCGCCTGCGATTCGCGGAAGCGCACCTCGATCTTGGTCGGGTGGACGTTGACGTCGACGCCTTCTGGATCAAGTTCGAGGAACAGGCAGTAGGCCGGATGGCGGTCGTGGTGCAACACGTCGCGATACGCCTCGCGCAGCGCGTGCTGCACCAGCTTGTCGCGCACGAAACGGCCGTTGACGAAGAAATACTGGCCGTCGCGGCTGGATTTGCCCAGCGTGGGCGAGCCGGCCAAGCCGTAGAGGCGCAGGTTGCCGAAGCCCTCGTCGAGCGCAATCGCGCTGGCCACGAATTCGTCGCCTAGGATCGCTGCGGCGCGCTGCGCCAAGTCGCCGCGCAGCAGGCGCGCCTGCGCGCGGCCGTTGTTGGTCAGCGCGAACTGGATCTCCGGGTGCGCCAGCGCGATGCGCTTCACCATGTCGTCGCAGTGGGCGAACTCGGTGCCTTCGGATTTCAGGAACTTGCGCCGGGCCGGCATCTGGTAATACAGATCGTGCACTTCGATCGTGGTGCCGGCGGCAAGCGCTGCCGGTTCGGGCGCAGTCAGCGCGCCGTGGTCGGCTTCGATGCGCCAGGCGTGTGCGCCGGCTTCATGGCGGCTGGTCAGCGCCAGGCGCGAGACCGAGGCAATGCTCGCCAGCCCTTCGCCACGAAACCCGAGCGTGGCGACGCGGCTCAGATCGTCGAAATCGCGAATCTTGCTGGTGGCGTGGCGATGCAGCGCCAGTGGCAGATCATCGTGCTCGATGCCGTGACCATCGTCGATCACCTTGATCAGCTTGGTGCCGCCGGCCTGCAATTCCACCTGGATGCTCTGGCTGCCGGCATCGACGCTGTTTTCCAGCAGTTCTTTCAGCGCGGAGGCCGGACGCTCGACCACTTCGCCCGCTGCAATCTGATTGACAAGATGATCTGTAAGAATGTGAATGCGTGGCATTGGAGCGAAATTGGCTAGATAATCTTCGGAAGTTTGTCAGTATAACAGTCCGTTGTAACGGGAACCGAACCATGGCAAGTCGTAAAATCAGCGCGGTGGTTATTGATGATGATGGTGTGCTGCGCAGTCTGATGACCAGTATCCTGCGCCATGCCGATGTAGAGGTCGTCGGCGAAGCGCTGCGGGCCGAGAGTGGACTCGAGCTTTGTCAGCATCATCAGCCCCATCTTGTTCTGCTGGATATCAATCTGCCCGAGACTTCGGGTTTGGCACTTTTACCGCAAGTTTTGCAGTCCTGCCCGAAAACGCGCGTGGTTATGGTTTCCGGCGAGGCCACGTTTGAACGTGTGAACTCGGCCTTGAGCCAGGGCGCGGCAGGCTTCGTGGTCAAGCCGTTCACTTCGGCGCGCCTGCTCGATGCGGCAGGGCGCGCGCTCGGGTTGATCAGCTGACGGCGGAATCTTCGCACATCAACGCGCTCTGCACTTTCTGGCGCGTCAGATGCGGCGCGAACAATTCGATGAAATCGTAGACATAGCCGCGCAGGTAGGCATCCTTGCGAATGCCGATGCGGGTCAGCGAGGGCTCGAACAGGTGCGCGGCATCGATTGCGGTCAGCGCTTTATCTTTTTCCGGCTCGTAGGCCATGCTGGCGATCAGCCCCACGCCCAGACCCAGCTCGACGTAGGTCTTGATCACGTCGGTATCGAGCGCGGAAAGCGCCACGGTGGGGTTGAGGTTCCTGGCGGCAAACGCCTGGTTGATCTGCGAGCGCCCGGCAAAGGCAAAGTCGTAGGTCACGATCGGCCAGGCGGCGATGTCTTCCAGCGTGATCGGGTGATCGAGCAAGGTCAATGGGTGGCCGTTGGGCACGACCACGCTGCGGTTCCACTCGTAGCAGGGCAGCATGGCCAGTTCGGAATAAAGCGCGATGCCCTCGGTGGCCACGGCGATATCGGCTACGCCTTCGACCACCATTTCGCTGATCTGCGTCGGGCTGCCCTGCTTCAACGACAGGCGCACCTGCGGATAGCGTTGCAGAAAAGCCTTGATCGCCTTGGGCAGCGCGTAACGCGCTTGGGTGTGCGTGGTGGCGATGGTCAGGCTGCCGTTTTCCACCTGGACGAACTCTTCGCCGATGCGCTTGAGGTTCTGCGCCTGCAGCAGCATGCGCTCGGCGATGCGCAGCACTTCCTTGCCGGGGCCGGTCACGTCGACCACGCGCTTGCCGTTGCGGATGAAGACCTGCACGCCCAGCTCGTCTTCCAGCATGCGAATCTGCTTGGAGATGCCCGGTTGCGAGGTATGCAGCTTCTCGGCCGCATCGGTCACGTTCAGACCTTGCTTGTAGACTTCGACCAGATAACGCAGCTGTTGCAGCTTCATGGTGGTTCCTTAATAACCCAGTATTATTTGATATAAAGATATCAGTCTTATGTGTATATAAGCAACGTAGTTATGATGTTTCCAATTGTTGAGAACAGGAATCATCATGGAACCGATTTATATCCTCTCCGGACTGGCGGTTGGCTTCATCGTCGGCTTGACGGGCGTGGGTGGCGGTTCGCTGATGACCCCGATCCTGCTCTGGTTCGGCATCAGCCCGGCCACGGCGGTCGGCACCGATTTGCTGTATGCCGCGATCACCAAGGCGGGCGGCGTGGTGGTGCATCACCGCCAGCGCAATATCGACTGGAAAATCACCGGCTGGCTGGCTGCCGGCAGCGTTCCCGCCGCGCTGGCGACGGTGCTCGCGCTGAACCTGCTGCACCCGGACATGGGCACGCTCAATGCCCTGATCAAGCACTTTCTCGGCTTCGCTTTGATCCTGACGGCGCTGGCGATCATCTTCAAGAAGGCGCTGCTGGCCTTTGCGCAGCGCCACGCCAGCGACTGGCTCAATCGGCCGCAGCACCAGCTCAATTGGCTGACCCTCGTTACCGGCTTGGTGCTCGGCGTGATCGTCACCCTGTCGTCGATCGGCGCCGGCGCCTTGGGCACGGTCGCGCTGTTCATGCTTTATCCGCTGATCCCGACTTCGCGCCTGGTCGGCACCGAGATCGCCCACGCCGTGCCGCTGACCGCGATCGCCGGTCTGGGCCATGCCGGCCTGGGCAATATCGACTGGTTTGTGCTGACGAGCCTGCTGACTGGCTCGCTGCCCGGCATCTGGATCGGCAGCCACCTGAATGGCCGTGCCTCGGACAAGTTGTTGCGGCCGTGCCTGGCGGTGATGCTGGCGCTGGTCGGAGGTAAGCTGATCCTGCTGTGAGGCGCAAATCTGCAGGACGTGTTAATTTGCCGCCACTTCTTGCATCCGGCGGTACCAAGGAACTGAACCATGGATTTTGAAACGAAACTCGCCAATACCCTGGCACTCCTGAAAAAGATTGAAGCCGAATACAGCCCCGCAGTGTTCGCGCATTCGTTTGGCGCCGAGGACATGGTGCTGATCGACCTGATCGCGCGCAACCAGTTGAATATCGGCGCCTTCAGCCTGGATACCGGCCGCCTGCCGCCGGAAACCTACACGCTGATGGCCAAGTGCGCCGAGCGTTATCCATCGGTCAAGGTCGCGGTGTATTTCCCGGATGCTGCGCAAGTCGAAGCGTATGTAAATACCCAGGGCATCAACGCCTTCTTCGGTTCGGTCGAGCTCAGGAAGGAATGCTGCCGCATCCGCAAGCTGGAGCCCTTGAAGCGCGCACTGGCCGGCAAGAAGGCCTGGATCACCGGCCTGCGCCGCGAACAGTCGCCGACCCGCACCGACATGGCCGCGCAGGAGTACGACAGCGGCAACGGCCTGGAGAAATTCAACCCGTTGCTGGAATGGACTGAAAAGGAAGTCTGGGCCTACATCCGCGCCAACGACGTGCCGTACAACGAACTGCACGACAAGCACTACCCGTCGATAGGCTGCGCGCCTTGCACTCGCCCGGTGGCGATGGGCGAGGATGTCCGCGCCGGGCGCTGGTGGTGGGAGAATCCGGATTTGAAGGAGTGCGGCTTGCACGCCAAGAAGCATTGATGCTTCGTTTCTGAATCAAACAAAACGGCCCAGCGATATGCGCGGGCCGTTTGAGTTTGTGATGGGCGAAACCGCTTTGTGCCCAAAGAGGACATCTTGTAGGGTGTGCAACGCAGAGCGTTGCGCACCAAATCAGCGATTCAAATGAATAGCCAAGCGAGAGAACCATTGTTCCGCGTGCGCAAATCAGGATTTGCGCACCCTACCGGGCTTTCTACTGCTTCGTTAGCCCGACAAGTGACACGCTTCGCACAGTGCTCGCAATATCAATTCCAGTAACGTTAGCGCCGCTGCCGATTTTTTTTCCATCTGCATGCGGATGATTGCTCCGTCTACCGCCATCGCCGCTGCTTGAGCTGCCTTCATGCCTCGTTCCCCGGCAGGCAGCAAATTGGCAATGGCGTTCGTCGTGTCGCGCTTGTGGCGTAGCGTCACCTCGGCCACCCATGGCCCGATGCCGTCCAGTTCGACCACCCCATTGATGAAGGCGCAGCCCCGATATTCGGGTGTGTTGAACCATTCCTTTAGCGCCGACACAACCGGCTCCAGCGGAAATTCTGCAGTGCGCGGCACGCGGCCCAAGGCGTCGATAAACCAGGTCATCCATCGCTCGTGCCGATAATCGAGATAGGCCGCAATTAGATCGTTCTTGCTCGGAAAGTGACGGTAGAACGTGACTTTCGTGACCCCGGCTTGCTCGATGATGCGGTCAATGCCGGTCGCACGTACTCCATCCTGATAAAACAAGTCATGGGCTGTTTGCAAGATACGCGCGCGCGCGCTCTGTTCTGCCGGGTGCCGGGGTTCTTGAGTTTTCTTCATACCTAATATGGTAGACAAATCTGTCTACGTGCGCCATACTGCCCGTGTAGACAGATCTGTCTACATAAAAAGGAGAGATACAAATGTTTTTCGATAAATTGAAAGGAGAAGGCAGCGCAGCATCCGTGCCGATGCCCTCTTGGAAAGAGGTCGCCCTGGCTTGGCTGGGAGGGGTATTGGCCGTCGCGGCGATCGCACAGGTTGAAAATGGATTGTCGCTGCCCCTGATCCTCGGCTCCTTCGGAGCATCCTGCGTGCTGGTTTTCGGCTTTCCAAACTTGCCTTTTTCACAGCCGCGCAACGTGGTGGTCGGGCATTTTCTCAGCTCACTCATCGGTTTGTCTTTCCTTGCGTTGTTTGGACCGCAGTGGTGGTCTCTTGCGCTGGCCGTTGGCACAGCCATCGCTACTATGATGTTGACACGCACCGTGCATCCCCCTGCCGGGTCCAACCCCGTCATCGTTTTTCTTGCGCAGCCTGCTTGGAGTTTTCTATGGTTTCCGACACTTACGGGTGCATTGCTTCTAGTGCTCGTGGCCTTGCTTTACAACAATTTGACCCGGTCGACGGCTTATCCGAAATATTGGTAGCCTTACCTGCTCCACCATCGTGGGCTAACATTGCGCTCCAGAGGGGCAGGCCAAAAGCTATGCTTTTGCCTGCCCCTGAGTTCAAATGTTGGGCGTCTCGGTAATAAAATCGCAACTGAGCAATCAACAGACTTCTGGTCGTTCCAAAACCCATTCCCCGAACCTCCTCCGCCATCAACTCTCCCGGCGCCGATCCAAGGTAAAATCCGCGCATGAGCCTGAAAAAACTATCCGTCCTGCGCCCGGATCCTTCCAGCCAGACCCCGCTTTACCTGCAGATTGCCAACAAGCTAACCATGGCGATCCAGGCCGGTTACTGGCTGGCCAACCAGCCGCTGCCTTCCGAGCGGGCACTGGTCGAGGCGCTGGATATCTCGCGCGTGACGGCGCGCAAGGCGCTGGAAGTGCTGGAGCGGGAAGGGCGCATCCAGCGCCGTGCCGGTTCCGGCTCCTATATCACCCCGCGGCTGGAGCAGCCGCTGGCGCGCTTTACCCACTTGTCCGAGATGATCAAGCAGCGCGGCTTCAAGCCTGGCTCGCGCTGGGTGAACCGGGAAGTGGCGTTCGCCAATGCCGAGGAAATGCAGCATCTGAACCTGCCGCACAACAGCCGGGTGACCCGCCTGCTGCGGGCGCGCTCGGCCGATGATGTGGTGATCGGCGTTGAACGCACCGCCTTGCCGCATGAGCTGGCGCCCGATCCGCAAGCGGTGGGTGCGTCGCTCTATGATTTTCTGCGCACGCAGGGGATCGGTGTGGCGCGCGCGACGCAGCACATCGGCGCGGCGAACGTGACCGAGGAGCTGGCCGATCTTGTCGGCTTGCCGACGGGTACGGCCATGTTGCACCTGACCCGGATCGGTTACCTGGATAGTGGCGTGGCGGTGGAGCTGACCCATTCCTGGTTTCGCAGTGATTACTTCGCGCTGGTGGCGGAACTCAAATTATGAAACGTCGTCTCAATCGCTTCGCAGCGCGATGCTTTCGGCAGTTATAATCCGCGGCTCGCCCGCGTTTTTCGAACAACAGGATATTGGTATGGCAACCGTTTCGCTCAGGAATATCAACAAGAAGTTTGGCAAGACCCCCGTTCTGCAGGACATCAATCTTGAGTTTCCCGATGGCGAGTTTGTTGTCCTGATCGGCCCGTCCGGCTGTGGCAAGACCACCATCCTGCGCCTGATTGCCGGGCTGGAAGAGCAGGACAGCGGCGATGTGCTGATCGCCGGTGAAAACGTCAACACCCTGCCGCCGGCCAAGCGCTCGATCGCCATGGTGTTCCAGTCGCTCTCGCTCTATCCGCACATGAGCGTGGCCGACAATATCGGTTTTCCGCTCAAGATCGCCGGCACCAGCAAGAGCGTGATTCGCGAGAAAGTCGCCGCCGTGGCCGAGATGCTGCAAATGAGCCACTTGCTCGATCGCCGGCCGGGCCAGCTTTCCGGCGGCGAGAAGCAACGCGTGGCGATCGGCCGTGCAATGGTGCGCGATCCGAAGGTATTCCTGTTCGACGAGCCGCTCTCCAACCTCGATGTCTCGCTGCGCGCCCAGATGCGCATGGAACTGAAAGAATTGCACGAAAAGCTCGGCGCCACCATGCTCTACGTGACCCACGACCAGACCGAGGCGATGACGCTGGGCGAGCGTATCGTGGTGATCAACGATCATGTAGTGCAGCAGATGGGGCGCCCGATCGATCTCTACGAGAGCCCGGCCAATACCTTCGTTGCCGGCTTCTTCGGTTCGCCGCGCATCAATCTGCTCGAAGCCACGCTCGTGACCGCCGATGAGAAACTGGCCACGCTGCGCCTCTCCGACGGGCTCACCGTTCAGGCCGCGGTCGATGCCCGCGGTGCGCAGATCGGTGACAAGGTGATCTTCGGCCTGCGCCCGGAGCATGTGCGCCTGGCAAGCTCGGACGAGGATGAAACCCTGGTGGGGCGCGTGCACCGGCTGGAGCATCTGGGCGACATGGTGCATGTCTATGTGGCGTTGCCGGGCGTGGGCGAGAAAGTCTGCGTCAAGGTCAAGGCAGGCAGCGAATATCCGCAGAACGGCGCACAGGTCGATCTGGCGTTTCCGGTGAAGAACAGCCTGTTGTTCGATGCGGCAGGGGTGGCGTTCCCGCGTTCTGCCTGAACTCAATCTACACCAACAAAAAACCAGTCTTTTCGGACTGGTTTTTTGTTGGGAACCCCGCGCGCATCAACCTTTTTTGACCTCGTGGCCCAAATCCAGCTTGCGTATTTTGTCGCGCAGCGTGTTCTTGGGAATCTGCAGCGCTTCGCTGGCCAGGGTGAGATTGCCGTCGTTGCGGCGCATCGCTTCCAGAATCATCGCGCGCTCTACCGTGTCCATTGCTTGCGGCAGCGAAAGGCCGTCTTCGGCCGAAGCCTGGTCGCAGAAGGGCGGCGCATCCGATTCGATGCCCAGCACGCAACGCTCGGCCACGTTGCGCAACTCGCGCACGTTGCCCGGCCAGTCGTAGGCGATGAGCTGGCGCAGCTTGGCCGGGCTGATCTGCGGCGCGGGGCGGCCGTAGGTGGCGCTGGCCTGCAGCAGGAAATTCTCGAACAGCAGCGCCACGTCTTCGCGCCGTTCGCGCAGCGGCGGCAGATCGAGCTTGGCCACGCTCAGACGGTAGAAAAGATCGGCGCGGAATCGTCCCGAATCGGAGAGTGTGCGCAAGTTTTCCTTGGTGGCGGCGACGAGGCGGAAATCCACCGGGATGGCCTGGTTGGAGCCCAGGCGCTCCAGCGAGCGCTCCTGCAGCACGCGCAAGAGCTTGATCTGCAACGGGATCGGCATGTTCTCGATTTCGTCCAGAAACAAGGTGCCGCCGTTGGCGTGCTCGATCTTGCCGATGCGGCGCTTGGCCGCACCGGTAAACGCACCGGATTCATGGCCGAAAATCTCGCTTTCGAACAGCGATTCCGGCAGTCCGCCGCAGTTGAGCGCGACAAAATTGCCGTTGCGGCGCGGGCTGGCGTCATGCAGGCAGCGGGCGATCAGTTCCTTGCCGGTGCCGGTTTCACCTTCGATCAGCACATTGGCCTGGGTCGGGGCGAGATCGGTCACGCGCTGGCGCACGCGCGCCATGCCGGGCGAGCGGCCGATAATGCGCCCTTCGATGCTGTTCCGGTCGCTCAATTGCCGGCGCAGCGCGCGCACTTCAAGCACCAGGGCGCGTTTTTCCAGTGCGCGGCGGGCAATATCGACCAGCGTTTCCGGCATGAACGGTTTTTCCAGAAAATCGTGCGCGCCTTCTTTCATGGCCTGCACCGCAAGGCGGACATCACCGTGGCCGGTCATCAGGATCACCGGCAGCTCCGGATCAAGCTGTTGCACTTCATGCAGCAGATCCATGCCACTCTTGCCGGGCAGCCAGATGTCGCTGACGATGATGCCGGGGTAATCGGGGGTGAGCTGTTGCAGCGCGAGTTCTGCCGATTCGACGCAGATCGCCGGCAGGTTGTCGATGCGCAGTGCCTGCTCGCAGGCATGCAGCACGTTGGGGTCGTCCTCGACCAGCAGGATCGTCAGGTTATCTGCCATTGTGTTGCTCTCCCTCCCAGGCCGGTATTTCAAGAATAAACAGGGCGCCGCCATCGGGCATGTTTTCGCCGGCCAGCGTTCCGCCGAAATCACGCACGATGCCGGCCGAGATCGCCAGTCCCAATCCCAGACCCACGCCGGGTTCCTTGGTGGTGAAGAACGGCTCGAACAGGTGTTGCAAGGTTTCTTCGCTGAGCCCCGGGCCGTGATCGCGCAGCAGCAGGCGGATGCGCCCCGCGCGCTGTTCGGCCGTGATCTCCAGCCGCGGGTGGGGCGTGTGTTCCATGGCATCGAACGCATTGCTGATCAGGTTGAGCAGCACCTGTTCCAGCCGGACCGGGTCGCACCAGGCCAGCATATCCGGGCCGGTAAGCGCGATGTCGACCTTGATCCGGCGCCGACGCACGCGCTGCTCGAGCAGGAACAGCGCGTTGTCGAGGGCTTTTTGCAGTGAAACGGGTCCGGGCGTGCCCGAGGATTTGCGGGCGAAACCCTTCAGGTGGTCGGTGATTTGCGCCATCTGGCCTACCATTTTTCCGATGCGCTCCAGATTGGATTCCACCTCACCGTACTCGGCCCGCTGCTGCAGCCGCAGTGCATTGTGGGCAAGCACGCTAAGCGCCGCCAGCGGCTGGTTGATCTCGTGGGCGATGCTGGTGGAAAGCTGGCCGATGATCGCGAGCTTGCCGGCCTGGATCAGCCCATCCTGCGCTTCACGCAGGGTGTGCTCGGCACGGACACGTTCTTCCACCTCTTGCTGCAGGCGGGTGTTGGTGCTGGAGAGCTCTGCCGTGCGCTCGGTGACCTTGCGTTCCAGGTCATCATGGGCGCGCTGCAGGGCTTCGCGTGCGGCCAGGCGGTCGCGCAGCCGGCGACGGCGCTCGTTGGCCATCATCAGGCAGATCAGCAACAGCAGCGCGCCCATGCTGGCGAGCGCACCCTGGTTGCGCGCAATGTGTTCGACCTGCGTGGTCGGGGAAAACACGCGCAGACGCCAGGCGGAACCGGGCAAGGTCTGCGTCTGGGTCATGAAGACGCCGGTTTCCGGAAACGGCGGGGCATCGGCGCGGCTTTGCGTGCGGGGAATGGAGACGATTTCGGTATCGCTGTTCAACTTGCGCATGGTTTTGCCGGGGAACGGCATCAGGGCGCGGCGGTTGTACTTGAAGGTGAGGTCGAAATTGCGACGGGTGGCTGCATCCAGGGTACGCATGGCGCTGAATTTCCAGTCGCTCACCGAGGAGAGGATCACCACGCCGTTTTCGTCCTCCAGCAGGACGGGCGCCTCGACGCCAGACCAGGATTTTTCCAGCTGATCCAGCGCCACCTTCACCACCGCCACGCCCGCAATGCCATCCGTCCCGCTTAATGCCGAGGATAGATAGTAGCCGGGCTCGCCGATCGTGGTGCCGATGCCGAAAAAGCGCCCGTTGCCGGAACGGATCGCATCGTGATAATAGGGGCGGTAGGACAGGTCTTCGCCGATGAAACTATCCGGCTTTTGCCAGTTGCTGGCGGCGATGACCTTGCCCTGGCGGTTGAGGATGTAGATCGAAAGCGTCCCGGCGCGGACATTGAGCTTTTCCAGGTAGGCATTGACCTGGCGCAGCAGGGCCGGGTCGGCCGGGTGGGCCAGCAGCTGGAGCACATCGCGTTCCAGCCCGAGCGTGGCCGGGAAATACGCGTATTTCTCGATTTCCCGTTCCAGGCTGGCGGCATAGACCTCCAGGCGATGTGTACCCGTGGCCTGCAGGTTGTCCAGCTCGCGCGTTTCGCTGGCGCGATAGGCGAAATAGCCCACAGCCAGCGCCAGACAGAAGAGCAGGACGAAGCGGACAATTTGTGCCGTGATGCGGGAAGATCTGCGCGACATGATGGACGAACTTGATGTTGGGCCAAGTGATGGTAGCAGGAAAGGATCAACCCGAATCAACCAGCGCTGGGCAGATCGGTGCAAATTGTTCGCAAGCGGAGAGATGGCGGAACTCCTGCATGAAAAAGAGGCGGCCAGGGCCGCCTCCGATGTGATGCATATTGCGTGCAGCTTAGCCGTTGGCTTGTTCCTGCAGGGCAGGAGCATCGAACGCGGCCAGAACCGGCACTTCTTCGATTTCTTCGTCGCCAACGGTTTCACCGAGTTGGCCTTCCCACTTGGCCACGACGGCGGTGGCAATGCTGTTGCCGACCACGTTGATGGCGGTGCGGCCCATGTCGAGGAACTGGTCGATGGCCATGATCAGCAGCAGGCCGGATTCCGGCAGGTTGAACATCGGCAGGATGGCGGCGACGACTACAAGGGACGCGCGTGCCACGCCGGCCATGCCCTTGCTGGAGATCATCAGCACGGCCAGCAGGGTGAGCTGCTGCGAGATCGGCATGTCGATGCCGTAGGCCTGGGCGATGAAGATCACTGCGAAGGACTGGTACAGCATCGAACCGTCGAGGTTGAACGAGTAGCCCAGCGGCAGCACGAAGCTGGTGATCTTGTTGCTGGCGCCGAATTTCTGCAGCTGTTCCATGGTCTTCGGATAGGCGGCTTCACTGCTGGCGG
>Ga0316613_10001892_pt1 | contig 13914 bp, 11 predicted proteins | sample OWC_soil_day10_C_2_FD_207647 | JGI IMG/M metagenome (GOLD analysis project Ga0316613, IMG submission 207647) | Wetland soil microbial communities from Old Woman Creek delta, Ohio, United States - OWC_soil_day10_CT_b | ecosystem: Environmental > Terrestrial > Soil > Wetlands | place: USA: Ohio...
AAATGGTTATAGAAGATAATTAAAAGGTCGGACATTATTATAGGTGCGACCTTCTATCTTACAGAATTTAAATAAAAATTATGGTTTGTTAATTATATATAATGTCGTCAATATCGACATATAAAGCAAATTTTATACTCTTTTTATTAAAGTAAATCTAATTTGATACCAAAATGTTCACTAGTGAATTTCAGCCATGCTCTAGTGGAAAAAGATAGGTAACGGTCTTTTTTCCAAATCATTCCCAAATGCCAAGGAATCATGGGTTCAGCTAGTGATAGAGTTCTGATGCGTGTAGGATCAAGCTCATTACAAATTGTTCTTGGCAGTAAGGCAATTCCTAAATTAATAGCTACCATTTCGGAGATAAAATCCCATTGGGAACTTTCACAAATGATCTTAGGATCAAAGCCACTTTGTATACAGCGATTAACAATACGATTATGGAGTGAAAAGTCTTCCCGAAATAAAATAAAGGATTCATTTTTTAGCTGGTTTAGTTCAATATTTGATTGCTGAGATAACTCATGATCGGGATGGACAATGAGCATAAGTGGTTCTTTAACAAAAGGAAACATTTCAAAGGTATTTTCATTTACGGGTAATGCTACCATACCAATATCTAATGTACCATCCTCTATACCATCTTCTACTTTTTTGGAACCAACTTCAATTAAGCTAAGTGAAATTTGGGGATAAAGCTTAGTAAAACCAGCAATAATTTTTGGAAAAAATCTGGCACCTATCATGGGTGGTAAGCCTATTACCAGAGTACCTTTTTTTAAATTGATTACATCAGCTAACTCGGAAGTTAGGTTTTGAAAGGAGGTTACAATTTGTTGGGATTGGTGAAGCACGGCTTTACCCGCGTCAGTTAACTCTATTTGTTTTGCGGAGCGATAAAATAAAGTTGTTCCTAATTCATCTTCTAAAATTTTAATCATTTTACTGATAGATGGCTGTGTAATATGTAAGGATCGGGCCGCTTTTGTAAAACTACGATGTCTAGCTACTTCGATAAAATAGGTTAAATGGCGAACATCCATAGCAATATCTCCTTTATTATAGTTTTTAGGAATAATTTACTTTATAATTATAATATAAAATAACAGCAAATGCTTGCAATAAATGATAGGTAGAAGAAATTATTTGAAAATTTTGTAGAGTAAAATAAATAAAAAAGTAATATAATACTATGGTATAATATAGATAAAATCATTAAAGTGAGGGAATTCTTTTGAAAAAAGCAATAATCGAGCTGGATAAAGGTAAAGTTGTAATTGAGTTATTTGAAAATGAGGCACCTAAAACAGTAGCTAATTTTGAAAAATTAATTACAGAAGGTTTTTATGATGGATTGTCTTTTCATCGTGTAATAAAAGGATTTATGGCTCAAGGAGGCTGTCCTAACGGTACAGGAACAGGAGGACCAGGATACTCTATCCCTTGTGAAACAAAAGATAATCCTCATGCTCATGAACGTGGATCTTTGTCGATGGCTCACCGGGGACCGAATACTGGTGGTAGCCAATTTTTTATTGTTTATGAGCCTCAGCCTCATTTAAATGGTATACATACCGTTTTTGGTAAGGTCATTGAGGGTATGGAGATTGTTGATCAAATTAATCAAGGTGATATTATGAAAAAGGTTACCATTGTTGAGGAATAAAGAACATTGATATAATATAAAGATTATAAGGGGTGAGAAGCATCGCCGGATGTAATCTCACTCTTTATTCATTATCTTTTGTATATAACATAGAGATAATGTATTTCTTTATAATACGAAGCTTATTTATAAGGAGGTAGATTATGGAATCTATTAATTTAGATATGATTTTCTTTTTAATGGCAGTTGGATTTATTGCATCCTTTATTGATTCTGTAGTAGGCGGTGGGGGCCTGATTTCCTTACCAGCACTACTACTTACTGGTATGCCGCCAACGATGGCATTAGGGACTAATAAAATGGCTAGTGTCATGGGTAGCTGTACTAGTACCATTTCATTTATGAGATCAGGAAAAATAGATATTGGGATTATTAAATATTTATTTCCTCTTTCGTTTATTGGCTCAGTGTTAGGAGTAATTGCAGTCCAGCAAGTACCTTCCCAGTTTCTAAAGCCATTGGTAATTGTTATGCTGGTAGTCGTTACTATTTATACCTTTACAAAGAAAGAATGGGGAGATATATCAACCTATAATGGTCTGACAAAAAGAACAGTTTATTTAAGCGGGATAATCGCATTTACTATTGGTTTTTATGACGGATTTTTTGGTCCAGGTGCAGGCTCATTCTTTATTTTTGCTTTTTTGATGATTGGTTTTGACTTTGTAATGGCAGCTGGTAATTCCAAAGCTTTAAATTTTGCCAGTAATATCGCTGCTGTCATAACTTTTATATATTTTGATTCTATAAACTATTATTATGCTGTACCCATGGGACTAGCTATGATTATAGGGGCTCTTGTAGGTTCAAATTTAGCAATAAAAAAAGGGGCTGCCTATGTGCGCCCACTGTTCTTATTTATGTCAGTTGTATTGATAAGCAAACAATTATGGGATGTACTTCATTAACTAATTTGGAATACTACATAGAAAGTGGTGCCATGGGGGCTCGTTATTGGCTGTATGGTGGCATTATGCCGATTGGCGATACTATAACAGACAGCTAAGCCTAGACCGGTACCATTTTCTTTGGTAGTGAAGAATGGCGTGCCAATCTTTTTCATTACTTTCGCAGATATTCCATGGCCTTCGTCTTGTACTGCCAGCACTACGGTATTATCATAGGTAAATGTCTTTACATATATATTTTTTCCAGGTTCCATAGCATCAAGACCATTATTTACTAGATTAAGAATAAGTTGACGAATTTCTTTTTCATCGAGTAGTAAATTAGGTATTGGCGCTAATTCCGAATGGATATACTTATTATCGACAATACCATTAGCTTGCATTAAAGGCATTAAAGTTGTTACGATCGTATTTATATTCAATTCACTTAATTGAACGGATTTATCTTTAGCTAATGATAAGAATTCAGAAAGAATAGAATTTGCTCGATCTAATTCTTCAATCATAATATGGAAGAATTCAATGTGTTTCTTATATTCAGTCTTTAATAACATCATTTGTAAGAAACCACGGACTGTCGTCATGGGATTTCTTACCTCATGGCCGATGCTGGCAGCCATTTCACCGACTAAATTTAATCTGTCGAGGCGGGCTATTTCAGTTGCCATATGTTTGAGGGTCGTAATATCTCGGGAGGTACATAAAGCATATTCTACTGAACCGTCCGCTCTAAATTCTGGAACAATACGGGCGTGAAAAAGACAGGTACCCTGTATACCGGGATATTCATATTCAAAGACATTTGGCTGTTTCGAAATAAATACTTTTTGTACATTTCTCTTCCAAAAATCTATAGAATTAGTATCGAAATTTGGATATTCTCCTATGTTTTTATCTAAGTACTCCTGGGGGGACTTACCAGTTAATGCAGTAATTGCTGGGTTGATAAAAACAATGCGCATAGCTTCATCAATGCGGGCAATAATATCAGGAGTGTTTTCAATAAGCGCTTGAAATTCCTGATGTTGCTGATATAATTTTGCTTCCAATTTTTTGTGATCTGTAATATTCATTAAGATATAAAGAGCAGATTGAATATTATCTTCTTGGTTGAATTCTGGCACAACTCGGCATTGATAAAAGCAATGATTTCCTTGTTGATTGATAAAATCGGATTCAAAGGTAACTTCTTTACCCGTGGAAAAAACATAAGAAAAGGTAGCTTCCCATAAAATACAAAAATTATTAGGTAAACCCACTTCGCGGAAGGTTTTACCGATAAAATCTTGGGGAGATATGCCTGTATCACGATGAATGATAGGATTTATATAAGTATGCTGGCTCTGAAGATTAACACGGGCGATAATTACCGGCAAGTGCTCGACAAGTGTTTCATATTCTTTATGACTTTGTCGTAGGATTTGTTGGTACTGCAAATGCTGGACTTGTGATTTTTTCAGACGATTAAGTTCTTTACGTAATTCCTGTATTTCAGTTTGGAGATTTTCTTTGGTATTTAGTTTTATGTTCATTTATTTTGACAATCCCCTCTATAATAAAATATAAAATTTTATTGTATATTTAGGGATATTCCATAAAAAATGTAAATTACCTTTCTAAATCTAAATCATTTATATAATAAAAGGCAACAATTTCGTTTTAAATTATGTTATTAGAATAATCTTATAAGACCTAATACGATTAAAATGATGCCAGGTAAGTAAGGGATCTTTTTTTTTAATTGATCAGAAACGAAGTGATTGGAGGTATATATACCAGATGAAATAACCAGGATTTGAATGCCGCCCATAGAAATGGGAGTATATGGGGGTAAAGGACTTACTAAGGCAGCAGCAAAGATTGCTATCATATTATCGATGCCGAGGGCTAATCCTAGAAGTACAGCTTCTAAGGAGCTAATAAATTGCGAATGGTCAACATCAGCAGTTTCCGGTTTAGTCATTATATTAATAACTAAGCGGCCAATGGAAAAAGTTAAATTAGGAGATAGGACTTCATTATTGTTAGGTTCAGCTCGAACCTTGGTAGTGCAATACTCTTGAAAGAGACTAAATAAACCCATGGCGGTTAGCAATAATGCACCTACTAGTAAAGCTATTTTAGTATTAATAAGTGCTCCTAAAATATGAGCACTAACCATGGCCAATCCTGTACAGAGAGTCGTTGTTATTCCTACAATTGACAAAGAGATAAGAGGTATATTAATATTTTTTAAACCATAAGAAATACCGGCGATAAAACCATCAATACTTACAGCAAAGCCTAATAATAATACATAAAGTAAGGTCATTTTTGTTTAGCCTCCTATAGGTAGAGTGATCATAGAATGCGCTCGAATTAATATATGGCAGAGGCTAAATTTTGGTGACGATAAGGCTTTTGTATTGTTATTATAGGATTTAAAGGATTTTTTTCATATATAGGGAAATTATATGTTATAATAAGTAATTGAGATAATTGCAATGTGGTCACGATGCTTTATAAGTATTATGATCTGCATTATATTGGGAAGAAAAGTCTGAGGATTATCGTAATTTTAAATTGCGTTTTTGAGGTGAGAGTGTGGATTTTGGTTTAGGTAAAGTATTACCCCGCAGTATTGAGCAAGAAATGAAGAGTTCTTATATTGATTACGCCATGAGCGTTATTACTATGAGGGCATTGCCTGATGTACGAGATGGATTAAAGCCAGTACATCGTCGAATTTTATATGCTATGCATGAAGCTGGAATGGCAGCGAATAAACCTTATAAAAAATCGGCACGTATCGTTGGTGAAGTACTTGGTAAGTATCATCCTCATGGTGATAGTTCCGTGTATCAGGCCATTGTACGTTTGGCTCAGGATTTTTCTACTCGTTATTTAATGGTAGATGGTCATGGTAATTTTGGTTCGGTTGATGGAGATTCGGCAGCCGCTATGCGTTATACTGAGGTTAGAATGTCTCGTATGGCAGAGGCCATGGTATCTGATATTGAAAAAGATACAGTAGATTTTGCCCCTAACTATGATGAATCAATGCAAGAACCAACCGTATTACCAGCTAAAATTCCTAACCTTTTAGTAAATGGATCATCAGGTATTGCAGTAGGTATGGCTACTAATATTCCACCCCATAATTTAAGGGAAGTTATTGATGCTTTAGTTCTAATGATTGACAATGCGGAAATAACGATTCCTGAATTAATGGGTGCAATAAAAGGACCAGATTTTCCTACTGGTGGTCTTGTTTTAGGAAGAGAAGGAATTTTATCAGCGTATACTACTGGTCGTGGTGTTGTTAAAATGCGTGCCCAAGCTCGCGTGGACAAAATGGCCAATGGTAAACCACGTATTATTGTTACAGAAATTCCTTATCAGGTTAATAAGGCTAGGCTCATTGAAAATATTGCAGATCTAGTCAGAGATAAAGTTATTGATGGCATTACTGATCTTCGGGATGAAAGTGATCGTAATGGTATGCGCATAGTTATTGAGCTTAGAAGAGATATCAATGCAGATGTTATTTTAAATCAATTATATAAGCATACCCAATTACAAGATACTTTTGGAATTATTATGCTGGCCCTAGTAGAAGGTCGTCCGAGGGTTCTTAATTTAAAAGAGATGCTATACTATTATATTGAACATCAAAAAATAGTAATTGTACGTCGTACTGCTTATGAATTGGCTAAAGCGAAAGCCAGAGCTCATATTTTAGAAGGACTTAAAATTGCTCTTGATCATATTGATGCAGTTATTGCGGCAATTCGCCAGTCTAAGACCGTCGATATTGCTCGGGCAGCCTTAATTGAAGGTTTTAATTTAAGTGAAAAACAAGCCCAAGCTATTTTAGATTTGCGTTTACAGCGTTTGACTGGTTTGGAACGCGAAAAAATAGAAAATGAATATAAAGATCTGTTAGAGACTATAGAATGGCTGGAGTCTGTATTGGCAGATGATCAAAAAGTGCTGAACATTATTAAAGAAGAATTATTAGATGTTAAAAAACGTTTCGGTGATGAACGCCGCACAATTATAACAGATGATTTATCTAAGTTGGCGATTGAAGATTTAATTGCTGAAGAAGATATCGTATTGACTCTGACTCGTTCTAGTTATGTGAAGCGCCTACCTGTTGATACTTATCGTAATCAAAAACGGGGCGGCCGTGGTGTAGCAGGTATGGGAACAAAAGAAGAAGATATTGTGGAACACTTATTTGTAACAACTACACATCACAACATTTTGTTCTTTACCAACAGAGGACGAGTATATAGGCTTAAAGGGTATGAAATACCGGAAGCCAGCCGTACATCCAAAGGTACATCCATTGTTAATTTATTGCCGCTAGAAGGACAAGAAAGAGTCACAGCTGTGATTCCGATTAGAGCCTTTACTAACACTCGTTATTTATTTATGGCTACGGCAAAAGGTATTGTTAAGAAAACGGAGTTAATGGAATTCGATACTGCAAGAAAAACAGGTTTAATTGCTATCTCTTTAGATGAAGATGATGATTTGATTGGTGTTAAGTTAACCAATGGTGAACAATATGTTCTGATGGGAACTCGTGATGGCTTAGCTATTTACTTCCCGGAAACCGATGTTCGCGATATGGGACGTACGGCACGTGGTGTAAGAGGTATTCGCCTACATGAAGGTGATAGTGTTGTTGGTATGGACACCTTAAAACAAGAAGGAGAAGTACTGACTGTAACCGAGGAAGGCTATGGAAAGCGTACCCCAGTTGACAATTATCGGAATCAAAAACGTGGTGGCAAGGGTGTCATCAATACTAAAGTAACGGAAAAGACAGGCCAGGTTGTTGGCATAAAGGTAGTGCGTCCTGGTCAGGAATTGATGTTGATTAGTAGTGAAGGCATTGTCATACGTATTGATATTGATACCATATCAGTTATTAGCCGTAATACTCAAGGGGTAAAATTAATGAAAACTGGTGAAAATGATAAAGTTGTGGCCCTAGCTGCTGTGGAAAAAAAGGCAGATATTGACTAAAGTATAAAATAAACTGTAATAAAAGAACGGACCGAATATTAAATCGGTCCATTCTTTTTTATCATAAAGTTAAAATTAACGATTTCGTATATAAAATATCTATCATCTTTAATGATAAAAGATGGGCATAGGACCCATCTTTTAGTCATTTTTAAATTAGATTTAACCTTCTGTAATAGAGGGTTTGAAATTCCAAGTAAAGAGTAGGAATAACATTGCAATACCGCAGGATGCCAGCAATAAATAAAAGCCAGCATCCCAGCCAAATGCTTTTACTAAGTAACCAAGACCGGAGCTTGCTGCTACCGTTCCAAAGAGATAACCAAAAAGTCCAGTAAATCCTGCAGCAGTGCCACCTGCTTTTTTAGGCACCATATCTAGAGCACTAACACCGATCAGCATAACAGGTCCATAGATCAAGAAACCGATAGCTCCTAAGGCAATGAGATCAATGGTTGGGTTTCCAGCAGGATTTTGCCAATATACATACACGGCAACTGCAGTCAACGCCATAAAGATAAAGCTTACAGGAGAACGACGGCCTTGGAAAACTTTATCACTTAGCCATCCAGCCAGAAGAGTTCCTGGAATGCCAGCATATTCATAGATAAAGTAGCCCCAACCAGAATTTTTAATTGATAATTGCTTCATTTGCATTAAGTATGTTGGGGACCAATCTACAATGCCATAACGTACACAATATACAAAAGCGTTGGCAATAGCAATCATCCATACGTATTTATTATTTAATACATATTTGAAAAGAATTTCTTTAACGGTAAGTTCTTTTTCAATATCTGTCGTTTTAGAGACAGCGGGATAATCATTTTTATATTCTTCGATTGGTGGTAATCCTTCAGATTGAGGAGTATCTCTTACTGTTGAAAAAATGAAAAGACTCATTATAATAGCTATAATACCAGGTACATAGAATACACCTTGCCATCCGTATTGAGCAAGTGCCCAGATACAAATAGGAGCTATAGTACCACCACCAAGATTATGGCCTACATTCCAAATAGCCATTTTAGTTCCCCGCTCACTAATAGAAAACCAGTGAGTCATAGTACGTCCGGCTGGAGGCCATCCCATACCTTGAAATAAGCCATTCATAAACATAAGAATAAACATTACTGATACGCTGGCAGCATAAGGGAAAGCAAGATTTATAGCACCGGATAAAAATAACCCTGCTGCCATGAAGTAACGTGGGTTACTTCGGTCCGACCAAGTGCCCATAAGAAATTTACCAATGCCATAAGCAATACCAAGGGCAGCACGTACATTACCAATATCAGCAGTACTCCAGCCAAATGCTTTCATTAGGTGTGGAGCAGCTAGAGGAAAGTTGCTTCTAGTCAAATAATAGCTTGCATAACCAATCATAATACCGAGAAATACCTGTAAACGTGTTTTAGGATATTGCTTGTCGATTTCAGCATCCGATAGACGGGGGATATGCGGAGCCGGTTGAAAAATATTCATGTCATTTCTCCTTTAAGTTTTATTTATAAAAATATAACTACCAGCAAAGAGTAAATCCTCTTAAATAGAATGTTCTTCCTTGCCAGCATATTATAAAATTAAATGGAAGCATCTCTACCGTTAGCTAGTTTCTTAGTTTCTACATTGTTAACAATAGTACCGGTATGGTAGGGACTTGCTGTATTTACTGTTGGCTGACGTAATTCAAAGCCTTTTTTGGTCAAAATTTCTTTAAGAACCCAGGGTTTGTCACTTATCATGCCATCAACGCCCATATCTATGAGCATATTCATGTCTTTGGGGCTATTTACCGTCCAAGGGGCTACTTTCATTCCCAGCTGATGGGCCTCATTTACTAATTGTGGAGATAATTCTTCCCAGTAAGGTGATACAACATCAGCGCCAATGGCATGAGCTGCTTTTACATAATCGCCATTATAGTCATGAATGTTTAGACCACCTAACCAAGGGGAAGCTTTTTTATCATATAATTTAAGGTAGCATCCTTCTTGGCGGCCCCAAGATTCTTGTTCAGAAGATAAAGCGACAAGAGTAATATTAGGATTTATTTTCTTCATTTCTTTTAATGTTCTCCAGTCAAAAGACTGAAGAGTTACCCGGTCTTCCATATGATATTTTTTTACAATATCATTTACTGCTTTTACAAATGTAACCGGGTCTGGATTATTCTTGTAACCAGGATCTAAAGGATCTGCATAGGATTTGGTTTCAATATTGAAAATTATTTTATCATTACCATAGGAATTAGCTAATTCAAAGACTTCTTCCAAAGTAGGCATTTTAGTACCTGAAACAGATAGTTGGGTTTTTCCATGACTCTCAAAATAATCTCCAGCGGCAGGGTTCATTGTGCCAATGTCAAATTGATTTACCTCAGCTAAGGTCATAGTGCGAATATCATATTGGCCAGCTTTTACATATTGTCCATCAGGACCTTTTGCCAAATTTGGACTCATAATGGGATTGTGGCTAATAACAATATGACCGTCTTTAGTCATCTGCATATCCATTTCCAAGGTTGTTTCACCTATTTCCATGCCATAAGCAAAAGAAATTAAGGTATTTTCTGGTCGGGCATCTCTGCCTCCCCGATGTCCCTGAAAGTCAAATACATCAAGATTTACTTTGGCATGCGCTGTTTGCATAGTGATATAATTGATGCTTGTTCCTAACACAGCTGTGGCTAATCCTGTGATGAGAAAGCGCTTCCATGTTAGTTTGCTATTTTTCATATGACACTCTCCTTCTCTATTATAGAAAATAACATATTTAAATTATTGCATTATATTGAAAATTTAGGTATCAGCAAAACATCTGATTATATAGTAGGAAAAATGCAGAAAAATCACGTAAGAAAAATTCTTACGTGATTTATTAAACCTCTTATAAAAGTGGGAGTAAAAACTCTATATGAATCAAGCTTTATTCATTGATCTAATCATATGCATAAGTTACCTTACTCACTTTTAGCTGATAATAAGTCATATTTAAGAGCATAATCAACTAACTGACTTTTTTTATTGAAACCTAATTTCTCCATCATACGGGTTTTATAGGTGTCAACTGTTTTGACGCTCAGACATAACATCTCTCCAGTTTGACTCATAGAATATCCTCTGACCATAAACTTTAAGACTTCTCGTTCTCTTGAACTGAGAAGAGTATATGGATTATCCAAATTTTCTTTAGGCGTGTCGGTAAGGAGGCTATTTAATAATAACTGAGAATTATGGGGATTCAAATAGAGTTGACCAGAAGATACTGTTTTTACCGCGCCAAAAAGTTCAGTATCTACAGCGTGTTTTTCAACATAGCCTAGAGCACCGGAACGCATAACTTCCTTCACATAATGTTCATCTTCATACATGGTAAGTACCAAAATTTTAATCGGATAACCTCGGCTCTTGATTTCTTTTATACATTCAAGACCACCCATATTAGGCATTGATAAATCAATAATAAGTACATCAGCGGTCACCTTTTCTAATAAAGCAAGAACTTCTTCACCGTCAGATGCTTCACCAACAACAATGAAGTTAGCTTCGTTATTAAGGAGTAATTTTAAACCAGCTCTCAGTACAGAATGATCATCTGCTAGAATAATCTTAATCTTGAATTTCATATTATTTTCACTCCCAAACATGTTATCGGTATTGTTACAGTAATCGTTGTCCCTTGTGCATTAAGGGAATGAAAAGTAAAAGTGCCTCCTAGTAATTCGACCCGTTCTTTCATACCATAAATACCTAGACGGTTTTTTTGCCTAGCAGCTTCTAATGCACCGGAACGAATGCCTAGGCCATTGTCATAAATAATCAAGGTAACACTGCCTGCTGCCTTTTCAAGGATAACAGTCACAGCGGTAGCACAGGCATGCTTAGAAATATTAGTTAAGCTTTCTTGTAAAATGCGATATAAAGTCAGAGCGACTTCGTTACTTAGTATTAATTTTTCATCAGGAGCAGAAAAAGAAACAGCCAGATTCTGTTGGTTACTAAAATTAGTAATATACTTGGCCATAGCTGCTACAATTCCCAAATCATCTAAAACTGGCGGACGAAGTTCGACAGCCATTTTACGTAAGCCATCTAACACATTAATGGCTACATCTCTTGCCTCTAGTAGTAATTCTTTTTGTTTTTTATCTGTTAACTTTGAGAGTAAAACCTTCATATAAGCCAATAAAGAAGCTAAGGATTGGCTAGTCTCATCATGTAGTTCACGAGAAATTCGTTTTCGTTCTTCTTCCTGGATCGTAAAGAGTTTATTCATTAATACGGTACGAATATCTTCTTTAGCACGCAGCTCTTTTAGCAGCCGATTATTTTCATATTCTTTTTCTTGTAGGCTATGAATCATCTCATTAAAAACTCCAGCCAAGCGACCAACCTCATCTTCTGTCTTTATTTCAGTTTGCACATAAAAATTACCTTGTTGAATTTGTTGGGCAGCCTTAGTCAGGCTACGCATGGGGTGAATGATAAGATAAGCTAAGTAGGTAGAACCTATAGCAGCTAACAAACAAACGAGTAAGGTGGTAATAAAAAATTCTTGTAGTTTAAGCCTTAATAATTGCTGTGTGCTTTTTTCCGACATACCAACACGTACGTAACCAATAGCACCGTTCTCTATCGGAACAATTAATTCTCGTATAGATCCTTCGTTGCTGTTAAATTTCATTATCTGGTAACCGTCTTCGTCCTTGATTGGAGTCGATAACGTTATTGGTAAACCTGACGGTAAATTACCAGCGAAAGTATGAGCTAATATGCGGCCAGCAGAATCTGTAATTAAAATATAGCGTACATCTTCTGTATTATTTTTGGTTTTGTTAATTCGATCATACAAAGCATAATTATCATCCAATAAAATGTCATTACTGCTGAGGGCTGCAATATAAGTAGCCATTTCAGCACCACGTTTTTCTATTTGCTGATCCAATAATTTAGTTGTAGTTTCAATCATGATGACACCAATAATAATACTTAGCAATAATAACATACTAATAATAATGCCATTGATTTTGTAATAAATACTTAATTGTCTTAGCCATTTCATAAGAAGGTACTTGTCCTGTCATATAATTTACGCAGTGGTTCATAGAGGGCAGGAGTAGGGATGACAAATCTATCAATTACTAAATGCTGCAGGGCAGCTGCAGTTTCCGGATCTTCGTGCATAGTGAGGAAAATATGAAGTAATTGCGCCTTTTGCTCAGGCTTAAGTCTTTTACTAATAACAACAGGGCCAGTCGGCACAGGTTCCATGGAAGTGATAATACGTACTTTATCAGCAAGATCAGGTGTTTTTTCCTTGGCATATTCATAAATCTGACTATCAAAACTAGCTCCATCGGTAACTTGCGTAGCTACTGCCCAAAGTGATTTATCATGACTATAGGTGTAAAAATATCGTTTAAAAAACTTTTCAGGAACCGTGTTTTTTTGTCTTAAGTATTCTTCCATAACCATATGGCCAGAATAGCTAAGGGGATCCGTAAAAGCAAATACTTTATTCTGGAGGTCGCTAATTGTTTGGATATTACTATCTTTATGTACAATAATTTCTGGTATGTATAAAGAATTTCCTGCGTGTTCCGCCATAACAAATAATTCAATTTCATTCATTCCTCGGTAGGAACTGTAGGCACCTGTAGATAAGAAGGCAATATCAATATCGCCATTGGCCAAAAGCATATTGACTTCTGCATAGGTTTTGCGTTGTACAAGAATGGCTTGGCGGCCTGTCTGTTTAGATACATAGTCGGCTATTTTACGATAGTAGCCAATTGTTTCATGGGGAGATACGACGGAAGCTAAAGCAATGAGAATCGGGCGTTGATCCAAATTATCATGATTCGAAAGAGCTAAGTTTTCAGAAGGTTTACTAAAGTCGATATAGGGAGTGGTACTATTTTTACAACTACTACTAAAGAACAGCAAAAAAAAGAGAATACTAAAAATCTGGAATTTTAACTTCATAATACATCACCTTTTAATGTAATATTCTTTGCCGAATTGATCAGTCATTGAAGAATGCGCTTTTAATTGCCAATATTATAACATAAATCGTTTTTGGGCAGTCAATAAAGAAAAGAATAAATGCAAAGAGTTAGAAGTTGATTCTACCATTCGTATAGAAAGCTCGTGTTCTATTTACAATAAAACAGATACACGATGCGGAGGGGGATAGGGTCGCTGTGCACTATGCTAGAAAGTATATGCTTTAGATAGGTCGCGCCAGGTCCATGTTATTAACGCTTCGCCATTGTCATTTAACCTCCGCTTATAATAACATGAACCTGGCGCTTAG
>Ga0316613_10001894_pt1 | contig 13910 bp, 17 predicted proteins | sample OWC_soil_day10_C_2_FD_207647 | JGI IMG/M metagenome (GOLD analysis project Ga0316613, IMG submission 207647) | Wetland soil microbial communities from Old Woman Creek delta, Ohio, United States - OWC_soil_day10_CT_b | ecosystem: Environmental > Terrestrial > Soil > Wetlands | place: USA: Ohio...
CGATGAAGGCCTCACAGAGGCTATGGGCGCCAGAGGGAGGCTGACCCTTTTGAGGGGATTGTTGACCCATCAGCTAAAACCCTCTCCCCTCCTCAGCGAGAGGATATTCAGCTGCATCCAGTGCGGCGCGTGTGAAAAACTCTGCCCTCCCGCTCTGCACATCACGGAGATGATGTATCATGCCAGAACACTCTTGAGGCCCGTGGACCGGAAGACAAAGTATCTCGGGCCACTTATTCGTTTCCTGGTAAAGAGACCCCTATGGGGGTTCAGGGCTGCGAGGATACTCAATCCCCTTTTGCATCCCTTTCTTTCTCAAAGGGATATCCTCCCCTTTCCTCTTCCCCTCCCCCATGCTCCCCTCAGGGATGACCAGCAGGTGTACAAACCCGAAAGGAAGATTGGCCGCGTTGCGTTATTCACCGGCTGCAGCGTGAATTTTCTCCTTCCCTCCCTGGGGATCTCTTTGATCAATGTCCTTGTGCATCTTGGGTATGAGGTGGTGCTCCCCAAGGGAGAGGTCTGCTGCGGCGCCCCCCTGAGGAGTCTTGGCATGGAGGATGAGGCTGCTGCCCTGGCAAAGAAGAATCTCACCATATTCAGCAGGTTGAATGCAGAGGCTGTCCTCAGTCTCTGTCCCACGTGCGTCCTCTCCCTTAAGCACCATTATCCAGGTCTTGTAGGCAAGGGACTGGATCATGTGATGGACATATCCGGGTTTTTGCATAACAAATGGGACCCGTCTCAACCCTCCCCTCTCCGGAATTTCAGGAAGGTGACGTACCATGACCCATGCCACCTGAATTATTCCCTGGGAATAAAGAAAGAGCCGAGGGAGTTGATACAGCGCGCAGGCGCGGAACTGGTGGAATCCGGGGATGAAGGCTGTTGCGGATTTGGCGGCACTTTCAGCCTTACCTTCAGGGACCTTTCCAGAAGTCTCTTGGAGAAAAGGGTTGATGCATACAGGAGGACGGGATCTGAAGCCGTCATCACCGCATGTCCGGGCTGCATGCTGCAGCTCACTGGTGGTATGAAGGACACTCCTGTATTCCACCTTGTGGAACTCCTGGAAGAGGCAATTTGTTTCGGGACCGGTATCCCTGGTATAATGAATAAGGTTACTTAGCGGAGAGATACAATGCCTATCTTTGAATATAAATGCAATGCGTGTGGTGAAGACTTTGAAAAGCTGGTCTTCGGGACCCAGACCGTACAATGTCCAAAATGCAGTTCCGAAGACATCAGGAAAAAGTTTTCGCGCTTTGGCATGAGTGGCGTGGAAAATCCGGGCTCTTCAGGCTGCAGCTCCTGCAGCAGCAGTTCCTGCAGCAGCTGTCATTAATTCACTAAAATGCGGATCGTCGAGGGCAAATCGTAAATACCCAGGAAGCTACGCCTCCCTCCGTATCACAATGCATGGATCACTCTTTACAGTCTTTCGGGATACTTAAAGGGATTTCCCCTCACTATCTTGGCGAGTTTCAGGGGGGTGCCTTCAAACAAAAATACGGCCATCCCCCGTTCCCGGAATGTATCCTTTCCTACCTTCCAGCTGCCCTGCCATGAAACATTCACATAGACTTTCGCCTTTTCCATTTCCACCCATCTCGGGGTGAAGGTCAGATCTACCGAGTCAAAGTGTTTCAGGGAATCGACTATTTCCCGGTAACCCCCTGTGGTGCAGTGGTCAGCAATAACCGCGAAGTCTCTTTTCAGATAGGCGGTCCTTAGCTGCTCCACGACAGAAAAGGCTTCCTGTGAGATCCTTGATTCCTGAGATACCTGTTTTACTTCCTTTTTCCCTCCACAGGCTGCCATCAATACCAAGAGCAGAGCGCAAAGAAAAAGTACCGGTAGACCCGTAAGCGTGCCGTCCTGCCTTATTTTCTGCTCCTTCATCTTACCTCCTCATCTCACCCGGTTTTTTTCAGCCCAATGTATGCAATGTCCACGGCAGTGTCAAGCCTCTCCAAGAGCATCAGAACCTGATACCAAAGTCGGGTAGAAAACCCGTGAACTCCCTCACCCTGTTGGTGAGGAGCAGGATGCCGAAGAGTATCAGGAGGAGACCACTTATGATCATGATCACGCGCATATATCGCATGAGCTTTTTGGAATAACTAAGGAAGCTGTTGATGGCGAGGGATGAGATAAAGAAGGGGAGCGCAAGGCCAAGGGAATAGACCGCAAGGAGTTTGAACCCGTAGAAGGCAGACCCCTGCGAGCTCGCGTAAAGAAGTATGGTCCCCAGTATCGGACCGATACAAGGGGTCCAGCCTGCAGCAAAAGTCATCCCCACAAGAAATGTCCCCACATATCCCGCGGGTTTTCCGCTGAGATGGACCTTCTTGTCTCTCATGAGAAAATCCATCTTGAGAAATCCCGCGACAAACAGGCCGAAGACAATGATAAGGATGCCCCCGCCGATCCTGATCCATTCCTGGTATTCGAACATGAATTTCCCCACTGCGGAAGATGATGCACCCAAGGCGATAAACACCGACGAGAAGCCGAGGATGAAGGTGAGGGAATTGGTGATGGTGAGATAGCGTATTTTCCTTCTGTCCGTACCTGTGGTGAGGTCTTCAAATGATACACCGGTGATGAACGAGACGTAAGAGGGGAGCAGGGGAAGCACGCAGGGCGACAAAAACGACATTATCCCTGCGAGGAATGCCAGGGGAAACGAAATATCCTTCATATGCTAAGCCCTACGGTGCTGCGCATTCTTTTGTGTCTCCTTTTATCTTCTCAATGGCATGGGGAATGACGTCCAGTATCGCTCCGAGATTCTCCCTCACTGCCCTAGGACTTCCGGGAAGGTTGATAATAAGCGCCTCTCCCCTGACACCCGCCACCGCCCTTGAGAGCATTGACCTCGATGTCTTCTTCATTCCCTCCGAGCGCATGATCTCGGCAATGCCCGGGATCTCCCTCTCGATGACCTCAAGGGTGGCATCAGGTGTCACGTCCCTCGGGCTGAGCCCTGTACCCCCTGTGGTGAGTATCAGATCGGCCTTCAGGGAGTATTCTCTCAGTTTTTCCTTAATCACTTCTTTTTCGTCAGGCAATACCTCGTAATACTTCACCCGGGCACCCATGCCTTTAAGCATCTCACCAATCAGGGGACCGCTTGTATCCTCCCTCTCTCCTTTTGAGCTCTTATCGCTCAATGTGAGGACCGCAACCGTTATCATATTATCCGGGGGATTCCCTCATCAGTCCAGGGCTAAAAGTCAGGCCTCAGATCCGGCCAGACCGGCCACTGCCGAGCGTTGACCGGCGACAGTTATCATGTCCCCGACCTTAATCATCCCGCCCTTGAGCACCTTGACGAATATTCCTTCCTTTGGCATCACGCAGTCTCCCGCCTGATAGAATATGGCACACCGTGTATGGCATTCCTTCCCGATCTGGCTTACCTCCACCTCGATATCCTCTCCGATGCTCAAGTGTGTTCCCACGGGAAATGACAGCAGGTCTATTCCCTCTGTGGTAATATTTTCTGCAAAATCCCCTGGGTTCACCTTAAGGCCCATGCTCCGCATCTTCTCGATGCTCTCGAGGGCAAGAAGGCTCACCTGTCTGTGCCATGCAGAAGAGGCATGGGCGTCGCCCTCGATGCCGTAGGCGGTCTTCAGCACCACCTCAGGCACCGGCCTTTTTCTCACGCCCTTCTTATCGCTGATATTGAGGGAAACAACTTTTCCTGCCACACACTAAAGTAACACAAAGCAATTGGCGGTAACAAGACAATCAGGCTGCCACTTCGGAAATCACTCCCCCTCCCAGCACCATGTCTCCCTGGTAAAAGACCGCACTCTGGCCCGGCGCTGGTGCCCACTGGGGTTCTTCATACACCACATGCACCCTTCCGTCATGCATAAGAGAGAGGGTGGCTGGTTCATCCTTCATCATGGAGCGGACCTTCACAGAAGCTCTAAAGAGGGAAAGAGGGGAAGTTGCATCAGCGGATTTCCCTTCTGCCGCACTTCCGTACTTTTTCGTTTCTGTACTTTTTATCAGCCAATTGATTTCATCAACCACAAACTCTTTCATCTTTGCGGCATCCTTTGGACCGACATAAAGGGTATGACTTGCAGGGTCTATCTTCACCACATACAGGGGTTCCGGAGAGGAGATGCCGAGACCTTTCCGCTGTCCGATGGTATAGGTATAAATCCCCTTATGGAAACCCACCACCCTCTTGCGCTCAATGTCGATAATGGGACCCCCTCTCTCTTCGGGGACAAGCGTATGCATAAAAGTGCGATAGTTCTTATCCCCGATAAAGCAGATCTCCTGGCTCTCGGGCCTCTTTGCAGCCGGGAGTTTCAATTCCCCTGCAATCTCTCTCACCTCTTCCTTCCTTTTTTCACCCAAAGGCAGTAAGAGTCTTCTCAATTCTTCGGGCCTCAGACCGTAAAGCACATAGGACTGATCTTTCTTCGGATCGATGCCTTTTTTCAAACAAACTCTCTCCTGACTGCCGACTGCCGGCTGCCGGCTGCTTTCTGTTATGGCGTAATGGCCTGTGGCAATGCATTCGGCACCCCTCTCATAAGCCACTCTCAAAAGATGAGGAAACTTGATGTGCCTGTTGCAGAGGATGCACGGGTTGGGAGTGATCCCTCGTGCATAGGCATCAATAAAAGGTTCTATGACACTGCTCATGAACTCATTCCTCAGGTCCACGGCAGTGTGCTCTACCCCCAGTCGCGCAGCCGTCTCTCCCGCATCACGAATGGATTCCATGGAACAGCATCCTGAAAAGGTGTTTTTCATTCGTGCCTCATACAGGATAAAGCTCACTCCCTCCACTTCGTGTCCCTGGTTCTTGAGCAGATACGCCGCCACCGAGGAGTCAACCCCCCCGCTCATCCCCACAATAACCTTCATGCCTGTATGATACCAGAACGCCGGAAACGCCTTCCATGACGTGCCTTCATCCATGCGAGGATTAAACGAGACCTCGTCAATCCTCTGCAAGAGAGCTGTGTGGTATAATTTCCCATGCATCTCTATCTCATCGACGGAAATTCATACGTGTATCGCGCCTTTTATGCGATAAAGAGCCTCACCAATTCCAAGGGATTTCCCACTAATGCCATCTACGGCTTCACCAACATGCTCATGAAAATAATAAGAGAGAAGAAACCTGACGGTATCGCCGTCTTCTTCGACTCCCCGGTCCCCACCGAAAGGCACAGGATATTCGAGGGATATAAAGCACACAGGCCCGAGACCCCCGGAGAACTGGTCCAGCAACTCCCGGCCATACGAAAGGTCATCTCCGCCTTCCAGATAAAAATGGTGGAAGTGCCGGGGTATGAGGCTGACGATCTCCTCTGCACCATGGCGGAGAAAGCTGCGAAGAAAGGGGATGACGTCTTCCTGGTCACAAGCGACAAGGATATGCTGCAGGTGGTGGGTGAAAGGATAAAAGTCTATGACCCTATGAAGGACAAGGTCCTGGATGAGGAATATGTGAGGGAGAGATTCGGGGTTGGGCCTGAGCGGGTCACTGAGTTCATGGCGCTCACAGGAGATGCGGTGGACAACATCCCGGGCATAAAGGGCATTGGCGAAAAAACAGCAAGGGAACTCCTCGCAGGAGTCAAAGACCTTGACGAACTTCTTGATCATCCCGAGGCTATCAAGAAAGAGAGACTCAGGAACCTTGTTACTGAAAATATAGACCTCGTGAAAATGAGCAAGAAGCTTGCGACCATAGACACTGCGGTGCCCATAGACATGGATGTTGATGAAATTGGCATGAGGGAACCCTCATGGTCTGAGTTGCTTTCCCTTTTCCGCGAATTCGAGTTTGGAAGCCTCATGAAACTGATCCCTTCTGCAAAGAGCGAAAGGCAATACGAGAGCATACTCTCCATGGAACAGTGTAAAGAGCTGCTCTCTTCCCTTCACGATAGTTTCGCTCTTGATATTGAAGCCACAGGGAAAGACCCTTTAAGGGACCGCATCGTCGGCCTTGCGTTATGCAGGGAGGCAGGGAGGGCATACTATATACCGCTTAGTCATTCATATGGAGGGGCTCCGAAACAACTGGACAGGGGAGAAGTTCTGAGAATGGCTTCCGGCATATTGGAAAATCCGGGGATCCCGAAGATCGGGCACAACCTGAAATATGACATCGGGATGCTCAGGCAAGAGAGGGTAGAGGTGCAGGGCACATTATACGATACCATGCTCGCCTCATACCTCATCAATCCCAACAAACCTGACCACAGTCTTGAAGATGTCTCCTTTGAATACCTCTCATACCGCAAAAAGTCATTCCAGGAGATACTGGCTAAAAAGGAATCCTTTTCAGACGTTACTCTGGAGGATGCAACACGCTACGCAGCCGAGGATGCGGCGCTGGCCATGGAATTAAAGGGGGTACTGTTTGAGAGACTTAAGGAGGAAGGCCTCGATACGCTCTATTTTGATATGGAAATGCCCCTCATCCATGTGCTGATCGACATGGAGGAAGCGGGCTTTAAGGTGGATGCGGATAAGCTCAATAATATGTCGAAGGAGCTCTCCAGGGAGATTGAATCAATTCAGAAAAGGATTTATTTCCTTGCGGGTGAAGAATTTAATATCAATTCACCAAAACAGCTGAGCAAGGTACTGTTCCACAGTCTGGGACTCAAGCCGGGGAAAAAAACGAAGACAGGATTTTCCACAGAACTCAGCGTCCTGGAAGACCTTGCGGAAACCCATGAACTCCCCGGGGAGATACTTAATTACCGAAGCCTGAGCAAATTAAAGTCGACCTACACTGATGTCCTGCCTGATCTGGTAAATCCCCGTACCGGGCGTATTCACACCTCCTTCAACCAGACCGTCACCGCCACAGGAAGGCTGAGCAGCAGTGAACCTAATCTCCAGAACATCCCTGTACGGGGAGAATGGGGAAGGCGGATAAGGGATGCCTTCATCGCCGAGCAGGGCAATCTCATCCTCTCTGCTGACTACTCCCAGATTGAACTGAGGATCCTCGCACATCTCAGCAGGGACCAGGGGCTCATCGATGCATTCATGTCAGGAGTGGACATCCATACAAGGACAGCCTCAACGCTTTTCGGAGTGGCTATGGATAAGGTCACCTCTGATATGAGAAGGGTTGCAAAGACAGTGAACTTCGGAGTCGTGTACGGAATCTCGCCTTTCGGCCTCTCGGTGGCGTTAACCATTACCCCGGCAGATGCGAAAAGATACATAGATGGCTATTTCGAGGGGCATCCAGGAGTAAAGGCCTATATAGAACAAACCCTTAGGGAGGCGAAGGAAAAGGGCTACGTGCTCACCATGTTCGGGAGGAGGAGGAAGGTGCCCGAGATAAAGAGCCAGAACGCGATAACCAGGGCACAGGGAGAGAGACTGGCGATAAACTCGCCCATTCAGGGCACTGCTGCCGACGCCATAAAGATTGCGATGATAAGAATCCGGGAACGCTTCCGCCTGGAGAAGGTGAACGCGAAGATGATACTTCAGGTTCATGATGAGCTCGTTTTTGAACTGCCGGGGGATGAGTTGGACAGGACCACACGCATTGTTCGGGAGACCATGGAGGGCGCGGTTTCATTATTAGTGCCATTGAAGGTAGACATCGGACATGGAAAAAGCTGGGCAGAGGCCCACGGGTAACAAAACTAAATGTACGTGCTCACGTTTTGTTCTTTATGAGAAAAATATCAGAGGGGGATATGGATCTTGGGCAGGAAAGTCAGTTCAGGCTCCCAGAATGAAATGCCAAAAGGCATGACCTTTGTCACCATCCACAAGAAAGGCAAATACAGCCTGGGGGTTAAGACCGAAAAGGGTATTTTGGACGTCAAAACCGCGTCCAGGCTATTCAGAAAAAAGGTGCCGGTCATCATCGATGACGTGATCCGGCGCGGGGATCAGGGCTTGAGCGGACTGGTACGCACAGCGCTTAAGAGCAAGAAGGCTAAGGGGATATTCCTGGATGAAAGCAGCATAGAGTTCGGCCCCTGTGTCACGAATCCTGAAAAAATTCTGCTGCTGGGCTTCAACTACCGCACACATGCCGTGGAGACCAACACACCGGTTCCCGGCTCACCATTATTGTTCAGTAAGTATAATAATTCTCTCAACAGCCATAATGGCGTGATCAGGCTACCCAGCCATGTGGCCTTCAAGTTCGACTACGAGGCGGAGCTGGTGGCGGTCATGGGCAGGACCGCCCTCCGGGTAAGCGAAGCAGAGGCGCTGTCCTGCGTATTCGGCTACTGCATTGGCAATGATTTCAGCGCCCGTGACCTCCAGTTCAAGAGCAGCCAGTTCCTTCTCGGGAAAACCTGTGACGGTTTTGCACCCATCGGCCCGTACCTTGTGACCGCAGACCAGGTCCCTGATCCTCACAACCTCGCCATTGAGTGCTACGTGAACGGAGAGCGGCGCCAGTCCGGAAACACGCGCGACATGATTTTTAACGTCGCTGCCATCATCAGCTACGCATCCCAGCACCTTACGCTGAAGCCCGGTGATATACTTTTTACCGGCACGCCGGAAGGGGTGATCTTCGGCATGTCGCCAGAAAAGCAGGTGTGGCTCAAGGCCGGCGACAGGGTTACCTCGGTGATCGAGAAGCTCGGCAAGCTGACGTTCACCCTCGCCTGAGGAAGGCCTAGGCATACCCCTTTGTTCACCAGGAACTGTATGAGAAGGGCCCGCCTGTAACCTATTCTTTCTTGTTTTCGTATCTTATGATTTCAAAAAATGTTTTTGCCATTTCCCCGCTTGCTTCCATCTGCTTTTCAAAAGTAGTTTCCCACGTGTCCATAATGTTCTTCATCTCATCTGTCAAAGTCCCGCAAGATTCAATAAAGGTAGAAAACCAGGAGTTAAAAAGCGTGGAAGCCTCTGACCCTTCCCTCAGTTTCGCCATTTCCAGGAAAACCTTCTGAAAGTTCTTCGTGGATTCCATCCATGTTTCCAGGAAATCCTTTTGGGATTTCTCCCAAGTTTCCAACACATCCCTTTGCGATTTCAGCCATGCATCGAGAGCATCCGGCCCTTTTTCCAGGAATTGGAGATTTTTTGTGGACTCCATCCATCTTTCCAGAAACTCTTTTGGCGTTCTGGGCCAATACTCCATAACCTCCTGGACTGATCTGACCCATGCATCCAGCGCACGTTTAAAACGTTGCATATGCGTCACCTGCCTTGTTATTTCCCATACTTAAATGATTACACAAAAAGGCCTCCCTGTCCACTACGAAGGCGTTGTCAAGGGAAAGGTGTATTGCCATGGGATGAAGGGGCTTAAAAGGAATCAGAGGAATGATGGGAAGTGTATCGAGAAACGTCCTTGTCCATTCACCATGTTCTGTGCTCTTAGGCAAGACCTGCCAGGTATAACGCCTTAAGAAAAATCAGCGGAGTATAGGGTGAAGTTATGGGCCTATTCCCAGCTGGTGATGTCCTTGTCCTCGCCCTCGCCGCCGGGATTGCCATCCCTCCCATAGGAAAAGATGTCAAACTCCCCGTGGGTGCCGGGAGACTCGTATTGGTAAGGCTTCTTCCATGGATCAGTGATCGTTCCTGTTTTCACATAAGGTCCGTCCCAGTTTTCGATGCCGGGATCTGTGACGAGGGAACTCAGACCTTCCTGCGTAGTTGGGTATCTCCCCACATCCAGCCGGAACTTGTCCAATGCCTGCTCAAGGCTCGCGATCTGCGCCTTGGCAGCTGACACCTGTCCTTTGCCCAGCTGCTTGAAGAGTCCAGGCGCAACAAGGGTTGCGAGAAGACCGATGATCACCATGACCACCAGCAGCTCCACAAGGGTGAACCCCTTGTGATCTGACAGGAGTAATCTCCTCCACCCCTTGGCCCTCGTATATTGACTAAGGAATTTCATTTCTTTAAGCTAACAATAAATCGCTTTATAAGTCAATATGGAGGCATTATGAAATACCAGGTGGGAAGGACAGGAAGGGTTGTGGTGGCAAGGTTTGAGGACAGGGAGGACGTGCTGGGAAACCTTGTCCACATTGCCAAAAAGGAGAATATCAGGGCTGCTGCCTTTTACCTTGTGGGAGGTATGCGCGAGGCGAGGATTGTGGTCGGTCCTGAAAAAGAGGAGATCCCCCCCACCCCTGTATGGAGAGAGCTTGGAGAAAGCCACGAAGTGATGGGGTTTGGAACCATATTCTATCAGGGTGATGAGCCCAAGGTGCATTTTCACGGTGCCTTTGGCAAGAAGGATATGGTGAAGGTGGGATGCATGAGGGAGAAGACAGAGGCGTTCCTCGTGCTTGAGGCTGTGGTGATCGAGCTGGAGGGGATAACAGCGGTGAGGGAATTTGATCCGGTATCGGGATTGACGCTCCTCAAACTCTAGCCACCAGAAAGTAGTATGTGGGACAGGTAGACAAAGAGAAATTCCTATAGTGATGATCCTGAGTTATAAAGGCCGCTCCTCTCAGGATTTTCATAATCGACAGGATATAAATATGGTATACGGAGGTGAATTTAGTATTAAGGTTTGTCCGGATCTTTCAATAGGTCCTTCTTGCAAGGTGTCGTATAAAAATCCTTTGCCGGACGGCCCTTATATTTGCGCGGTTGGGAAAACATAAGTTAGGAGGTGCAGCATGGATATTCTCAAAGCAGTGAAGGAGAGGCGGAGCATAAGGGATTTTCAAAAAAAAGGCATCCCCCAGGAGCTTCTGGACAAACTCATCGATGCGCTGCTATGGGCGCCCAGCGCAGGAAACCTCCAGTCCCGAAAGTTCTATTTTATAAAAGATGCCTATGTGAAGAGTGAAATAGCCTCAGCAGCCCTGAATCAGGGGTTTATCGCAGAGGCACCCCTCGTGATTGTGGGATGTACAGACAGCCGGATCTCATCCAGATACGGTGACCGCGGGGTGACCCTCTACACTATTCAGGATGTGGCAGTCAGTATCATGGGCATGATGCTCGTGGCGCATGAGAATGGACTGGGCACAGTGTGGGTGGGTGCGTTCCGGGAAGGGGATGTGGCGAAGATACTGAGCGTACCTTCCAATCTTAGGCCGGTTGCTATCATCCCGGTGGGCTACCCATCGAAAATCCCTTCTCCACCTCCACGGGTCACAAAAAAGGAGGCGATTGAATTCAGATAGATAAATTCCCGCCGCATCACACAAATTGTGCCTTTAGTCCGTATTACCACAAAATACAGGATGCCACAAATTTGGCCTATAGATTTTATTGAATTCTTAATATTACTTGCTGCTTTCTTTTGTGCTATAGTGTTTTAAATTATCGAAAAAAACGAAGTTCGTAAATTAATTGTTGGACGGAGAGGATTTATGACAAAAAAAATATTATTGAGTGCCTGCCTCCTAGTCTGCTTGCTGGCAGCTAGCATACCATCTTTGGGAGCTGAAATGTCTGTCATGCAGTATATGGAGCTGGAAGACGCTGCTGCAAATAAGGACACAGGCTCCCCTGTTGTAAATATGTACCTAATGGCCGTGCTCGATTCTTATGGCATTGCCAATGCGATGCTCAGCGACCGAAAGCAACGACAGCTTTACTGTCAGCCAGACAATCTTGCTCTTGGTCCGATGAACCTTCGCCAACTTATCAACGACAGATTGAAAAATAATCGTGCATTGATGTCCAAGAAAGACTGGGAAATATATTCAAAAACAATGAACATCGCTGGAGAATCATTGTTTGTATTACAGGAAACATTTCCCTGTAAGTGAACATTGCGTCCAACAAGGCGCTCAAGAGAGACGCGGCATAAAGCCGCCGCGCCCCTTAGCTCAATCGTTTGGTGCAAATACGGAGAATAACAAAAATGGATGAAAAGCAGCTCTTATCCTCCTTGATTATCATGGCAGAGGATACTGTAGATTTCCTAACCCAAGCTCGAAAATGGGAAAGGGAATGCTGGGTCTGTAGTGAATTTGTCAAGGCATTGGATGTTAACGTTTCACCGAATGACCTCGTTAAGCCAAGCTCAGAGCCGCCAGACGTCATTGTCAACGGCGCTAATTTCGAAGTTTATATTGTAATGGAAAGATATCGCCGATTGAATGCGGATTGGAAAAACAAGGTGCTCAAATATAGAAATGCTCAGGTCCTACAAGAATTGTTGCAACCGTATAGTCCACCCCAAAAGATAAGCGCAGAACAAATTCTTGAGTTCCTTATGCCGACTTTGTTAAATAAACATCATAAGTACTCAAAAAGACAAGTTCCTTTGGGCGAAATCGACGTCTTGGCATATGTGAATCTCGAAAACTTTATACTCGATTTAGAGACAACATTTCCTCTGCCTTTTGAATTTCAGAAACAGGGTTGGCGGTCTGTCTCTATATTTGGAAACAGTTATTGCCGCGTTTTGTATGCTGGAGAGAGTGCACCAGATTTCTTATGCCTTCATGCAGACAAGACTATCAGGACAACATGAATTCGGATGAACTTCAGGCTTTTCGGAAATGGTTCTGGGATTTTGACGCAGAGGCATGGGACCGCCAGTTCGAAAAAGATGCTCTGTCGGGAAAACTTGACTCCCTGGCCGAGGCGGCACTCAAGTCGTTTCAGTCCGGGCACTGCTCCGAAATTTTAAGCATTTTGCCTGGACAGAGTTTGGGGGACTTTTCAATAGGCTGTTCACCAGCGGGTTATTTAATTAGTTAGGCCCGAGTAAAAACCTTTAAGGAAGCCGTGATGAAGAAAGCGTCATTGATCTTTGCCATATGCACCGTGCTTCTCATGTACACGGCTCCGCCTGTAGCTTCACAAGAGGGAATTATCGGCACCTGGAGACTGGTGTCAATGACATACAGGGACCAGTCCACGGGGAAAGAAGTAGACCTTTGGGGAAAAGGGCCAATAGGCTTCCTAACGTACACACCTGGAGGAAGAATGAGCGCGGTTATCGCAGCCGCATCCAGAAAGATTACTGCAGAAAGTGCTGATCAAGCTTCTGTTGAGGAGCAGGCAATGCTCTTTCGTTCCTGTTTTGCATATGCAGGGACGTATAGCCTGACGGATACTGGTGTCATTCATCATGTCAAAGTGGCTTCTGATCCCACCTGGATAGGGAAAGACCAAACCAGGTTCGTACATTTCGAGGGGAAAAGACTCGTCATTAGTGGTCCACCACTTCAACCGGTGAGCGACCCAAATCCAAAGGTACTTCAATTGGTATGGGAGAGAGTTGAATAAGCATTGAAGGCTGGGCCCAACAACACGTTGCAGCGGACTGGTCCGCACAGGTGCAGGTTCGTTATTCCCTTTACGGGTTCCCAGTGGGTTGCCCGGCGGGTTACGCCCGGCAGGTTTTCATTCCACCTTGGTTGCCCGCACTGGTCATGCATCTCGTTCGGCATAAAATAAATGATCAAAAAGGAGGATTGAATGAAACTACCAAAAATGTTGTTCATGGTTTCGGTCATTTTTTTGCTTGTTTCATCAGCAGCAGTAGTGGCAGCAGGCGATTTTGACTGGATAAAGGATTTTAACATCAGGGCTGAGGCTGATCCTTCAGGATTCAGGGCAAGACTCGCTGCCCGCTTTAATATAGGTGATACACAGATCAAGGCCGTACTCAGCAATGTGGAAAGACCCGCAGATGCCTATATGGTATTACGTCTTGGAGAAATGTCAGCAAAGCCAACAGATTATGTTATCGGGAAATATAAATCCGGAAAAGGCAAAGGCTGGGGTGCACTTGCGCAGAGCCTGGGTATCAAGCCAGGGTCAAATGAATTCCATGCCCTGAAGCGTGGCAATGATCTTTATGATGACAATGATAAAGGTAAGGGCAAAGATAAAGGTAAAGGAAAGGGTAAAGGGAAAGGCAAGGACTGAAGGTGAGAACAAGGTCTATAGAAATGAGAGTATGAGAGTGTGATTGCCTAACCGGG